>Ga0209931_1000193_pt1 | contig 35549 bp, 32 predicted proteins | sample SalPonR1_B_D1_MG_FD_185697 | JGI IMG/M metagenome (GOLD analysis project Ga0209931, IMG submission 185697) | Salt pond soil microbial communities from South San Francisco under conditions of wetland restoration - Salt Pond MetaG R1_B_D1_MG... ...
AGTAATGCCTTATCATAAATTATTTGATGGGCTAGAAGAAAAACGAAAAGGTGATAATAAAATTGGTACTACAAAAAAAGGAATAGGCCCTGCTTATACCGATAAAGTCGCAAGACGGGGTATCAGATTTTGTGATCTGATTGAAGAAGATATTTTTAAGAAAAAGCTTAAAGATATTTTAGAATATAAGAATTTAATATTAGAAAAGGTTTATGAGCAGCCAGGCTTTTCTTATCAAGAGATTTTAGATCAATATTTAGAACTAGCAGAAGAGATAAAGCCCTATATAACGGACACATCACTACTTTTAGATCAGGCCTACCAAAAAGGAGAAAACATATTTTTTGAAGGTGCTCAGGGAACTTTATTGGATATTGACTATGGGACATATCCTTATGTAACTTCTTCAAATCCAACTTCTGGTGGGGTCTGTATAGGTGCCGGTTTTGGTCCAACGAAAATAAATGATATAATAGGGGTAGCAAAAGCGTATTTAACCAGAGTAGGAAAAGGGCCTTTTCCTACAGAGCTGTTCGATGAGACAGGTCAATTTTTACTAGAAAAAGGTCATGAATTTGGTGTTACTACAGGTAGACCCAGGCGTTGTGGCTGGCTTGATTTGCCGTTACTAAAATATGCTGTTAGAGTAAATGGGTTAACAGAACTTGTTTTAACTAAAATAGATGTTTTGAGTGGATTAGATGAGATTAAAGTGTGTACTTCGTATGGAAATGATTTACATACTACGTCTCCATCTGGTTTATTAAATAATAGGACTATAGTATATGAAAGCTTTCCAGGCTGGCAGAAAGATATATCAAAAATAAAACAGTTCAATGAACTGCCCAAGGAAGCTAGAGATTATATAAATATGATTGAAGATGAGATTAACTTACCTATAACAGTAATCGGAACAGGTCCAGAAAGAGAAGATGTCATAATTAGAAAATAAGTATTTTTAAATTAATAAGATATATACAGGGGAGAGAATATTCTCCAATTATTTTTACGAGGAGTGTAAACCATGAACGTATTAGTTATTGGAAATGGTGGGCGTGAACATGCCTTAATCTGGAAAATTTACCAAAGTGAAAAAGTAGATAAAATTTATGTTGCTCCCGGCAATGATGGTATGACTGATTTGGCAGAAAGAATTGATATAGCTGCTGCTGATATTTATACACTTGCTGATTGGGCCAAAGAGCATAAAATAGATTTGACTGTAGTAGGGCCTGAAAAACCTCTTGTAAAGGGCATAGTAAATGAATTTGAAAAGAGAGGACTTAAAATTTTTGGTCCAAACAAACTTGCTGCAAGAGTAGAGGGAAGTAAGGTTTTTTCTAAAAACATACTAAAAAAACATAAGATACCAACAGCCGAATTTGAAGTATTTACCAAACCAGAATTGGCAATGGAATTCTTAAAAGAAGCAGAATACCCCCTGGTTATTAAAGCAGAGGGTTTAGCCTTTGGTAAAGGAGTAGTAATTGCAACTGATATTGACCAGGCTGAGGAAGCTATAACGAGGATTATGGAAGATAAGGTATTTGGAGATGCCGGCAGCCGGATTGTTATTGAAAATTTTCTAGAAGGTGAAGAAATATCAGTAATGGTATTTACAGATGGGAAAAACTTTGTGCCTTTAGAATTTGCACAAGATCATAAAGCGGTGTTTGATGGTGATGAAGGTCCAAATACAGGTGGTATGGGCTCATATTCTCCACTTCCGTATATAGATGAAAAATCTGAGAAAGAAATCAAAAATAAGATTTTAAAGCCGGCTATAGAGGCATTTAATGAAGAAGGACTTAATTATAAAGGGATCTTGTATATAAATATAATTATGACAGAGATAGGGCCAGAGGTATTAGATTTTAATGCTCGTTTTGGAGATCCTGAAACCCAGGTTATTTTACCAAGAATGGAAAATGATATTATAGATGTATTTGAAAAAACAATTGATGAAAGGCTTTCAGAAATTACAATTGATTGGGATAGTAGGGCAGCAGTATGTGTAATTTTGACTTCAGCTGGTTATCCACTTACCTTTGATACGGGGAAAGAGATTAAAGGCCTGGATAAGATAAACAGAATTGATAACCTCCTGGTTTTCCACGCAGGCACCGCAAAAATTGGTGACAAATATTATACAGCCGGAGGTAGAGTGTTAGGTCTTACAGTATTGGGTGAATCCTTAGATGATGCGGTTAGCCGGGTCTATAAATATATAGAAGAAATATATTTTGAAGATATGCATTTCAGAACTGATATTGGCTATCCCAATAGAGGATCTATAAATTATTAAGTAAGTAGGTGAAGAGATTGGTTGATATTCATAATCACCTTCTGCCAAATGTTGACGATGGTTCCAGATCAATGGAGGAAACTATAGAAATTGTTAATAAGGCAGAGGATAATGAAATCCGTCACATAGTAGCTACTCCTCATTATATAGATAAAAGCTATAAAGTAGATGGTAGCTCTATTATTAGAAAAGTGGCTAAGTTAAATAAAGAATTACAAAAAAGAAATATAGATGTTAAGATATTGGCCGGTCATGAAGTCTATATAACAGAGAAATTAATCAGGAGGATCAAAACTGAAGAGATTTTAAGTATTAATAACACCAGATATATTTTACTTGAAATGCCGATGGGTTTTATCCCTAATAATTTAGATAAAATCTTATATGATTTAAAATTACTCGGATATAAGCCGATTATTGCTCACCCAGAAAGGAACGAAAATGTAATTGCAAATCCTAATATCATACATAAATGGGTAACCCGAGGTATAATGTTTCAATTAAATGCGGGCAGTCTTTTTGGAATATATGGACTTAATATACAAAAAACAGCCCGTCAGTTAGCAAAGCATCATTTGATACAGCTTATTGCATCTGATTGTCATGGTAAAACGAGAGTAAGTCAAGAATGGTTTTTTAAAGCAAAAAGCGAGCTACAAGACATTTGTGGTAGTTATGGCAAACAGCTTTATCAAAATGCTGAACATGTTATTAATGATAAAGATATTATTTATAAAAAGCCTACTAAAATTAAGTCCAATTCTTTTTTTAATATATTTAAGAAAAAGGATTAATTAAATCAATAGGCTTCTATATTTATCAGTTCTGCAGTATTGACTGCTTTTTTTATCAAATCATCAACATCTAAAGTTTCTTCTCCTTTTTTTATCTGTTCCATTTTAGGATGTGTTTCTGGACTGTATGGCACAAAAATAGAGCAACAATCTTCATAAGGTTGTATAGAGATGTCATATGTACCAATCTTTTTAGCCATATTTATTATTTGAACTTTATTAAGACCCAAAAGTGGTCTCAATATTGGAAGTTTAGGAATAGGGTTAGTTACCCTTATTGCATCTAGAGTCTGGCTGGCGACCTGGCCAATGCTTTCCCCGGTAATAATTGCCTTACCATTTTTCTTCTCAATTATCAATTCCGTAATTTTAAGCATCAATCTTCTCATAATGATAGTCATTAACTTATTTGGACATTTTTTATTTATTTCTTGTAATATATCAGTGAAGTTTACAACGTATAGATCTATATTATTTTGATAATTGGCCAATACATTTGCTAATTCTATAACCTTCTGTTTTGTTTTATCGCCGGTAAAAGGGAAGCTATGAAAATAGACTGGAATAATTTTTGCTCCCCTCTTTATCCCCATATAGCCTGCAACCGGGCTATCTATTCCGCCAGAAAGCATTAATCCTACATTACCTGTAACGCCAACTGGCAGGCCACCAATTCCTTGATGGACCTTTGAATATATATAGGAGTTGTGTTTTCTTATTTCAACATTAATATTGAGTTCGGGTTGATGAAGGTCAACTTCTATTTTATTTTGATCAACATTTTCTATAACATATTCACCCAATTTATACTGTAATTCCATTGAGTCATACTTATATTTTTTATTGCTTCTGCGGGCAGTAATCCTAAAACTTATGTTTTCTCTTTCCTCGAGGGTATTTTTTACTATTTTTAAGGTTTCTTTTTTCATTTCATTATAATTTAGACTGAGCTTTAGAACAGGGGAAAATGAAACTATGCCAGCTATTTTGAGCAGGCGGTCGATTACTACAGATTGATCAGTTGAGGTTTTCAAAAATATCCTTCCCGGGGTTTTATAGGTGATTAAATTTTTATCCGTGTTTTCTAGACTTTTTTTAATATTAGATAAAAGTTTGTTTTCAAATAAAGATCTATTTTCTCCTTTTAGAGCTATTTCTCCATAACGAATCAGATATAATTTGTTCATTTTTTTCCTCCTATAATCTTTCGCAAGTTTTTAACTTTCTCTTTGAGGTTTTTAAAAGTGTACTTTATTTCTTTTCTTGTATTATGTTGACTAAAACTAAATCGCACTGATCCCTGCTGATAATTAGTTGGTAGATTTAAAGCTTTAATAACATGACTAATTTTATTTTTTTTTGAAGAACAGGCTGAACCAGTTGATATATAAATATTTGCACTCTCCAGACTGTGGATTAAGATTTCTCCCTTGATATCAGAAAAAGAAACATTTAAAATATGGGGAGCACTCCTTTTGTTCAAAGGGGTGTTAATTATTACATCCGGTATTTCTTTTTTTATCTTCTCTGCTAAATAATTTTTTAATTCATAAATCTTATTTATTTGCTTTAAAGAGGGGAGATGATTAACAGCTTCACTAAAACCAATTATGCCAGGCATATTTTCTGTGCCTGGATAGTAGCCCTGTTCTTGATTACTGCCCTGCAGTATTTTATCAATGATTACACTATTTTTAATATAGAGAGCGGCTATCCCCTTGGGTCCGTGGATTTTATGAGCGCTTATAGTATAAAGATCAATTTTATTTACCTGTAAATTTATTGGTATTTTGCCTAGTGCTTGTACTCCATCTACGTGGAAATATATATGATCATATTCATTAATTACCTTGGCAATTTTATTTATGGGATTGATGCTTCCCGTTTCATTATTAACTGCCATAATACTAACTAAAATAGTGTTTTTATTAATGACTTTCTTGATTTCATCTAAATTAACTATTCCTTTATTGTTGACAGGTATGTATATGATTTCAAAGCCTTGTGTTTTAAGGTATTCAAAAATTTTTAACACAGATTTATGTTCTGTGGAAGAGGTTATTATCCTATTACCAAATTTTTTAAGATGATTTACAGCTCCCTGAATAGCTATATTATTGGCAACCGTCCCACTACCAGCAAAGATAAGTTCTTTGGGGTCAACTTTTAATATATCACATATGGTTTTTCTTGCTTTTTTTAAGCGATTTTCAGCCTTTAAGCCTAAACGATGTAGAGAAGAAGGATTTGCGTAATATGTATCCATAATTTTGTTCATCTCTGTAATAACTTCTGGAATAACTTTTGTAGTAGCAGCATTATCTAGATAAACATTATTCATAATTGTCACAACCTTATATTAATTATTAGTATTTTTTAAAAAAATGTCTGTTATCTTTAAACTCAAAGAATCTACATTAGGTTATATATCCACATACATATTATATATAGAAAGATGTGTATTAATCAATATCATAGAGCAAATTAAATTAACATGTTTTCAAAAGGATGTTTTTTTATAACATATTAAGAAGAGAAACATATTAGTTTTATGAATGGTACAGAAACAAAAAATAGGCATAAATACAATAATGATTAATTAATCTTGAGAGGTTAATAGTTGAGATTTGTTGTAAAAAAAGAAGTTTTCTAAAAAAGATTTCTTTAGTGAGAGAACATTTATCGAAAGAATAATTTTTAAAATATAAAACACATGAACATATTTATTTTAATAAATAAAACCTGATAATGTACTAATGAGGAAAGGTTAAAAGTTGAAAATAGAATCAAAATTGGATATAGTAGTATCAAAAGACATATACAACTAAAATAAAATTAGCCGAGGTGTTACTGATGAAGACAGTATTAATTATGGTTGAAGTAGCGTGAACTAGATTTTAAAATCTCAAGTAGAAAGAACAAACTCAAGCAATTTTTAAAACTTGCGGATGATGAAAATAAAATAATGATGCAGCTTAAAGTTGAGCGAGTTATGGGATTGGTTGATATAAAATAAACATTTAAATCGTAATCCAAGTGAAATCATATTTACTAACTTAGCTAAAAGAGTTAGAGAAGGAAAACTGTTACTATCCTTATCTAAAAAGATTAAATCTAAATATAATGTGAAAAGTCTTAAATTTCAGTTGCCGGCAGCAATTGAAAGCATTATAGAATTAGATAATTTTCAACAAGTAAGGATAAAAAAAGATAATCTTTCTAAGGAGTGGTATCTATTAGTAATATATAAAATTGAAGTTAAAGTTAAACCAAAAGGTAGCGATATAATAGGTATTGATTTAGGTTTAAGTAATCTTGCTACATTAACTTTTAAAGACACTGTAGATAACTATATCATCAATGGAAGATCTATTAAAAGTAAAAATAGTGAATATAGTTAAAAAACATCAAATATCTAAAATAATAATTGGAGATATAAAGCAAATAACGAAACTTATACTTCTGGTTGTTCTGCCTTAGATTTAGAAAGACTAAATAGAGATAATTACAATAAATCTCGTAGAATTGAAAGAGTGCTTTTTAAATCGAATATTGGGTTAACTATAAATGCCGATGTCAATGGCTTGTTAAATATAATGTGTAAGTTTTTGGATAAAAAAATGTATTCCTGAACTTGTTAATCAAGCCAGGGATAATGGCGTTGTGAAGCCTCCTTTAAGATTAAGGATTGCCTAATTTTTAGACAGTGTAATTGATTTTGTTCAAAAAGGTACAAATATGGTTATTCCTGTTATAAAACCGGACCATTCACAAACAGGTTATGGATATATTCAATTGAAGAAAAAGACTGGAAGAAGTTAAGGTATTGATATATTCAAGGTGAAAAAAATTACAGAAACACCTGACTTAAAAACAGCTAGTGTATTTTTTAAAAGTGATGATTATTACTAAAATAATGGGATGTTTATTTGGAAAAGTTTTACAATTATGGGAAAATAAAAGAAGGATAATCAAAGAGGAATTTAAAAACATGGATAGCATTTCAATTGACTATGGTATTTTAGAAAGGATAATGAGATTTTTCCTGTACCAGTTGATTTTGTCTTAAATAATGTGGGAAGGTGGACAGCCTTGTCAGAAATAAAAGAAGGTAGTTGTATAGATAATAAAAAATGTTAATCATTTAGGAGTTTATACAAAAAAATTATTATATATGGCAAAGATAAAATGATTACTATTATAGGTATTGACAATTTAATTATTGTTAATACTGAAGATACAGTATTAGTTTGTAACAAGGATAATGTTCAGGATGTAAAGAAGTTAAGAGAGCTATTAAAAAAGAAAGAACTGCATAAACAACTATAAAAAAAGGGGGTATTCGATGTCAAGACATCACTATGAATTTAGAACAAAACAGAAAAGTTTATTTATTAAATTATTAATAACGATGGCTGCTTTGTTGATTACCGCTTATATTCTACCGGGCATGTATATTGATGGTCTATTTGCAGGATTTGTGGCTGCACTAATTCTAGGGTTGGCAAATATAATAGTAAAACCAATCTTCATCATTTTAACTCTGCCTTTAACAATCATGACTTTGGGATTATTTTTGATAGTAATCAATGGGCTGATGCTCTGGATGTCTGCTGCTATAGTTCCTGGCTTTTTTATTACGGGTTTTTGGAATGCAATTTTTGCTGCTATTTTATTAAGTATCGTAACTTGGTTTTTAAATGGGCTGCTTGATTAAAAAATAGAGTAAAACGCAAAAAAATTATAGCTTATTTTTTTGATAAGCAAAATATTTTTTCATATTGAACCTTGATATTTAAATGCGCAAATAATTAGTAAATTGTTTAGACCAGCTTTATTATATAGTTGGGCGAAAATAAATATTAGATTTTTATACAGGAGAATATGTAATTATAGTGAATATAAATATATAAGCATTTTAGCTCTTTATCCATTAGAAAGACCTGTTTCATTAAATATCTAAAAATATTTAAGTAGGCTATTTGTCATTGATAATTTTGACTTTAACATTTTTATATCTTATAATTATATCATCTATAACACCCTATTTATTAAAATATTTTTTTAAAAAATGATTTGATTATTTAATATCCATTGATTAAAAAGTTAATTCAAAACAAATAATCACAGATATTTTGTTTTTTATAAAACGATATTTTAACTTAAAGATATTAAAGTTATAGCCCCTATAAATTAGGGAGTTATATATCATAAAAATGAATAAAAAAATATAAGGGGGGGTGAAGTATTAGAGAAGAGAGAAGTAGAGTTCATTGACATTAAAAAAACGAGGAGGAAGTAGATTAGATGAATTATGTGAAAAAATTAAGTTTGTTATTGGTAGTAGCACTGGTTGTAGCTTTATTTAGTTTTTCAGTATATGCGCAAGAATATGGCGGAACTTTTGTTTTTGGACGAGGTGGAGACTCCGTTGGCCTGGATCCTATTCAGGTTACTGATGGTGAATCCTTTAAAGTAACTCAGCAGGTTTATGATACTATTGTAATGTTTAAACCGGGAACAACAGAAGTGATTCCAGGTCTTGCTAAGGACTGGAAAGTATCTGAAGATGGTAAAACTTGGACCTTTCATTTAAGAGAAGGCGTTGAGTTTCATGATGGTAATCCTGTAAATGCTGAAGCGATTAAATGGAATTTTGAGCGTTGGGGCTATGAAGATCATCCTTACCATATTGGTGGAGAATTCACCTATTATGCGTATATGTTCCAGGATTTCCCCGGTGTAATCAAAGAGGTTAATGCTGTAGATGAATATACAGTAGAATTCGTACTTGAAAATCCGCAGGGTCCTTTCTTAAATAACCTTGCTATGGTTTCCTTTGGTATTGCAAGCCCGGCAGCTGTCAAAAAATGGGGAGAAGATTACTTCAAACACCCAGTAGGCAGTGGTCCCTTCAAATTTGTTGAATGGAAACAGGGAGACAGGGTTGTATTGGAAGCTAATGAAGATTATTGGGACGGACGTCCATATCTAGATAAAGTTATATTTAGATCAATTCCTGATAACGGAGCACGTTATATGGAATTAAGATCTGGTTCTATAGACATGATGGACTATATTAACCCAGAAGATGTACAAAGTGTAAAAGAGAATGAAGATTTAGATTTAATATTACGTCCTAGTTTTAATGTTGGTTATTTTGCAATGCATCAAGATTTTGAACCATTTGATAATGTTCTGGTAAGAAAAGCCTTTGCACATGCGATTAATAAGGAAGCTTTAATTGGTGCTTTTTATGCCGGATTAGCTGAACCAGCTAAAAATCCCCTACCACCTTCAATTTGGGGTTACAATGATGAAATAGAAGATTATCCATATGATTTAGAGAAGGCAAAAGAACTTCTGGCTGAAGCAGGTTATCCAGATGGATTTGAATTTGATTTCTATTACATGCCTGTTCCAAGACCATATTTCCCACAACCAAAGATGATTGCTCAAGCAGTTCAGTATTATTTGAGTGAAATTGGCGTAACAGCTAATTTACTATCATATGATTGGGGTACTTATCTAGACAAATATTATGATGATCAATTCCAAACTTATATCCTAGGATGGACAGGAGACAATGGTGACCCTGATAACTTCTTGTATGTGCTTTTAGATCAAACACAAAACAATTGTGGATATGAAAGTGAAGAGCTCCACGAGATCTTAATAGAAGCTCAAAAATCTGTTGATAAAGAAGAAAGAATTGCTCTATATAAAGAAGCACAAGAAATAATACATGAAGATGTACCATGGGTACCTATTGCTCACTCAACTCCACCATTGGTCAAGAAAACAATGGTGAAAAATTATATACCTAATCCTACAAGTACTGAAAAACTTCATAGAGTATGGCTGAATGATTAATTAAGAGTAAAATTTAAGTACTATATATGCGGTCATGAATCTATGGCCGCATATTTTTGATATTAGAAGGGAGATGTAGATAGGGTATGACAAGTTACATTATAAAAAGATTACTTGCACTCGTTCCTGTTATAATTGGAGTAGCCTTGGTGGTTTTTTTAATTATCCACTTAATACCTGGCGACCCTGCCCAAACTATGTTGGGAGAAAGAGCAACTGTTGAAGCAATTGAACAATTAAGAGAGTCTATGGGTTTAAATGAACCTTTATATATCCAGTTTATTAGTTTTTTCAAGGGTTTATTGAGTGGTGATTTGGGACGCTCAGTCATGAGCAATAATCCCGTTTTAAATGAGATATCTGTTCGCTTTCCAGCAACCCTAGAATTATCTTTTTGTGCCATGATCTTTGCTGTGGGAGTGGGAATTCCGGCCGGTATTTTTGCTGCGACTCATCAGAACTCATTTTTTGATAATGCTAGCATGTTAATTGCTTTAATAGGAGTTTCCATGCCGATTTTTTGGTTGGGGTTAATGTTGATTTGGTTATTTGCTGTGATATTGGGATGGCTGCCCCCTTCTTCCAGATTGAGTGTGGGTGTTGAGTTAGATTATATAACAAATATTTTATTAGTAGATAGCATTATACAGTTAAACTGGAATGCTTTTAAGAATGTCTTCAGTCATCTAATTTTACCATCAGTTGCTTTGGGAACTATACCACTTGCTATCATAGCAAGAATGACAAGATCTAGTATGTTAGAAGTACTAAAACAAGATTATATTCGAACTGCTTATTCAAAGGGATTACAAGATAGGATGGTCGTTTATAAACATGCTTTAAAAAATGCATTTATACCTATAATTACTGTTGTTGGACTGCAGTTTGGTGTTTTATTGGGTGGTGCTGTACTGACTGAGACTATTTTTTCTTGGCCCGGTCTCGGTAAATATCTTGTTGATGCTATTTATTCCAGGGACTTTCCTGTGGTACAGGGAGGAATTTTGTTTTTCGCAATTGCTTTTGTTATTGTAAATTTACTGGTGGATATTTCTTATGCGGCAATTGATCCTAGAATTGAATATAAATAATGGTGGGAGTGAGTTAAATGACAAATGAAGAAATCAAAAGGCGCCCCAGTAATCCTTGGTATGAAGCAGGTAGAAGATTACTAAAAAATAGAATTGGTCTTTTAGGAATAGTATTTATAGGAATTTTACTTTTTATTGCAATCTTTGCCCCTCTAATAGCTCCATATGATCCTTTAGCTCAAAATATAATGGGGCGTTACAAAGCACCTTCTTCTGAACATCTTTTAGGTACGGATGAAATGGGGAGAGATATTTTAAGTAGAATAATTTATGGTTCGAGGATTTCTCTACAGGTTGGTTTGTTCTCAATATCCATAGCATTGATAACAGGTGTGTTTTTAGGACTTTTAGCAGGTTATTATGGCGGATTTTGGGATATGTTGATAATGAGAATTATGGATATAATGTTGGCTTTTCCGGCTATATTACTAGCTATTGCTATAGTTGCTATTTTAGGTCCACAGTTAAGAAATGCGATGTTAGCGATAGGTATTATTAATATACCCAGATTTGCCAGGGTTGTCCGTTCATCTGCTATTTCTATAAAAGAAAGCGAATATATTCTTGCAGCTAAAATGATGGGTGCTAGCGATGTAAGAATAATATTTTTTCACCTTTTACCAAATGCGATGGCACCTCTTATTGTACAGACTACTTTAAGTATTGCTACTGCTATCTTAGAAGCAGCGGCATTAAGTTTTCTTGGTCTGGGAGCACAACCTCCTACCCCAGAATGGGGAGCAATGTTAACTGATGCCAGAAGTTCACTGCAGCAGGCACCTTGGGTAGCAACATTCCCTGGGTTGGCAATTATTTTTGGTGTTTTAGGATTTAATTTATTGGGTGATGGTTTAAGAGATGCACTTGATCCGAAAATGAAAAATGTTTAATAGAATCTAACCCACCTGTTAAAAGAGGTGGGTTTGTTGTTTAGATTATAATTCTACAAGAAAATTTTAAGGTGGTTTTTATGAAAACACTTGTATTTTTTGGTTCTGCTAGAAAACAGGGAAACACCAAAAATCTCTTAAACAAATTTTTAGAACAACTAAATGGTGAAATCAAAGTAATCAATGCATATAAATCAAAGGTTGAACCCTGTATAGACTGCAGATACTGCTGGGAGAACCAGGGTTGTTCCATAAAAGATAATATGCAGTCTATATATCCTTTAATTGATGAAGCGGATAATATAATTTTTGCTAGCCCAATATATTTTAGTGGTATTCCTGCTCCTTTAAAAGCTATTATCGATAGATGCCAGACTTTTTGGTCTTCAAAGGTCAGGCCGGGGGAGGAAAAGTTAAAAAAGAAAAAATCTGTTTTGCTGTTATGTGGAGGAGCACCTTCTTTTAATAAACAGTTTGCAGCTGCAGATATTATACTTAAAAGTATTCTCAAAGAATTAAATACCGAACTAGCCGGTCATATATATGTTTCTAATACAGACCAGGTGCCTGTATCAAAAAATAAGGAAGTTGTTGAAAAAGCAAAAGAATTATCATTAAAAATTAATAAATGTTCTACAAAAGGTTAATTATAGATTTTGTCAGTAGAAAACCGGATTGGTTTGCCTGGTGGAGATTCAACTTTATCAATCTATATACTGTAAATTATTTAAACTCTCTGAACCAGAGAGTTTTTAAATTTTTAATGTTAAAAGAAGGTATTGCCGGTTAAATTTATGAATTATTAGTAAAAAAAATATAATTATGTAATTCCTGAAATAAAATTCAAGGAAAATAAACAATTCTGTTGAATAAATATAGTAACAAGTAATAAGTTGCTTTTATAATAATGGAGGTTAACATTAATGGAAAAGAAATTAAGTTTAGGTATAATAGTTCCAACTATTGATAATGGCCAGCTTATTTTGCAGGAATTATTATTAAAAAAGTTAAATGAAAGATATAATATGACAATATTTGTATTATCTGATAAAATTGAAAAAAATAAAAATTTTGATAAGAATCAGTTGGTATTCTTGAATATGGAGATTTCTAATTCTTTATTAAAGTTCCCAATGAAATATTATAATAAAATTAACAAGTTGAAGTACTTTAAGCGAAAACACGATATTGATAGTTGTATCAGCTTTGGGAAAAAAGCGAATATACTCAACGCATTAAGTAGTGAAGATGAAACTACAATTTTAAATATAACTGAAGCCTACGATGATAGCTTTGTCATGGATCAATTTGTGAAGAGGATGTATAAAAAAGCAGACAAAATAATAGTTAATACGAGAAAGGCAAAAATCTTTGTGCAAAAAGATTATCATATTGACAAAGAGAATGTTTTTCTGATAGAAGATATTCTACCTATTGATCAGATCAGTGAAATGGCAGCAGAAAAAGTGGATGATAAATTAAGTAAATTTTTTGAGTATAAAGTTATTGTAAACAAAGGGGATTTAATAGCAGAAAAAGGACAGTGGCACTTAATTAAAGCTTTTTTTAGATTGAAAGAAAAAATGGAAGATTTGAAATTGCTCATTATCGGCAATGGACCTTTATATGATGAATTAAATGAATTAATTAGCAGCATGAAGATGGAAGAGCAGATTAAGATTATTAAAAATATTGAAAATCCATATAAATATCTAATCAGATCAGATGTTTTCGTATTGAGTTCACAAAAAGAAAATAATACAAACTCTCTTTTGGATGCAATGGCCTGTGCTCGCCCGGTAATTTCTACAACCTGTTTTGATGATATTATAAGATTATTAAGTCCTAATAATTACATAAAAGATATAGATGAGGCTTTTTCTGCAGAATATGGAATATTAGTACCAACAGCTACTAATCCTTTTAATGCCAATAGTAAAGTATTAAATAAAAAAGAAATTGTTCTTTCTGATGCTATATTTACATTGTTGAACGATTATGAAACTTATGATAAGTATATGGAACAATCTGCCCGCAGAGCCGTCGCTTTTTCTGCAGACAATATTATAAAAAGGTGGTCCAGAATAATAGGGTAGTATAATTTTTAAAATAATTTAATTCTATTTGAAACAAATTATGCTCTAAATATAATATTATATAAAAAATTTTACAATAATAAGTAGATATATTGCTTGAGGTGGTTAAAATGGATATCAGGGAAATGAAGTTAGCTGATTATGAAGATGTTTATAGATTATGGGAAAAAACCGATATAATCTTAAAAAGATCAGATCAAAAAGAGGAAATTGACCGTATGTTAAAAAGGAATCCATATACCTGTTTGGTGGGAGAAATTGACGGAGTAATTGTGAGTGTGGTGATGGGAGGTTTTGACGGCAGAAGGGGTTATGTTCATCACCTGGCCGTCAAAAAAGAACTGCAAAAACAGGGTTTAGGCGGAATTATGATGGAGGAGTTGATTAGCCGCTTTCAAGATTTAAAGGTAATAAAGATACATTTATTTGTTGAGGAAAACAATAAAGCGGTTAAAAAATTTTATAAAAATATCGGTTTTGAAGAAAGAACTGATCTAACAGATTTTAGTCTGACACTAATTGAATAGATCTGAATATTATCAGTAGATTTTTTAGGAGGCAGTTGTGTGGATATTGAGTTTCATTATTATATAACATATTTGGTTGCTTTAGAAGCTGGATTTGCTCAGGAAGAAGCAGAGATTATCGCGGCCTCTTCACAGATGGTTGATGATAATACTGAGATCAATTACATTGAAAATCATGCAGGTGAGATTTATAAAACATATATAAGCCAGACTGCCAATATATTAAAACCTGATGATGAATTATTTAGAATTTACCCCATATTTCATTTTGTGCCGGGAGAATATATGAATTCTAGCACTTTTAGAAAAGATGGGATTATGCATGTTTTAAACACAACTCCTAATAGTAAAAAGGCACAGAATTTAATGAATTTAGCTCTGGATTCCAAAAACTTATATAGGATTGGCATTGCTGCACATACTTATTCAGATACCTGGGCTCATCAAAACTTTATAGGTTATTATTCCTATTTTAACAGTCTGCAGGGCGTATTAGAAAAGGCGATTCCAAATATTGGCCATGCTGATGCTCGACACAAACCGGATTTAGTTTCACTAATCTGGAAGGATGAAAGATTGATCTCAAAAAATGAAATTGTTGATAATAATCAGCGTTTTTTAGAAGCGACCGCTTGTTTGTTAAAATATTTTCTTAGATATACGGAAAAGAAAATTATAAACCGCGACTTATTTTTAGAAACAATAAACAGTATTTTTTCTCTTGCAGGATGTTCGTATTATCACAAACAAAAGAGAAAAGATATGTATAATAAGTTTAGTTGTAGACTTTCAGGAAAGCAAATACCAAAGTACGATCAATTTAGCTGGTTTAGAGAAGCGGTTGCAATACAAAATAATGATAGTATGTTTTTACCCAATTTAAATTATGATCGGACCAAGTATGTCTGGAAAGAAAAAAACTATAAAAAGTCCAATTATTATTGTTTTATTGAAGCGGTTAAAAAACACCAAAGAGTGGTTGGGAAGATATTCGAAACGGATAAATATTCTCAACTTGAATTGGACAGGTGGTAATAAAAGTAAAAAGATATAATTTTCAAAAAAATATAATAATATCAATAAATAAATATACATCAAAAAACAGGGCCTTATTGTTCCTGTTTTTTTGCTATCTTTACTGTTAGATATATTGCGTATAATAAATTAACAGTTAGTAAAGATAGTCATTTACTTTGAATCCAGGCTTATGTGATATAAATCATAGAGAAGAATGATCTAATTTATTATAATAAAACGTATAATATGAAGGGGGTAATTTTATGTCAATGTTTTGTTATCAATGTCAGGAAACAGTTAAAAATGAAGGATGTACTGTGCGAGGTGTCTGTGGTAAAACACAAGATGTAGCTAATTTGCAGGATTTGTTAATCTATATATTAAAAGGTATTTCTTTTTATGCAGAAAAGGCAAAAGAGGTCAATATAAATCTGGATAAAAGAACCGGACCGTTTATTATAAAAAAATTATTTGCGACTATTACCAATGTTAATTTTGATACTGATAAATTTGAAAAGATGGTTGGAGAAGCTATTGAATTTAGGGAAAATATTAAAAAGGAATTTTTTAAAGCATATAAAAAAGAGCATGGCCAAGAGTATGAAGATGAGTTGCCTGATGCAGCCACCTGGAAGGCACAAGACATAAAAAAATATTATAAAAAAGGAGAAGAAGTTGGAGTTTTAAGTACAAAAGATGAAGACATAAGATCACTTAGAGAAACTGTAACATATGGTGTAAAGGGAATGGCAGCTTACGCTGATCATGCCTATATTTTAAATGAAAGTAATTTGGATATATTTTCATTTATACAGAGGGCCCTCAAATCTACCTTAGATGATAGTCTTTCAGTTGATGAACTGGTTAACTTAGTTTTAGAAACTGGAGATTATGCAGTTCAAACTATGGCTTTGTTGGATAAAGCGAATACTGAACATTATGGACACCCAGAGCCAACTAAAGTAAATATTGGTGTAAATGACAGACCGGGAATTTTAATCAGTGGGCATGATCTAAAAGACTTAGAAGAGCTTTTAAAACAGACCGAAGATAATGGTGTGGATGTTTACACACATGGAGAAATGCTGCCCGCTAACTCTTATCCTGTTTTTAAAGAATATGATCACTTTATAGGTAATTATGGAAACTCTTGGTGGTTGCAGAAGGAAGAGTTTGAAAAGTTTAATGGGCCTATTTTAATGACAACTAATTGTATAGTTCCACCTAAAGATTCCTATAAAGATCGAGTTTATACAACTGGATTGGCTGGTTTTCCTGAAGTCAGCCATATAGAAGACCGATCTAAAGGTGAACAAAAAGATTTTTCTCAAATAATTGAACATGCAAAAAAATGTAAAGCACCAACTGAAATAGAAACTGGTACAATACCTGGTGGATTTGCCCATAAGGCGGTTTTAGATGTGGCCGATAAAGTTATCGAAGCTATAAAAAATGGTGATATAGAGAGATTTGTAGTAATGGCTGGCTGTGATGGAAGACATAAAACTCGAGAATATTATACAGATGTTGCCCAAAAATTACCTCAGGAAGCAGTAATTTTAACTGCGGGCTGTGCTAAGTACAGATATAACAAACTTGATTTGGGAGATATCGAGGGTATACCTAGGGTTTTAGATGCAGGCCAGTGTAATGACTCTTATTCACTGGTTGTTATAGCACAAAAACTAAAAGAAGCTATGGGAATAGATGATATCAATGATCTGCCTATTTCTTATGATATTGCTTGGTATGAGCAAAAAGCTGTTACTGTTTTACTTGCATTGTTATCTCTAGGGATTAAAGGAATTCGTCTGGGACCAACACTTCCGGCATTTCTTTCAAAAAATGTTGTTAAAGTGCTTGTAGAAAACTTTGATATTAAACCGATTGGAGAAGTCAAAGAAGATGTGGAAAAAATAATGGAAGGAAATTAAAAAGATTGTCTGAAAAAGGAGAGCCGGGAATCCCGACTCTTTATTTATTTAAACCCAGATAAATAAAGTTAACCAACTCTTTTTTTGCCCGGGCATAGTTATATGATTTTTCATATTTTAGTTGCATAGTTACTCCGTGCAATGTATAAAGGATTGCATCTACTATAACCTTAGTGTCCACATTTCTGACTTTCTCCTTTTCCACCTCTTTTTTAATCAATTGAGTAAATATAGATTTGAAATCATTTATATATGATTTTATTGCTGTTATTTTATTATTATATTTACTGATAAAAGAAATTTTTATTAAAAGATTACTTTTTTTTGGGTGATTATCTAAAAATCTGAAGTGGTCATCAGAAAATAATATTAATTTATTCTGAAAATTTATATCTTTTCCTTTCAATTTATTGATGGCCTTTATTTTTTGATCTAAGAGATCTTTTAATATATAGTTAATTATTTCGTATTTATTAGTAAAATTTTGTTTTGTTTCATGACTAATTATTTTATTAAACTCATTAACTTCAATGTCATCAGGGTCCTTTTTCTCCATATAATTAATAAATTTGTGAGATATGAATTCTTTTTCAGTCATTTTATTTACTCCTATTGTGTTATTCTCAAGGGGAGGATCCTCACCTTTATATTATATATATCTATTATAATATTCATTGCAAAAATTTAATATGAACTATATCACACTATTCCATAAGTTTTTTTAATTTCTTTATATTATTAATGATGATATTTTTACGAGAGATTTTTATTATATTTTTACCTTCAATACTTTTTAATATTCTTGATACAGTTTCTCTTGTGGTACCTATCATATTGGCTAATTCTTGTTGTGTTAATAACACGGAGATAGAAATTTGATTACTCTTGTTTTTATCACCGTGTTTTAAGGCTAAATGATAAAGCAAACTTGCCAATCTACTTTGACTATCTTTAAGCCCGAGATCGCGTATATTTTGCTGAGCTCTTCTTAAGCGAGCACTGATCACCCTCATCACTTTGATAGTGATTTGTGGATGTTCTAAAAACATTTGCGACAAATTGTCTCTGTTAAGAGAATAACAGGCCACATCACTAATTGCTATGGCGGTTGCTGGATAGTTCTCTCTATCAAAAACTATAACTTCTGCTAAGATATCATTTTTTTCAAAGATATTTAAGATGTGTTGGTCGCCATTTTTATTCATCTTCAGGACTTTGACTTTCCCTTTTTTTATGATGTATACTTTTTCTCCTGGCTCATCTTCGAAGAATATGATTTCATCTTTTTTATATTTTTTTAATGTTGTTATTTGATTGATCATTTTCAATTCGTCATCATTTAAATGAGAGAAATAAGGGACGGATGATAAATCCATTATTTGATCACCTCTTTCGTAGTTACACTTTAAATTATACAAGAAATTATAGTAAAATAAAAGGAAAGAAATTTTAGGTAAGAGGAATTTATTATGTCTAAATTAGATAACAATAATAAGGATAGGTAGAAGATTTTTGAAATAATTGACAGAGCAGATATTGAATAATAATCAATACAGAAAGAAAGTAATGTCTTACAGAGAAGAATTAAAGGTTTATGTTCAGAAAATGAACTGGTAAAAAAGGAGGCGACGCAAAATTAATAAAAGCTAACAATTCATGAAAAACTTATAAGTATTAAAATAAAGCCGAGGTTATAACTTTATTATTAATAATTTAATTAATTCTGTATAAAAAACTGATTTCACCAAAAATTATATTAAAAAGGAATCAATTTTTCTAAAAAGAGTTATAAATTTATGTTATAGATATAAATAAATTGGAAATATATTTGAAAAAGATTAAAGTGAGTATTATAATAACATAATATATTATACTTTAAAGGAGGAGTAGGGCACATTGTTATCAGTAGAGAAAATAGGTGGAACCTCTATGGCTGAGTTTGAGGTTGTATTAAATAATATCATTAAAAAGCCTGAGGACGTCACTTTTTGTTATAATCGAGTTTTTGTGGTGTCGGCTTATGCCGGGGTCACAGATATATTGCTTGAAGATAAAAAGTCCAATGAACCGGGCATTTATAAGATGTTCATTGATGATGACAATTCTTATAAGGAGAAACTTGATGAAATATCAAATAGGTTCTCAGAAATTAATAAGTCTCTTTATAAATTAGGATTGGATGTAAAAAAAGCAGATTGCTTTATTGAAAAAAGAATAGAACACACTAAAAGATATCTGGATAGTATGGAAGAAATATTGTCTTCAGGTTATATTGGAGAGGCTAATATTTATTCTGCAGCGCGTGAGATATTAGCTTCTCTGGGTGAAGCTCACTCAGCTTATAACACATATAACATACTATTAAATAGAGATATAAATACTGAATTTATAGACCTAACCGGGTTTTTTGATAGACGACAACTTTCTATTGAGAAACGTATTGAACAATCATTTCGATCCATAGATTTATCAAATAAGCTTATTATAACCCCTGGTTATACTAAAGATAAAGCCGGCATGATCACAAAATATGGCAGGGGATATTCTGAGATAACATTTTCTCAGCTTGCAACCTTTTTAAATGCTGATCAGGCAATTATACATAAAGAGCATCACCTATCTTCAGCAGATCCGGAAATTGTTGGTAAAAACAAAGCTATTCCTGTAGGGAGAACTAATTATGATGTAGCTGATCAATTGGCGGATATTGGCATGGAAGCAATTCACCCTAAAGCTTCAAAGCCACTTGAGATTGCAGGCATAAAGCTTATTGTAAAAAGTACATTTGAACCAGGCCATGTAGGAACTATCATCACAAAAGATTATGTTGTTAAAGATTCAAAAATAGAAATAATAGCCGGCTCAGATAAATTGGTTGTTTTAGAAGTTCATGATACCTCTATGGTTGGGGAAGTTGGTTTTGATTATGATATCATGCGAATATTTAAAAAAAATAATATTAGTTATGTTATGAAAGCAACTAATGCTAACAGTATATCTCAGGTAATTTGGGAGAAGGATCTTAATGAAGAACTACTTAAAGAACTTAAAGACAGATACAAAAGTATAAAAATTAAAGAAGTTGCTATGGTTTGTTTGATCGGTTCCAATATTAGCAAACCAAATATATTAGCTAGAGCAGCTAAAGTTTTAGGAGAGAATGAGATAAATATAAACTGTATGTCGATCTCTTTAAGTCAGGTTAATATACAGTTTGTAGTAAATAGAAATAATTACAAAAAGTCTATTATATTATTAAATGATGAATTGATATTTAATCAATAATTACAGGATGGTGAATTTTAAATAATGACAAAAGAACTTCCTTTTAGTAAAGAAAAACTAGATAAAATTTTAGAAAGATATCCCACTCCGTTTCATATATATGAAGAAAAAGGTATTATTGAAAATGCCAAAAGATTTTTAAAAGCCTTTGAATGGAATAAAGATTTTAAAGAATTCTTTGCTGTAAAAGCAACTCCTAATCCATTTATTTTAAAAATTTTAAAGGAAGTTGGATTTGGAGCTGACTGCAGCTCGTTGACAGAATTATTACTAGCAGAGAAAACAGATATTACAGGTGAAGAGATAATGTTTACTTCCAATAATACACCTGCAGAAGAATATGAAAAGGCTAGAGAGTTAAACGCGATAATTAACCTCGATGACATATCCCATATTTCGTTTTTAGCAGAACATGGTGGCATCCCAAATTTAATATCATTTAGATATAATCCTGGCAGTCGAAGAGAAGGAAGTTTTATTATGGGTAATCCTTCTGAAGTCAAATATGGTTTTACAAAAAAACAAATTTTTATCGGTTTAAAAGAACTTGACTCCAAAGGCGTACAAAGGTTTGGACTACATACTTTTATTGCTTCCAATCAACTTGATCCTCAATACTTTATTGATACTGCTGAGATGATGTTCAAATTAGCAGTAGAAGTTAAAGAAGGATTAAATATAAGCTTGGAATTTGTTAACATTGGTGGGGGCATAGGCATCCCCTATCACCCGGAAGAAGAAGCGGTAGATTTAGAATTTGTGGGTAGAGGTATAAAACTAAAGTATGACGAAATAATAAAGGAGAACAACCTTCATCCCCTGGCTGTATATATGGAATGTGGGCGGATGATTACTGGTCCTTATGGTTATTTAGTTTCAAAAGCAATTCACAAAAAAGAAATTTATAAAAAGCATATAGGTTTGGATGCCAGCATGAATGATCTTATGAGACCAGGTATATATGATGCTTATCATCATATTACAGTAATGGGTAAAGAAGAGGAGGCAAAGGCAGAGACCTATGATGTAACCGGATCTCTTTGTGAATCAATTGATAGGTTTGCAGTTGATAGGAAATTACCCAAAATCGATGTTGGTGATACTTTTGTAATACATGATACTGGTGCCCATGGACATGCGATGGGCTTTAATTACAACGGCAAGTTAAGAGGAGGAGAACTGCTCTTAAGAGAAGATGGCCAGGTTATTGAAATAAGAAGAGCAGAAACAGTTGATGATTATTTTAGAACTCTAGATTTTGAAAAGTTTAAAAAATTCAAACAATAATATACAGATTTGATACTTATAAAGCTTTTGCTGATTAATATTATTAGCAGGAGTTTTTTTATTTTTATATGATATATATCATAGATATTATAAATATATCACTATATAATATATAATACAGACAAAAATAATATTTATAACTATAAAAGTTAAGTTAATTTAACGGCAAAATAAAAAGAGTTTTTAAGAAGTATGATTCATAACTTAAAGGTCAGTTTATTAAAAAAATGTGGAATAATAGCAGAAGAGAAAATATTTTTAAATAAACCGAAGATTATTATAACAAGAGGGAGGTAATTAAAATGAGTATTATTAGATTAGAGAATATAGAAACAGAAAAAAATAAGCGAGGGATAAAAATAAAAAATATAATTAAGAATGATAATGTAGAAGTTAAAAATTTAATTTTAGAACAGAGTGATGTTATCACGGCTCACCAGGTTTCAGTTGATGTATTATTTCATGTAATAGAAGGGCAAGGTTCCATTATGATAGGAGAAGAGGTCTATGGACTGAAAGCAAAAGATTTTATAAGCTGTCCTCCTAATACTCCAATGAAAGTGATGGCTGATAAGGGTGTGAAATTTAGTGTATTAAATATAAAAACGCCATCTTTATAGTTAATAAAAGCAATTACTTTAATTGACACAGACTGCTGGTGTGTTTTTTTATGAATAATTTGACCTTCTTTGACTTTGGTTAAATTATATTGTATAATATAAAGAGAATGAAAAGATATTAACCATTTTGGAGGGATATGAAGATGAGAATGGAAGATTTTACACGCAAAGCACAAGAAGGTTTAGCCGAAGCCCAACATATTGCTGAAGACAGAGGTAATCAGGAGATTTATCCTGCCCATTTATTTTTATCTCTAATCAAAGATGATCAGGGCATTATGATTCCTCTTTTAGAAAAACTTGGAATAAACTTATCTGTTTTTAAAAAAGATTTGAATAAAATTATAGAAAATTTGCCCAAAGTATATTCAGATCAGGGACAACTATATATGTCTCAAAAATTAAATGATGTACTTAGAAAAGCCAGACAGGAAGCCAAAAAAATTAATGATGAGTATATCTCTACGGAGCATTTTTTATTAGGACTGCTATCAGCAAAAAAAAGCAAGACATATAATTATCTTAATTCAAAAAACATTGATCTCAAAAAAGCAAAAGATGCAATAGAAAGCATAAGAGAAGGAGCAAAGGTGACTTCTCAAGAAGCCGAACAGCAGTATCAGGTTCTAGAGAAATTTACAATAGATATAACCGAACTGGCTAGAGAAGGGAAACTAGATCCAGTTATAGGTAGAGATGAGAGGATTAGACGCATTATGCAGGTTCTTTCTAGAAGAAGAAAAAACAACCCTGTTTTAATAGGTGAACCTGGAGTTGGCAAAACTGCTATTGTGGAAGGATTGGCTCAGAGAATAGTGAATGGTGATGTGCCGGAAACACTAAAAGATAAAAAAGTTATTAAATTAGATATGGGTTCATTAATTGCAGGTACAAAATTTAGGGGTGAATTCGAAGACCGATTAAAATCAGTATTAAAAGAGATAAAAAAAGCAGAAGGTCAGATTATACTTTTTATTGATGAGATGCACACAATAGTTGGAGCCGGAGCTGCAGAAGGAGCCATGGACGCATCTAATCTACTGAAACCCGCATTGGCCAGAGGTGAACTGCACTGTGTAGGTGCTACCACCTTAAATGAGTATAAGAAGTATATTGAAAAAGATGCAGCATTAGAAAGGAGATTTCAACCTGTAAAAATAGCTGAACCATCTGTAGAAGATACTATTTCAATATTAAGAGGACTTAAAGAAAAATATGAAATCCATCACGGTGTAAGGATTCAGGACAGCGCTTTAGTTGCTGCAGCTGAACTTTCTGAAAGATATTTGACAGAGAGATTTTTACCTGATAAAGCAATAGATTTAGTGGATGAAGCAGCCTCGAAATTGAGAATCGATATAGATTCGATGCCTTTAGAGATTGATGAGTTAAATAGAAGAATTAGAAGGCTTGAAACTGAAAAAGAAGCCTTAAAACAGGAGGAAGATAAAGAATCACAGGAGAGATTGGAAGAATTAAAAGAAAAGATTAACGAATTAAAAGAAAGACGAGATCCACTTTTAGCTCGTTGGGATCAAGAAAAAGAGCTCATCCAAAAAAGGCAAAAATTAAATGAAGAAATTGGCAAAATCAAGGTAAAGGCAGAAAATGCAGAAAGAGAAGCAGATTATGAAAAAGCAGCCAGATTAAGATATGGTGAGTTAAATGATTTGGAAAAAAAGTTAGAAAAAACAAAAGAAAAAATTGAGAATATGGAAAAAGAATTCAATGTTCTTAAAGAAGAAGTCACATCTGAAGATATTGCTGGTATAGTTTCCTCCTGGACAGATATCCCTGTACAGGAGCTTATAAAAGATGAAAGAGAGAAATTAGTTCATCTTGAAGAAGAGCTTGCCAAGAGGGTTGTGGGTCAAAATGAAGCTATAACAGCTGTCAGCAATGCAATTAGAAGGTCAAGAACAGGTCTACAAGATATTGATAGGCCCTTAGGGTCTTTTATATTTATGGGACCTACCGGAGTTGGAAAAACCGAACTGGCTAAAACGCTTGCTGCATATTTGTTTGATGATGAAAAAAACCTGATAAGACTTGATATGTCCGAATATATGGAAAGACATGCTGTAGCCAAATTAATTGGTTCACCTCCTGGTTATGTGGGTTTTGAAGAAGGTGGTCAATTAACAGAAAGAATAAGGAGGCAGCCTTATTCAGTAATATTACTTGATGAGATTGAAAAGGCTCATCAGGATGTATTCAATATTTTACTTCAGATTTTAGATGATGGGATATTAACAGATAGTCAGGGTAATGAAGTGAACTTCAAAAATACAGTAATTATTATGACTTCCAATATAGGCTCTGATTATATCCAGGATCTGGATGATGAACAAGAGATGAGAAAAAGGGTTACTGAAGCTCTTAAGTCTAATTTCAGACCCGAGTTTATAAATAGAGTAGATGAAAAAATAATATTCCATTCCTTAAGCAAAGAAAACTTGTTGGATATAGTCGAAATAAAGATTAATGATCTTAGAAAAAAATTATCTGAACGCGATTTAAAGATAGAAGTAACAAAAGAGGCTAAAGAAGAAATAATGGAATTAGGCTATGATCCGACTTTTGGAGCAAGACCTATAAATAGGGCAATTCAAAAGTATTTAAAAGACCCAATGGCAATGAAGATGTTAGAAGGTATTATTAATGAAGGTGATAAAGTAACTATTGACTACAGAAATAAATTTATATTCAAGACAAATTAATAAAAGGTCTCCCCGCTTTTAAAGCGGGGTTTTTAAGTTTTTAATTAAAGGTATCTTGAAAACTATATAGAAATGAGTAATAAAGTAAATATTAAAACAAATAAAGGAAATGATATTTCATGTTTAATAAAAGAAAAACCATCATTATCATACTAGTTGTTTTATTGATTATAATAACCGGCGGATTTTTTTATATAAATCAAAGTTATGAACCTCTAGAGGGCAATGATATTTTTCTTAACAAGGATTATGTGACCGAATATGACAAGTATTATCTGATCAATGAAGATAGTGAGAAAAATTCTGCTTTAATATTTTATCAGGGAGGGAAAGTGCAAGAGACTGCCTATGCTCCCCTCTGTGATTTGATCAGCCAGGAGGGTTATACTGTATTTTTGATTAAAATGCCCTTTAATCTGGCAGTTTTTGATATTGACAGAGCTTCTCTCGTCTTGGATCAATATAGAAATAACTATGATAATTGGTTTTTAGCAGGACATTCTTTGGGTGGTGCCATGTTGGCTGACTATATTTCAAAACAAATAGAAAATGAAGAAAATAATTTTAAAGGTCTTATATTTTTGGCTGCTTATCCGGCTGAAAGTTCTAATTTATCTAAAAAAAATATAGCGGTACTTTCTATTACAGCCTCTCAAGATGAGGTGATTGATCAAAACAAACTAAAAAAAGCAAAAAAGTATTTGCCATTTGATACGCAATTTAATATTATTAAAGGTGGTAATCATGCTGGCTTTGGCAACTATGGCCCACAAAAAGGAGATGGAGATGCTGATATAACAAAAAAAGAACAATGGGAGCAGACTGTTGATCTAATTGTAAATTTCATAAAAAAATTTGAATAAAAGTGTATGAAAATTATCCTTACATCAGTTTGGTTTTTAAAATCAAAGAGGGAGGGTAAGGTAGTGAAAATAAAAAATGTTGGTCTCGCTATTTTATTAATTGGAGCGGTTTTGTTGATTGGTAATGGTATCTATAATTTGTTTATTGGGTTTTTACAGAATACGAATTTAAGTTTGTTAGTTAGATTGGGTATATATGGAGTAATTTTTGGGACGATTATTATCATAATTGGTCTTGTCAAGGAAAGACTCAAAGACAAAAAAGATGAAAACTTTTAATTTATACAAAACTTAATTATCTTAGCTTTAAATAGGTCTGGGGGAAATCATATGAGCATACTTATAACAGGGGGAGCCGGTTTTATTGGCTCCAATTTAGTAGATAAATTAATTAAATTAAATAAAGATGTTATAGTTGTAGATAATCTTTCTAGTGGAGACAAACAAAACATAAATTCTAGAGCCACTTTATATAATGTTGATTTAATCGATAACGATTTAGAAGAGGTCTTTGCAACCAATGATATTGAATATGTTATTCATCTGGGGGCCCAAGTTGAGGTCTCCAGTTCTATTAATAATCCGATAAAAGATAGTAAAACAAATATTCAAGGCAGTATAAATTTATTTGAAAACTGCAATAAATATAATATAATAAAAGTTGTATATGCTTCTTCAGCAGCAGTATATGGAGATCCTATCTATTTACCAATTAATGAAGATCATCCTATTAGAGCAATGTCACCTTATGGAGTAAGCAAATACACTCCTGAAAAATATTTAAGATATTATAATCATGAACACGGTTTAGATTATACAATATTAAGATATTCCAATGTATATGGACCTCGCCAATCATCTATTGGAGAGGGAGGAGTAATTGCAATATTTATTGACAGGATGTTGAAAAATAAAAGGCCTATAATATATGGAGATGGTAAACAGAGCAGAGATTTCATACATGTTTATGATGTTGTTAATGCCAATATTAATGCCTTACAAAAAGCAAACAGAAAAAAAATAAATATTTCCACAAGATCTGAGACAACGATTAATAGGGTTGTTAAAATCATTAATGGCTTATTAGATATAGATTTAAGTCCATTATATGAGGAAAAAAGAAAGGGAGATATAAGACACAGTATATTAGATAATTCTAGCGCATATAGATATTTGGACTGGGAACCCGAATATAGTATTAAAGAAGGTTTGAAACAAACTATTGAATATTACTTAAATCAGAGAGATAAAAAACTTTAAAATAAAGGAGGAATGATTAGATGAGTAAAGTATTAATACCTTTAGCACCTGGTTTTGAAGAAATTGAAGCTGTGACTAACATTGATGTTCTTAGGAGGGCAAGCATAGAGGTTGTAACAACTGGCTTGGATTCCCTACGAGTACAAGGAGGTCATGGTATAATAATTACTGCAGATAAATTGATTGATGAAGTTAACATAAGTGAATTTAATGGAATTGTTTTACCGGGAGGAATACCTGGAGCTAATAATTTGCTTGAAAGTTCAAAAGTTTTAGAGTATCTGAGAAAATTAAATGAAAAAGATGGACTTTTAGCGGCCATATGTGCAGCTCCCATTGTTCTGGAAGCAGCTGACCTTCTGGAGGGCAAAGATGCTACAAGCTATCCCGGCTTTGCCAAAGAGATGCAGTCATGTAATTATTTAGAAGAGATGGTAGTCAGAGATGATAATATTATTACAGGAAGAGGACCCGGAGTTGCTTTAGAATTTGCTCTAACTATTGTAGAATATCTGGAATCAAAAAAATATGCAGATGATTTAAGAAAATCGATGTTAATACAAAATTAGTTGAGGACAATAAGCAATTTATAAATGGAGGTATGGCTAAAAGTGGATGAAGGCAGAAGTGAATTAGATTATAATATTTTAATTAAATTTTTTTTCCCTCTAGCTGTATTTCCTATTTTAGTTTCTTTATCTCATACCGTTATTAATGGAGCTTTGGCTAGGATGCCTTTGCCCGAGTTAAATATAGCTATTTATACAGTGGTTAAAAGTGTTAGCGGTATTATAAATGGCCCTTCAATTATGACAAGACCCCTATTTACTTCCATAGTTGAAGATAAAAATAGTTATCATCTTGTTAGAAATTTTACATTATTATTAGTTTTGCTTCTTTTTATTATATTAATGATGATAGGCATTACCCCGTTGGGGGATATTGTTTTTAGAAACATTATTGGTTTGCAGAACAAAAAAGAAATTGATCTGGCTACCTCTGCAGTTATGATTACAGCCTTTTTGCCGATAGTAGTGAGTTTAAGAAATGCCTATCAAGGTTTAGCTGCCAGTTTGAAAAAGACTTTTTTAATTGTACCTGGTGTGATTATAAGGGTTATAGCAATTATTATTTTTTCATGGTGGATTTCAAAAAACAATGTTATTAGCGGTGTTATGGCTGGTTGTCTTGCTTTTGTGGCAGGAATTGGGCTAGAGGGTTTATTTATATTAGGGGGATTAAAATATAGGTTTAAAAGCATATTAAATGCTGTTAAGAAGTTACCACCTTCTTGTTTTGATAAAAAAGACTTAAATTATTATAAAATATTAAAATTTTTTATACCACTGGGGTTTACAACTATGATTACTATGGCGATTCAGCCTGTTATCCAAAGTGGACTAGCTCGCAGCAGTTCCCCAGTAAGTTCATTAGCGGCTTACGGTGTTGGCTGGACATTGATTACGATGATCTCTGGCCCTTTAAGAATGCTTCATCAAATATCACTGGTTTATCATAATAATGCTGATAATATGAAAGTAATTAAAATATTCAATTTATCTCTGGGACTTTTAAGCTCTATAATTACAGTTATTTTTGCTTTAAGTCCTATTGGTTATTTTGTTTTATATAATTTAATTTCTGTATCACATGAGATAGCATTATTGTCTAACAAGGTTATCTTGGCTTTTTCAGTTTTTCCATTAGCCCGCGCATTCAGAGAAACCTACTGGGGGGTAATGATGAAAAGGAGGACTACGACAATTATTGCCAAGGCAAAGAGTTTAAATCTTTTTGGAGTTATATTATTTTTATTGATTGTTTTGGGATTACTTAACGTATATTTTAATATAGAGCCGGCAGTATTGGGGGCTATTGCATTTACAATCGGTGAGTTTTTGGAAACTATATTAATCAAAACACAAGCGAAAGATATTTGAAAGTAAGCTGGCCAATATAATAACTGATTAAAATTGAAAATTTATTTGGCTGGATAGATTCTCTTTTGAGGAATCACCCCTCTAATTCCTCCAGTTGGATCCTCGATATCACCTTTATATCTGGGAATTAAGTGAATATGGAGATGGCGTATGGTTTGTCCTGCATGTTTACCCTGATTGATTCCTATATTGTAACCAGAGGGTTTGTATTGTTCATCTAAGTAGTCTTTGCAATTCTCTAATAGTTTAAAAAGATCTTTTTTTTCTTTACTGCTAGCTTCAAAAATACTACTGATATGTCTTTTTGTAATAATAAGAAGATGGCCCCTACTAACAGGGTGTTTATCAAAAATTGCAAAAGATAATTCGCTCTCCTTTACGGTATCTAAGTTTCTGCAAAATGGGCACTTCACATCAATCACCTCATTTAAAAATATATTTTATGTATATATACTTTGGCAAAAAGAATAGAAAACCTTGTTCATTTATATATTACTTCATAAACTTGTAGTTTGTTATCTTTGGTTTATCTGATTAATTAACGATTTAGATGTTTTTGATTGGAAATACATACTAAATAAATTTTTACAGTAGTATGTAACTGTTAAAATTATAAAAAGACAACAGTTTCTGCGTTTAAAATGACTTAATAAAGTGTTGAGGTGTTTTTTGATGGATATCAAAAAAGATAAAAATATTTGGAAATTTAGTTTTTATGGATTTTTTAAAAACTTAAAATTTTTTGAGCCATTTTTGTATATATTTTTTTTATCAATTGGACTATCATACTTTCAGATCGGTACAGTTATATCTATTAGAGAAATTATTAAAAATGTATTTGAGATACCTTCTGGAATTTTTGCAGATAATTATGGTCGGAAAAGTTCTTTGAAAATATGTTTCATTTTTTATATTATTTCATTTGTATTTTTTTATTTTGGGTTTAATTTTATTGTTATAGTTATAGCCATGGTGTTTTTTGGAGCAGGAGAAGCTTTTAGAAGCGGGACTCATAAGGCAATTATTTTTTCCTATCTTGATTATAAGAATATAAGCGACCAAAAGGTAGAAGTATATGGAAGGACGAAATCATATTCGTTACTCGGCTCTTCTTTGTCTGCCCTTTTAGGTGCTGCAATAGTATTTATTGAATCAGGTTATCGCTTTATTTTTCTCTTTTCTATTATTCCTTATATAATCGACTTTCTTTTAATTAGTTCTTATCCAGACTATCTAGAAGGTGTGAAAGATAGAAAAATCAAATTTTCAGAGTTATTGAAGAAAGTAAAAGAGAGTTTTGTTAACATCAAAAATATTTTTCATCTTAGGATGGGCCTAATTAACTCTGGCATATATGATGGTTATTTTAAGGTTTTGAAAGATTATCTGCAGCCCCTTTTGAAAACTCAGTTAGCAGTGCTTTCTATAGGATACTTATTTGCTACTGAAGAGAAGAAGTTATCTATTTTGCTGGGCATTTCATATTTTATGATCAATATAATTACCTCTTTTACCACTCGCAATTCTTTTAGATTAAAAAAATACTTTGTGGGTTCTTTTAAGGTATTGAATTATATATATATATTTAGTGGATTTTTGATAGGCAGTATTGGTGTATTATATTTAATAGATTCTCCCTTGTTTATAATATTATTTTTTCTTTTTTATTACATTGTGAGAAATTTGAGGCGTCCCTTCATGTTAGATTATCTAAGTTCAGTAATAAAAAGTGATAATAGAGCAACAATGTTATCGATAGAGGCCCAGCTTCGCACTATAATCATCATAATATTAGCTCCCATCTTAGGAGCAGCTGCGGATTTGTGGGGTTTATGGATTATGTTTGAGATAGCATTTATTACCATGATAATTTTATATATAATAATAAGCTTGTCAGATATCAAATCAGTGAATAACAAATAGATTTAAATCATTTTTGTAAATAATTTGCGAAAAAATACAGTTATTTAATTAAAGTTCCGTAAGAATATCTTATTTAAAATTATGATTCAGGTGTCGATATATTACTGTTTCCTTTTCTTAGTGTAAATGAGCAAAATGGAATAAGTGATGCGTAATGAAGTTGTGAATGTTCACAAAAAGAATAAGCGGTGCCTATTAATAGGCGCATAACTTAAATACGGAACTTTGTTTAAAGTTGTTTGGAAAAAGGTTAAATTTTAACTTTGTAAGTGCAACAAAAAAGCAACTTTATTTAGATCTTGTTTTTGATTTGGATGGAGGGTTAACTTGACAATATCTATGTTGTACAATATACTATTTACATATTGATAATGCAAATCAATTGCATTTAATACTGGATATTTATATAGAAACACAGCGGCTGTTAATATCTTGATTAGATTCAGTTTTCTCAGTTAATTTTAGAACCAATAAAAACGAGGATTCTCGGCTAAATCCAGAAAATAACAGTCTAAAAACAGGAAAAATATTAAATAAAAGAAAGCTTAAAAACACCAGGCAGAGAAGGGCAATTTTAAAATTAATGTCTGCAGAAGATATGCCACTTTCAGCCAAAGAAATCTACTATAAGATCAAAGATAATAACCCACATTTGAAATTATCGACCATCTACAGAAATCTAAATGTGTTTGAGAAAAATAATATAGTCAGGAAATTAAATATCAATAATGTCACAGAAAGTTATTTTGAGTTAATAAAGGAGAATCATCATCATCACTTAATATGCATAAGTTGTGGGCATATTCAAGATATTGAATGTCCATTTGATGACTATTTAGATAAATTAGAAAAGAAAAATAATTATGAAGTTACAGATCATAGATTGACAGTTTATGGAATTTGTCATCAATGTAAAAAAGATGATAAATAAGGATTGAAAATCCCATGTTGAGGAGGTATCAAAATGAATAGAGCTGAGATATTTAAATTGGACAATAAGAGTCTTTTGAAATTAATAAATCAAAAACATGATGTTAAATTGCGAAGTTTAACAGATCAAGAGAGTTTATCACAAGTTTGGCTCATAGTTACTAGCTTACTAAAAAAAGGCTGGAGAATAGATATTCAAGCTTATGAAAAGAAGATAAAAGTTGATGGTATACTACTTAATCAGGGTAGGCCGGTGACGGTATTTGCCCAATATGGAACTTTGCCTGAATTTGATACAGTTGTTGAAGGCATCTGTAGATTAGCTTTAATAATTGCAGAAGAAACTTAAAAGTAGAAAGTAAGAAGTTGACCTGATGATATATAATAAATATTTCTTAATATATTAACATAGTATTTTTTTATTTAATGGATTTATTAATATTGAGAGGAGTAAAGAAATGTTTAAAATAGATCAAAGTAAATGTGTTGGATGTCAGAAGTGCATTGAGGTCTGTCCCTCTTCTGCTATAAAAATTGTTAACAAAAAGGTGGAGATTAATCAAGTTAAATGCAGGGAATGCGGGATTTGCTCCCGGGTATGTCCGGAAAATGCTATTTATATTGATGATACTAAGAATAAAGATTCCCAAATTAGTTTTTCTACGAATATGCGTAGAGATTTTTCCGATCCCATCTCAGACAGAGGATTTAATAAAGATAGAAACAGGGGGAGAACTAAAATGGGCAGAGGCCAAGGCAAAAGAGGTAGAAAAAAGAAAAACAGAAGTTAAATTATTTATATTGAAAAATATTTAAAAAACCGAATAAAGGAGTTTTTAATATGGGAACAAAAGTTAAGGAGAATGTTTATGAAATACTTGAGGTTTTACCTCCTGAAGTTAAATTAGTTGCAGCTGCTAAGGGGCAGTCAACCTTAAATGTTGTCAGATCGGTTAAAGCGGGGATAAAAATTATTGGTGAAAACTATATTAAAGATGCAAAGAAGGTTTATAGTCAAATTCAGGGAAGGGCACAGTTGCATTTTATTGGTATACCTGATAAAGCAAAACATGATTTATTAAGAAAGACCAATCTTAACATGTTCGATATGATTGAAACAATTAATTCTGTAGATATTGCACGTGAAATAAATCAAAAATGTGAACAGATTGATATAAGTATGCCTGTATTGATTGAAATCAATAGTGGAGAAGAAGAACAAAAATCAGGTATATTATCAAATAAGCTAATAGATGTTATAAAAAGGATTGCGGAGTTTGATAATCTAGAGATAATGGGTTTAATGACTATGGGTTCTACCCCCCATCAATCAATGCAAGCAAAAGAAGATAGAAAAAGAGCAAGGAAGTGTTTTCAAAAGACTAAAGAATTATTTGATGATATAAAAAAAATGCAGCTGAGCAATGTAAAGATGGAATACCTCTCTATGGGAATGAGTAATTCATATAAGATAGCCTTAAAAGAGGGAGCCAATATGGTCCGAATTGGCAGTAAAATATATGGAACAAGAAATTAAATTAAACAGAGTCTAATAACAAATTTTATACAGGTATTAATACACAGTTAAAAAACGTTTTAAAAACATAAATGGGAAAAATGATTCTAAAAGGCCCCTGATATCAGAGGCCTTTTTTGTTGTGTGAATTTATAAGATTTTTAAAATTTATTTAATTTTTCTGTACATCTTTAAATAATAATTTTCTAACATTTTACGGGCTGAAAAGTCTTCATAGGTGCTCTCAATACTGTTGTTCATCATCTCTTCCCATTTAGCTTTATGATCATAATAAGTAGGTAATACTTCTTTTAACAGCACTCTATAAAGGGAATCAAGGTCATGTTTGTCTTGATTATCACCCATATAACCATCACCAAATTGCCAGCCATTCATACCGTGCTGACAAGCCTCAGGCCACCAACCATCTAGAATACTCAAATTTAAGACACCGTTCATAGCTGATTTCATACCAGAAGTACCGCTGGCTTCTTTCGGCCTACGTGGATTATTCAACCAAACATCCACACCTCTGGTCATCATCTTGGCAATTTCCATATCATAATCTTCTAAAAACACAACACTATTGGGATATTTTTTTGAGATATTAACTATTTCTTCCACTAAGTCTTTTCCTTTATCATCTAAAGGATGAGCTTTTCCAGAAAAAATTATCTGTATTTTGCCTTCTCGTAGATATGGATCTACAAGATCCATCTTCCTGAATATTAAATTTGCTCTTTTATAAGGAGCTGCTCTTCTGGCAAAGCCAATCAAAAGTTTATCATTATCAAGTTGACTGTTGGTTTTATCCTTTACGTAATTAATCAACTCTGATTTCAATTGTTGATGTATAGGCAGTAAATCATCACCATCTTCAAAGGCTTTATATATACGCGAATCCACCCATGTTTTACGATGAATGCCATTTGTTATGGCTTTAATGGGAGATTTACCTTCTATGTGTTCCCACATCTGTCTGGCTGTTACACCATGTAACTGAGCTACTCCGTTAGATATTTTAGCTAACTTCAAGCCGGCTACTGTATTACCAAAAGGGTCATTACCAATTTTTATCATCTGTTTTTTTGTTAACCCATTATAGGCCCCCATACTTTTTAATAAGCTGTGTTCATGTTCTTCATTACCTTTTTTAACAGGAGTATGTGTTGTAAACACCACTTTATTTTGAGTAGCAGTCAAGGCCTGTGCAAAATCCAATCCTTTATTCATTTTTTCATTAATTATTTCAGTACCTGCAAACACAGCATGTCCTTCATTAAAGTGATAGACATCAACGTCTAAATCAAGAGCTCTAATAGCCCTTATTCCACCAATACCGAGCGCGATTTCCTGAGCAATTCTTTCTTCTTCTCCCCAGGCATATAATCTTTTAGTTATCCAGTCATATTTACCATTTTCCTCTAAATTTGAGTCAAGAAGGTAGAGGGGATTCATATAATCAGTTTTTAGCTTCCACACCTTTAACTTGATATTTTTACCCTTAACCTTAATATTGACTTTTACATCTGTATCTTCTAAATAATCATAAATATATTCATTTATAGGATATTTATCATAAGGACGGCCATTTTCATCAATAAGTTGTTTTGTATAACCTTCCAGCCAGAGCATACCAATGCCAAAAATGGGGTAATCATATTCATGAGCGGTTTTT
>Ga0209931_1000194_pt1 | contig 35519 bp, 35 predicted proteins | sample SalPonR1_B_D1_MG_FD_185697 | JGI IMG/M metagenome (GOLD analysis project Ga0209931, IMG submission 185697) | Salt pond soil microbial communities from South San Francisco under conditions of wetland restoration - Salt Pond MetaG R1_B_D1_MG... ...
CCAGGAAAAGAAGATAGGGGGTGGGAATCATGTGGAACCTCCGATGATGCCACCCTATCGAAGCACGCCCCGGACCCAAGTGGATTCGAAATTCGCGCGTTCAGGGGCTCTACTGCGAAACAGAACACCCCGTTTCGCCATTCGACGCAGGATTCTTGCAGAGACGGGAAGTCATACGCCCCCGAACGCGCAATGCTGCACCTGCGAATTCGCCCTTGCAGCACAAGGCGCAAGAATATACCTACCAAAGCAACAAATACGAAATATACTTACCTGAAGGAGCCGACCATGTCCTTTCGCCTGCAACCCGCCCCGGTCGCCCGACCGAACCGCTGTCAGTTGTTCGGCCCCGGCTCCAACACCAAGCTTTTCGACAAGATGGCCGCCAGCGCCGCCGACGTGATCAACCTCGACTTGGAGGATTCGGTCAGCCCCGGGGACAAGGACCTGGCCCGCGCCAATGTCATCCAGGCCATCAACGACATGGACTGGGCCACCAAGACCCTCTCGGTGCGCATCAACGGGCTGGACACCCCCTGGTGGTATCGCGACGTGGTCGACCTATTGGAACAGGCGGGGGACCGGCTGGATCAGATCATGATCCCCAAGGTTGGCAATGCCTCTGACATCTACGCGGTCGATGCGCTGGTCACGGCGATCGAGGCCGCCAAGGGCCGCCAGAAGCCGATCGGCTTCGAGGTCATCATCGAAAGCGCCGCCGGCATCGCCCATGTCGAGGAAATCGCCGCCGCCAGCCCACGCATGCAGGCGATGTCCCTTGGCGCCGCGGATTTCGCCGCCTCCATGGGCATGGCCACGACCGGCATCGGCGGCACGCAGGAAAACTATTACATGCTGCACGAAGGCCGCAAACACTGGTCCGATCCCTGGCACTGGGCGCAGGCCGCCATCGTCGCCGCCTGCCGCGCCCACGGCGTGTTGCCCGTGGACGGGCCGTTCGGGGACTTCTCGGACGATGACGGCTACATCGCCCAGGCGCGACGCTCTGCCACGCTGGGCATGGTGGGCAAGTGGGCCATCCACCCCAAGCAGATCGCCCTGGCCAACCTGGTATTCACCCCCTCTGACGAAGCCGTGGCCGAGGCGCGCGAGATACTCGCCGCGATGGAGGAGGCCAAGGCCCGCGGTGAAGGAGCGACTGTCCACAAGGGCCGGCTGGTCGATATCGCATCCATCAAGCAGGCCGAGGTCATCGTGCGCCAGGCCGAGATGATCGCGGGCTGACACGGATCGCGGCAAGCATCCGCGCAGGTCGCCCTGATACGCGGGTCCCGTCACCGGACCCGAGCCCCGTTGCATCCCGCCGTCATGCGCCTCTATATGGGCGCAGGCTTGGCAAAGGGTGTCCCATGACCAACTATCTCGACTTCGAGAAGCCCCTCGCGGAAATCGAGGGCAAGGCGGCCGAACTGCGCGCGATGGGCCGCGCGAACGAGGGAATGGACATCGAAGCCGAGGCCCAGGCCCTCGACAAGAAGGCCGCCGACCTGCTGCAAAGTCTCTATGCCGACCTGACGCCCTGGCGCAAATGCCAGGTGGCGCGCCACCCCGAACGTCCGCACTGCCGGGACTATATCGAGGCGCTCTTTTCCGAGTACACACCGCTCGCGGGGGACCGGAACTTTGCCGACGACTACGCCGTGCTCGGCGGGCTGGCCCGGCTGGACGACAGGCCGGTCATGGTGATCGGCCACGAGAAAGGCCATGACACAAAGTCGCGCATCGCCCACAATTTCGGGATGGCCCGGCCCGAGGGGTATCGCAAGGCGATCAGGCTCATGGAGCTGGCCGACCGCTTCGGGCTGCCGGTCATCACCCTTGTCGATACCCCGGGCGCCTATCCCGGCAAGGGGGCCGAGGAACGCGGCCAGTCCGAAGCCATCGCCCGCGCGACCGAGACATGCCTGGCCCTGCGCGTGCCGCTGGTCAGCGTCATCATCGGCGAGGGCGGCTCCGGCGGGGCCGTGGCCCTCGCCACAGCCAACCGTGTCGCCATGCTGGAACACTCGGTCTACTCGGTGATCTCGCCCGAAGGCTGCGCCAGCATCCTGTGGAAAGACGCCGACAAGATGCGCGAGGCCGCCGAGGCCCTGCGACTGACGGCGCAATACCTGCAGGAACTGGGCATCTGCGACCGGATCATTCGCGAACCGCTGGGCGGCGCCCACCGTGCCAAGACCAAGGCGATGGAGAGCGTCGGCAAGGCGATCCGAGTGATGCTGGCCGAGATGGACGCCAAGAGCGGGGACGACCTGCGCGCCGCGCGCCGCCGGAAATACCTCGACCTCGGCACCAAGGGCCTGGCGGCGTGAAAGCCGCGCTGGCCGTCCTGGCGCTCGGCGTCACGGCGGCCCCGGCCGAGGCCGAGGGGCTCATGGGGCGCGACGTCACCTTCGGCACCCGCGCCTGGGAAGATCGCGAAACGCCGATTTTCGTCGGCCGGCGCCACCCCGCCCGGGTCTCGGACGCGGTGGAATACGGGCTGGGGCCCGAGGGGGTGCAGAACGGCTGGGACGTGGTCCCCGCGATCATCGACATCCGCGCGCGCAGTGTCGTCATCACCTACCCCGAGATGCCCAAGGCCCGCTTTCCGGTGCTGGAGTTCAACGGCTATGTCCTCGACTTCCTGACCGAGTGCGTGCTGTTCGACGGTGTTGCGCAGAACATGAACCGCTCCACCGCCCCCCTGTCCGACGGTGCGCTCTTTACCGAAGGGGGCCAGCTCTTCATCGACATGAGCGGCGTGACCTTCGGCCCCGAGACCCGCGTCGTCATCGACGTCGACGTGACGCCCTGCCCGCTGGGATAGACGGCCCGGATCAGGCCCGCGTCAGTGCCGCGACAAGCGCCTCGGTCAGGGTCTCGGCATCGTGCTTGAGGGGGTCCTCCAGCGCCGTGGCCAGCCCCTGCATCGTCATCAGTCCCAGCAGCGCCGCGTGCAGGGCCAGTGCCTCGGCTCGTGCACCGTCCGGGTCGGCCGGGTCCAGGTGCCGGGCCAGCACCCCGTAGAGCCTGTCCGTGACCGGGTGCACCTGACTGACCAGGCCACGCTCGCCCGGCCGTCCGCGGCTGGTTTGCGGCGCAAGATACATCATCCGGAAACGGTCGAGGTCGGCCAGGTGAAACCGGGCCAGCGCCCGCAGCGCCCGCTCGATGGCCTCCGCCCGGCCCTCGGCGCCGTCCAGCGCGGCGATGACCGCCTCGGCCTCGGCCTCCAGCGCGGGCAGGAACAGCGCGGCGAGAAGGTCCCGCTTGGTCGGGAACCAGTAGATCACCGCCTGCTTGGTCCGCCCCAGCCGCCGCGCGATGGCGTCGAAGGTGACCGCCGAAGGCCCCCGTGACACCACCAGGTCATGGGCAATGGCCAGGATACGATCTCGGGGGGCAGGGTCGGGCATGGGCTCCTCTTGACGGCTTACCATCGGTAAGTTATTTCCTTACCTTTGGTAGGTAAACCGTCGAAAATGCCATGCCCCTGCTGACCCTCGAGAACCCGGTCTTTGCCGCCTATGCCGTTGCCGCCGCGCTCATGGTGCTCAAGGTCATGGGGCAGGGCTGGATGACGGTTGCCCGGATGATGCGTGTCCGCGGCGGCTGGGCCAGCCCCGAGGACCTGCGCCCGGGCCCGATCAACCCCGCGCCCGACCCGTCGCAACTGGCGCCCGACGACTATGTCGACCGGTCCCGCCGGATGCACCGGAACGATCTCGAGAACATTCCCGCGTTCTGGGCGACCGGGCTGCTCTTCGTCCTGGTCGATCCACCGCTCGCGCTGGCACAGGTGCTTTTCGCCGGCTTCGTGCTGGCCCGGCTTGCCCACTTTCTGGCCTATGCGCGCCAGTGGTCGCACGAGCTTCGCGCCACGTTCTACAGCATCGGATCGCTGGTCGTTATCTACATGGCCGGCCATGTTCTCTGGTCCTCGGTGACCTGACGCACGAGGGCTGCGGCGACACCTCGAAACCGACTCGATTCGGCGCGGTCACGGCCCGGACCCCTGCCTCGACAATTTGCCACAGGTCACGGCGGCGGCAGTTTGGGCGCTAACAGTATGCCATTGTATACGGCCACGGCGCGCGACCGGCACGGCGCACGGTTGACTCTGTTCGGGAAAACAAGGGGAAACCGTCAATTGCAAAATTCTTTACGCAAGATGAGCCGTCACGCAAAAGCAATTTACAAGAAACACAAGCAGAACCGATACCCAAGTCCCGTCATTTACAAGAATTGTGTATGACGTCGCCAAGCCACTGTCCGCCCCGCCATGTCGGGGCGCGGCCCCGGCGAGACGTGAGGAGGACACCATGACACCCGATGAATCCCTGACCCCGAGCCACCCGCCTTCTGACGCGACTGTATCGCGGGCGCATGTTGATGCGGCGCGTTACGATGAGATGTACGCGGCCTCGGTTTCGGATCCGGAGGGGTTCTGGGCCGAGCAGGGGCGGCGGATCGACTGGATGACGCCGTTCGGCAGGGTCAAGAACACCTCCTTTGCGCCGGGCAACATCGACATTCGCTGGTTCGAGGACGGCACGCTGAACGTCGCCGCCAACTGCATCGACCGCCATCTCGACACCCGCGGCGACCAGGTCGCCATCATCTGGGAACCCGACGATCCCAACGACGCGGCGCTGCACATCACCTACAACGAGCTGGCCGCCCAGGTCGGCACCATGGCCAACGTTTTGAAAAACCTCGGGGTCGGCAAGGGCGACCGCGTCGTCATCTACCTGCCGATGATCCCCGAGGCCGCCTATGCCATGCTCGCCTGTGCCCGCATCGGCGCGATCCACTCGGTCGTCTTCGCCGGCTTCTCGCCCGATGCCCTGGGCGCGCGCGTCAACGGCTGCGACGCCAAGCTGGTCATCACCGCGGACCACGCCCCGCGCGGCGGCCGCACCACCAAGCTCAAGGACAACGTCAACCAGGCCCTGCTGCACGACACCGACGACGTCAAGACACTGGTGGTCCGCCGCACCGGCGACCAGGTCGCCTGGCGCAACGGCCTCGATCACTGGTGGCACGAGGAGGCCGAGAAAGCCTCGCCAGACTGTCCCCCCGCCGAGGTCGAGGCAGAGCATCCGCTCTTCATCCTCTATACCTCCGGCTCCACCGGCCAGCCCAAGGGCGTGGTGCATTCCTCGGGCGGCTACCTCGCCTGGGCCGCAATGACCCACGAGATCACCTTCGACTACCACCCCGGCGATGTCTTCTGGTGCACCGCGGACGTGGGCTGGGTCACCGGGCACAGCTACATCGTCTACGGGCCCCTGGCCAACGGCGCCACCACGCTGATGTTCGAGGGCGTGCCGACCTGGCCCGATGCCGGCCGCTTCTGGGCGGTCTGCGAAAAGCACAGGGTCAACCAGTTCTACACCGCCCCGACCGCGATCCGCGCGCTCATGGGCCAGGGCACCGGGTTCGTCGAGAAATACGACCTGGCCGACCTCAAGGTCCTGGGCACCGTGGGCGAGCCCATCAACCCCGAGGCCTGGGCCTGGTACAACGAGGTCGTGGGCAAGGGCCGCGTCCCCATCGTCGACACCTGGTGGCAGACCGAGACCGGCGGCCACATGATGACCCCCCTGCCCGGCGCCCATGCCACCAAGCCCGGCGCGGCGATGAAGCCCTTCTTCGGCGTCCAGCCCGTGGTGCTGGACCCGCAATCGGGCCAGGAGATCGCGGACTCCCCCACCGAGGGCGTGCTGGCCATAAAGGACAGCTGGCCCGGCCAGATGCGCACCATCTGGGGCGATCACGCCCGCTTCGAGAAGACCTACTTCTCCGACTACAAGGGCTATTACTTCGCCGGCGACGGCTGCAAGCGCGACGCCGACGGCGACTACTGGATCACCGGCCGCGTCGATGACGTCATCAACGTCTCGGGCCACCGCATGGGCACCGCCGAGGTCGAAAGCGCGCTCGTCGCCCATGCAAAGGTCGCCGAGGCCGCCGTCGTGGGCTACCCCCACGAGATCAAGGGACAGGGCATATACTGCTACGTCACCCTGATGACCGGCGAGGACCCGACCGACGCCCTGCGCAAGGAACTGCGCGACTGGGTCCGCCGCGAAATCGGCCCCATCGCAAGCCCCGACCTCATCCAGTGGGCCCCGGGCCTGCCAAAGACACGATCCGGAAAAATCATGCGGCGCATCCTGAGAAAAATCGCCGAAAACGACTACGAAAGCCTCGGAGATACCTCAACACTCGCAGACCCCTCCGTCGTCGATAACCTCATCAAAAACAGAATGAACAGGGCAGAGGACTGATGGACGGAACAGACACGAAAGCTGCCGCGCCCGTCCTTATCCTGCTGGGTCCGCCCGGCGCGGGCAAGGGCACCCAGGCACGGATGCTGCAAGAGCGTCACGGGCTTGTGCAGCTGTCTACGGGCGATCTGCTGCGCGCCGCCGTTACGGCCGGAACCGAGGCCGGCAACCGGGCGCGGGCGGTGATGGACGCCGGCGCGCTGGTCAGCGACGAGATCGTCATCGCCATCCTGCGTGACCGCCTGGCAGAGCCCGATTGCGCGAGGGGTGTCATCCTGGACGGGTTCCCGCGCACCCCCGTGCAGGCCGAGGCGCTGGACGCGCTGCTGGCCGACAGCGGTCAGCGCATCAATGCCGCGATCAGCCTCGATGTCGAGGACAGCGCCATGGTGGACCGGATTTCCGGACGCTTCACCTGCGGCGCTTGCGGCGAGGGCTATCACGATACGTTCAAGCCCACCGCCAAGCCGGGGACTTGTGACAAATGCGGTTCGACGGAGATCACGCGGCGTTCCGATGACAACGCGGCCACGGTCGCGCAACGCCTTCAGGCCTATCACGCGCAGACCGCGCCGCTGATCGCCTATTACGAACGCGCCGGTGCGCTGGCGCGCGTCGACGCCATGGGCCCGATCGAGGAGATCGCGGCCGAGCTGAGTGCGACCGTGACCCGCGCCACGGCCTGAGCAAAACCGGGCCGGCCCCCACCCGGGGGCCGGTGGGAGAAAAAAGGAGGGGGAACCCCATGTCCCAAGACAAAGACAACAACGCCTACTGGTCCGCCAATGTGCGCATCATCCTGATCAGCCTCGTCATCTGGGCGCTGGTCTCTTTCGGGTTCGGGATCGTCCTGCGCCCGATGCTGTCCGGCATTTCCGTGGGCGGGGCCGACCTGGGCTTCTGGTTCGCGCAGCAGGGGTCGATCCTGGTCTTCCTGGCCCTGATCTTTTTCTATGCCTGGCGCATGAACAAGCTCGACCGTGAACACGGCGTGGAAGAGGAATAAGACCAATGGACCAGTTTACACTCAACCTGCTGTTCGTGGGCGCGTCTTTCGCGCTCTATATCGGCATCGCCGTCTGGGCTCGGGCAGGCTCGACCAGCGAGTTCTACGCCGCCGGACGCGGCGTTCACCCGGTCACCAACGGGATGGCCACAGCCGCCGACTGGATGTCAGCCGCGTCCTTCATCTCGATGGCAGGCCTGATCGCCTTCACCGGCTATGACAACAGTTCCTTCCTGATGGGCTGGACGGGCGGCTACGTGCTGCTGGCACTGCTTCTGGCGCCCTACCTGCGCAAGTTCGGCAAGTTCACGGTGTCCGAGTTCATCGGCGACCGGTTCTATTCCAGGACCGCGCGCATGGTTGCGGTGGTCTGCCTCCTGGTGGCCTCGATCACCTATGTGATCGGGCAGATGCAAGGCGTGGGCATCGCCTTTGGCCGTTTCCTGGAAATCGACGCCTTCTGGGGGCTGCTCATCGGGGCCTGCGTCGTGTTCGCCTATGCCGTCTTCGGCGGCATGAAGGGCGTGACCTACACCCAGGTGGCACAGTACTGCGTGCTGATCACCGCCTACACGATCCCGGCGATCTTCATCTCGCTGCAACTGACCGGCAACCCGATCCCGGCGCTGGGCCTGTTCGGCGAGCATACCGCCTCGGGTGAGCCGCTTCTCGTCAAGCTCGACCAGATCGTCACCGACCTGGGCTTCCGCGAATACACCGCCGCGCATGGCTCGACCATCAACATGGTGCTGTTCACCCTGTCGCTGATGATCGGCACCGCGGGTCTGCCCCACGTCATCATGCGCTTCTTCACCGTGCCGCGCGTGTCCGACGCGCGCTGGTCGGCGGGCTGGACGCTGGTGTTCATCGCGCTGCTCTACCTGACGGCCCCTGCCGTGGGGGCCATGGCGCGCCTGAACATCTCGGAGTTGATGTGGCCCAATGGCACGGATGGTGAAGCGGTCAGCGTTGAAGCCATTGAAACCGATCCCGAGTATGCCTGGATGGCGACCTGGGAAAAGACCGGCCTGCTGGGCTGGGAAGACAAGAACGGCGACGGTCGCATCCAGTACTACAACGACGGCAATGCCGACCTGCAAGCCAAGGCCGAAGCCAACGGTTGGGAGGGCAACGAGCTGACCAACTTCAACCGTGACATCCTGGTGCTGGCCAACCCCGAGATTGCCTCGCTACCCGGCTGGGTCATCGGCCTGGTCGCCGCAGGCGGTCTGGCGGCGGCGCTGTCCACGGCGGCGGGCCTGCTGCTTGCCATCTCCTCGGCCGTCAGCCACGACCTGCTCAAGGGGCAGTTGACGCCGAACATGTCTGAAAAGAACGAACTTCTGGCGGCACGCCTGTCGATGGCAGCGGCGATCGTCGTGGCCGTCCTGCTGGGGCTCAACCCCCCGGGCTTTGCGGCGCAGACGGTGGCACTGGCCTTCGGACTGGCGGCGGCTTCGATTTTCCCGGCGTTGATGATGGGTATTTTCTTCGGTCGCATCAACAACATCGGGGCGGTCGCGGGGATGCTGGCCGGTCTGATCGTCACGCTGCTCTACATCTTCCTGCACAAGGGCTGGTTCTTCATCCCGGACACCAACATGTTCACGGATGCGGACCCGCTTCTGGGACCGGTCCAGTCCACCTCTTTCGGGGCGGTCGGCGCCATGGTCAACTTCGCGGTGGCCTACGTGGTCAGCAGCATGACCAAGGAACCCCCGCAGGAAATCAAGGACCTCGTCCAGAGCGTCCGCATTCCGCGCGGGGCCGGGGCTGCTACCGACGGGCACTGAGCAGACACGGGGCGTAAAAGCCACCTTCGGCAGCGCCCCGCATTCCAAGACCGTCCTGCCCGCGCCATAGTGGGCAGGACCCTTCCCTAGAAGGCACACCACCATGCCTCTGCCGGCCGACCTGACCCAGTTTCTCGCCTCGGTGCACCCCTACGACAGCCTGCCCGACGCGACCCTGGCCGATCTGGCCAGCCGCGCCTGGGCGCGGGATTTCGCCGTTGGCGATACGGTTTTCGCGGTCGGGCAAAAGGTGCGAGACCTCTATGTGATCGCCGAGGGCGAGGTCGAGATCACCGACGAAACCGGTGTTCAGCTCTCCATTCTCGGCCCGCGCAACTCCTTTGGCGAACGGGCATTGCTGCGTGGCGATTTGGCCAGCCGCACCGCAACGGTGCAGGCCCGGGCGCGGATGATCTGCATTCCTGCCGCGACGTTCTTCGACCTGATCGACACCCACGCCACGGTGGCCCGCTTCTTCGACAGGCGCCGCCCCGAACGGGCCGGGGACAGGAACGTCGCCGCCCTGCCGGTCGAACGGCTCATGACGCGCGATCCGATCACCTGCGCGCCGGACACGCAGATCCGTGATGCCGCCCGGCAGATGCATGAACGCCGTATATCGTCGATCTGCGTGTGCGAAAGCGGGGGCTTCCGCGGCATCGTCACCCTGCGCGACATGAATGGACGGGTCATCGTGGGCGGCGTGGACGCGTCCGGCCCGGTTTCAGGCATCATGACCGAGACCCCTCTGGCCCTGAACCCCACGGCACTGGTTTCGGACGTGCTGCACCTGATGGTCGAACGCGGTATCGGCCATGTGCCCATAGTCGAGGGCGACAAGTTGCGCGGCATCGTCACCCAGACCGACCTGACACGTGCCCAGGCCATGTCCTCGGCTGATATCGTCGGCAGCGTCGCCAAGGCCGACAGTGCCGACGATATGGCCCGCGCCACAGCACAAATACCCAAGCTGCTTCTGCAACTGGTCGAGACCGGCAACCGGCACGAGGTCGTCACCCGCCTGATCACCGACATCGCCGACACGGCCACCCGCCGCCTGCTGGCCCTGGCCGAGGTCAAGCTCGGCCCTGCCCCCGTGCCCTATCTTTGGCTGGCCTGCGGATCGCAGGGACGCCAGGAACAGACCGGCGTGTCCGACCAGGACAATTGCCTCATCCTGTCCGATGGCGTGACCGACGCCGACATGCCCTATTTCGCCGACCTCGCGCAATTCGTCAGCGACGGGCTGGACCGCTGCGGATACTATTATTGCCCCGGCGACATGATGGCGACCAACCCGCGCTGGTGCCAGCCGCTGCGGGTCTGGCGCGACTATTTCCGGGGCTGGATCGCCAGGCCCGACCCGGAGGCGCAGATGCTCGCCTCGGTCATGTTCGACCTGCGTCCCATCGGCGGTGACGAGAGCCTGTTCGCCGGGTTGCAGGCCGACACGCTGAAAGCCGCTGCGAAAAACTCGATCTTCACGGCGCACATGATCTCCAACTCGCTCAAGCATCAGCCGCCGCTCGGCCTGCTGCGTGGGCTGGCGACAATCCGGTCGGGCGAACACCGCAACCAGCTGGACCTGAAGCATAACGGCGTCGTCCCCGTGGTGGACCTGGCCCGTGTCTATACGCTGCAAGGCCAGCTGAAACAGGTGAACACCCGCGCCCGCATCGAGGCCGCGATCGAGGCCGGCGCGGTGTCGAGATCCGGCGGGGCCGACCTGCTGGATGCCTATGACCTGATCGCCGCGATGCGGCTCGACCACCAGGCGGCGCAGGTTCGGGCGGGCGATGCGCCTTCCAACTACCTCGACCCGTCCGACCTGTCCGATTTCGAGCGCAGCCACCTGCGCGACGCCTTCGTTGTGGTCAAGACGATGCAATCCGCCGCGGGGGCCGGCAAAGGTGCTATAGGATAGGCCATGTTTCTGGAATTGATCGCCACAGTCTTCGCCGGGATCGCCTGTGCCGGGATCGTCATGGTTATCAACCTGATGACAGGCCGCCGCCTGCCGCGCTGGCTGTTGCCGGTGGCCGCTGGTGCGGGCATGATCGCGATGACGATCTCGAACGAATACACTTGGTTCGACCGTACCGCGGAGCGCCTGCCAAAGGACGTTGTCGTCGCCACCACGGTCGAGGAACAGGGTTGGCTTCGGCCATGGACCAAGGTTTGGCCCTATACAAAGCGGTTCGTCGCCGTGGACATGGCCAGTGCACGCCGCAATCCCGGCCTGCCCGGCCAGCGCATGGCCGACCTGTATTTCTTCGGTCGTTGGTCCCCGGTCAGCCAGGCGCCGATGCTGTTCGACTGCCACGCGGGGCGATCCGCCCTGTTGATAGACGGCGCGGTCTTTGCTGACGACGGCAGCGTGGCCAATGCGAGTTGGGAAACGATGCCCGAGGGCGACCCGATCCTGCGACGCGTCTGCGAGACCTGACATGCTGACCCGCCTTGGCCTGCGCCTCCGCATCTTCCTGTTCTTCTGCCTCCTGGCCGCGGGCGGGGCGGCGTTGGCGGGCGGGGCCATGTGGGTCGGCTGGTCACGGGCCGAAGCGGCGCTGCCCACTGCACCCTTCGTCACCGCCTTCATTCTCTTTGCGTTCGTGAATACCGGGCTGGCACTGGGAGTGTGGCTTCTGTTCGACGAACATGTTGCCAAGCCCATCAACAAGCTGTCCACCGATCTGCGCCTGCGCGCCCATTCCGGTATCGAGAGCGAGGTCGACACCGCCGCGGCGCGCTATCTGGGCGACCTTGCCCCGGCGGCCCAGGCGCTCAGCCGAACCTACGGTACATCCGTGATGGACGCGGCGGCCAGGGTCGCCCACGAGACCCGGAGCCTACGCGCCCAAAGCGAGCGCCTGACCGCCATGCTGAACGAGATGCCAATTGCCACGATCCTTTTGAACCCCGCACAGGAGATCGTGCTTTATGACGGGCAGGCAGCCGGGATCCTGTCGCAGGTTGCGCCGCCGCGCCTCAAGGCGTCGCTGGCCGACTATTTCGACCCCGTCAGCCTGTCGGCTGCAATGGCAAGGCTGTCCGATGACACACCCGAGGTGGGCTTGGAATTGCAGGACAGTGTCGCGGGCCGTACCTACGACGCCCGGATCAAGGCCCTGGGCTCGGACGGCCACCTGATCCTGATCGAGGAGATGCCGCACGACGACCCGCGCCCCGCGCCTCGCCCGTTGGTCTTCGACTTCGACCTGATGACGACCGCGAAGTCCTCGGAGATTTCGGAAACCCCATTGCGCGACCTGTGCTTCGTGCCCTTCGACACCGAAACCACCGGGCTTTCAGTGGACCGGGACGCCATTGTCCAGATAGGTGCCGTGCGGGTCCTGGGCGGGCGCATCATAGAAGGCGAGGAGATCGACACCAATGTCGATCCCGGCCGGCCGATCCCGGCCGCCTCGACCCGCATCCACAAGGTCGGCGACGATGACGTCAGGGGCGCTCCCGATATCGGCAAGGCGGGCCGCGCCCTGCACGATTTCGCGCGCGACTCGGTTCTCGTTGCCCATAACGCGCCTTTCGATATCGGGCTTTTGCGCAGGTTCGCACCGGATATGGGCGTCGAATGGGGCCACCCGGTGGTGGATACGGTTCTGTTGTCGGCGGTCGTCTTCGGCACCAACGCGGAGCACTCGCTGGACGCGCTGTGCGCACGGCTGGCCGTGACCATTCAACCCGAGCTGCGCCATACAGCCCTGGGCGATGCCCGCGCCACCGCCGAGGCTCTGGTCAAGCTGTTGCCACTGCTGGAGGGCAAGGGGATCAGGACCTTCGGCCAACTGGTGCAGGAAACAGGGCGCCATGGCCGGTTGCTGGAGGACCTGAACGGCTAGGCTACCACAAGCGATCCTTCGCATGGTCCGGATAGGTCAGATCGTAATCCGCCCCATCGAAATCCGGTTCGGCCTCTTGCAGGAAATCCCCCGCCGTTGGTAGCCCACCGGCATCGTCGCGCGACCACAGATCGGCGCGCATAACCGCCTTGGCGCACTGGAAATAGGCTTCGTGCAGGGTGACGATCATCACCGTCTTCGGATGGCGGCCCTTTTGCTCGAACCGGCCCGTAAGCTCGGGATCAGCACTGACACTCGCCCGTCCGTTCACCCGCACCACGTTGTTCGAGCCTGGCACCAGGAACATCAGGCTGACGCGGGGATCACGCACGATGTTGCGCAGGTTGTCGAGACGGTTGTTGCCCGACCAGTCGGGTAGAAAAAGCGTGCGGTCGTCGGCGACCTGCACCACCGGACCATCGTCCCCGCGCGGGGTCGCATCCGTGCCCTCGGGGCCGACCGTGGACAGAATTGCAAAGCGGCTGGCTCCGATCCATTCGCGATAGGCGGGGGTCAACCGTGTGACAACCTTGGTCAGGGATCTTGGCGAGGGCGCGCCGTAGATCGCCTCCAGCTCTTCGAGCGTCTCGATACGGGTCATGCCGCGCCCCCCTTGAACCCGGCCTCGGCCATGAGGGCATTCGACCGCTCCTCGACGCTCTGCTCCAGCCGCGCCATGACGTCGGGCCCAGTCAACCCCGGCGGGATCGGGTCGAGGAATTCCACGACCGCCGTTCCGGGCCGCCGCAAGATCCCCTTGCGCGGCCAGAACAGGCCGACGTTGCAAGCCACCGGCACGCAGGGCTGGTCCAGCTCGGTATAAAGCACCGAGGACCCTACCTTGTAGGGCGCCCTGACCCCCGGCGCGATGCGCGTGCCCTGCGGGTAGATGATCAATTGCCCCGGATCGGCCCGGCCCGCGGCCACATCGGCCACCATGCGCCGCACCGCCTGCGCGCGCTTGCCCCGGTCCACGGGCACGCAGCCGATGCGCAGGGCATACCAGCCCAGGATCGGCGCCCTTGTCAGTTCGGTCTTCATGATGAACTTGCCGCGCGGGACGCTGGAATAGATCAGGATGATGTCGAGAAAGCTCTGGTGCTTGGCTGCGATCAGGCATTCTCCGGTCGGGGGTGTGCCGCGCACCTCTGTGCGGATGCCGACCATCCAGGGCGCGGCCCATTTCACGAAGCGGCACCAGCCATGACAGGCGGCGATGGCGCCGTCGCGGCTGCGCAACGCTGCCGGAAGGTAGATCAGGCCATAGGGGATCATCGCGGCGTAGGTCACCACAACGAAGACAAGCGAGCGCAGCCACTGGATAATCTGCATCACGATTGTTCCTTCAAGCTGCGCAGGGCCGCCTGCCGGGTTGCGAAGAACGAAACCAGCGCGGCGATACCAGGAATTGCAACCGGCAAGAGCCAGTGCCAGCCCTGAAACCCCAGCCCAGTCAGGAAGCCGCCCGCCACATCGGACGAGGGCAGCGCCGACACCGCCAGCGCCCCCAGAAGGGTGCCGAACGTCGCGCCGCTCAGCGCCCGCAGTGTGAAGCGGCGTACGAAGGCCCGCGCGATGTAGATATCCCGTGCGCCCACCAGCCGCAGCACCCGGATCACCTGGGCATTGGCCGCGAGCGCCGCATTCGCCGCCAGCGTGATCATCGCCGCCACGGTCAGCGCGATCAACCCCATGGAAACCCAGGCCAGCAGCCGCAGTCGCCCTGCCGCCTGTACAAGCGGGTCGCGCCAGCGCCCGTGATCGTCCAGCAGCGCGCCCGGCACCTCGGCCTGGAGCCGCGCGCGCAGGCCCGCCGGGTCATAGCCCGCGCCGTCTTCGATGATCTCGATCAACTGCGGGATCGGAAGGGTCTCGACCGGCAGGTCGGGGCCGAACCAGGGTTCCAGCAGGGCGCGCTGTTCCTCGGCCGTCAGGGGCCGCGCCTCGGCCACGCCTGGGGTCGTTCGCAAAACCTCTAGTGCCGCCTCGGTCTGGGCGCGCATCTGGTCCGCGGGTGCCGAGATGCGCAGGGTCGAGGTGCGCGCCAGTTCCTCGGACCAGCGATCGGCCAACCGCCCCGTGGCCAACGACATGGCCAGCGCGAAGACCGCCAGCAAGGCCATGGCCGCCGCCGACAGCACCGTCAGCCGCGCGGTGAACCCCGTGGGCGGCACCACCCGGTCCGCCTGCGGGTCCCCCGCCAGGAGGCTCAGCATCCGGCGCAGCCTCTCCATCACAGGTGCGCCCCCGCCGCCTGGATGCGCCGGTCCTTGAGCCGCAGCACCCGCGACTCGACTTCGGACTTGGCCGCCCGGATCAGTGCCAGGTCATGGGTGGCGATGAGCACGGTCTTGCCCAGGCGGTTCAACTCGATCAGCAGGGTCAAAAGGCGCTGGGACATGTCCCAGTCGATGTTGCCGGTGGGTTCATCGGCCAGGATCACGTCGGGCGACATGATGACAGCCCTGGCCAGAGCCGCGCGCTGGCGTTCCCCGCCCGACAGTTCGGGCGGTCGTTGCCCAGCCTGCCCGCGCAACCCGACCCAGCCCAGCAGCGCGTTCAGGTCATCGGGGGCGTCTTCACGCCCCGACACGGTGAGCGGCAGGGCGATGTTCTCGGCCACCGGCAGGTGATCGAGGAACTGGCAATCCTGGTGCACCACGCCGACGCGGCGGCGCAGATGGGCGATCTGGTCGCGGCCAAGGGCGCGCGTGTCCTGGTCGAAAAGGCGGACCTGGCCGGCGGTGGCCTTCAACTCGCCGTAGCACAGCTTGAGCAGGGTGGTCTTGCCTGCCCCGGAGGGCCCGGTCAGGAAATGGAACGACCCCGGCTGCAACGACAGGGTGACGGAAGAAAACAACTCTCCGCCGCCGTAGCTGTATGCGACATTGTCCAGCTCGATCACGCCCGTATCTCCCTGCTGGGGGTGTTCTGGCGGAAAAGCCTTCTGTATGCAATTGGCCACGGGGGAAATCCGCCTTGGACACCTGCGGCGCAAATACTTTGCGCTGCCAGCGGCCTGCAGCTAGGATTCCGCGGAAAGAGCAGAAACAACCCCCCGATGCGGGGGAAAGGATCCGACCAATGCGGCTGGCATGTCCCAACTGCGGCGCAGAATACGAGGTTGCCGACGATGTCATCCCGGACAGCGGCCGGGACGTGCAATGCTCGAACTGCGGGCATACCTGGTTCGAACAGCCTGGCGCAGTGGCCGCGGTAACCGCGCCGGAAGCGGACCCCGAGCCAGAAGTGGAACCGGCTTCGGGGGCCGCACTCGAACCAGAGCCGGAGGCAGAGGCAGAGCCGCAATCTGCCGCTGACACCGGTCCCGAACCCGAGCCCGAATCGCCAAGCGGGCGCGAGCGCCGCACCATAGATCCCGAAGTCGCCGAGATCCTGCGCGAGGAACGCGAGCGCGAGGAAGCCGCCCGCCGGGCCGAGGCGAACCGCTTGGAAAGCCAGCCCGACCTGGGCCTCGATGACGGGGCCACAGCCGAGGACCAGCGCGGCGCCGAGGCCCGCCGCCGCATGGCACGCCTTCGGGGGCAGGACAGCCCAGCACCACAGGGTCCGGCGGCCACCGCCGCGGCTGCCGCTGCCACGGTCGCCACCCGCCCCGAGCAGGATCACAGCCGCCGCGACATGCTGCCCGACATTGACGAGATCAACTCCACCCTGCGTTCGGAAAACGAGGCCCTGGCAGCGCCGTCCGAGGTCCGAGACACCCCGGGCAAGGACGGCGGTTTCCGACGCGGGTTCCTGCTTGTGGTGGCGCTGGCCGTGCTGGCCGCCCTGGTCTATGCCTTCGCCCCGCAGATCGGCGAACGGGTGCCGCAACTGGCCGACCCGCTGACGTCCTATGTCGCGCAGGTCAACGAATGGCGCCTCTGGCTGGACCTCAACCTGCAAGACCTCATGGCCGCGATGGAAAACACCGGGAACAGCCCCGAGACACCGCCGGAGACAGCCCCGGAGGTCTCGCCCGATCCGCCTGCCGAGCCCGAAACGCCGAATCCCGCCACCGAGTAGGAACAAAGCGCCAGGCAGCCCGAAACGATGGACGCGCTATGAATGCCGCGCCCCTGAGCGAACGCCTGGAGAGCTTGATCCAAGAGGCCTACGACGCAAGGCGTCGACGCTATCGCGGGTCCGCGCTCGGTTGGCGCCTGCTCTATGGCCCGCGCCGCGCCCTGTCGGGCGCACAGGTCGCATTTGTCGGGCTCAATCCGGGCGGACAGTCGGTCGATCCGGCACACGGCACGCTCTCGACCGAGGCCGGGTCAGCTTATTGCAAGGCGGTTGAAGACTGGGGACCGAGCAGCACCTTGCAAGACCAGGTCATTGCGCTTTTCCGGAGGTTGGACGTGGCACCGGAGGACGTTATTGCGGGCAATCTCGTGCCCTTCCGATCTGCGAGTGAGGATACGCTGACCGGGGCATCCGAGGCGATTGCCTTTGGCCGGACCCTGTGGAAAGAAATCCTTGCCGAAGTCCGCCCGAGGCTCGTGGTATCAATTGGCCGAACGGCAAACCGTGAAGTCTCGGGGCTGCTGCTGGTTCGCGACGCGCAGACATACCCGACAGGCTGGGGAGCGCATACTGCCAGCAGGGGCCGTTTTCCCGGCGGAACATGGATCGGCTTGCCTCACCTTTCCCGCTTCGGGATCATGACAAGGCGCAAGAGCGAGGCGGCGATGGACGCCTTGTTCAAGGATATCGACTGATACCGTTTTACCGGCCGGGGAAGTCGCACCCGGCCCCGGCTACCTCTCCAGCCGAGTCCGCATGTCCTCGGCGTCGGCGCGGGCGGCGCGCAGCCCGTCCATGGCGGCGCGCAGTTCAGCCTCGGTCTGGGCCAACTGGTTGGTCATCTCGGCCTCGCGCTGTTGCAGGTAGGTGATCGCCTGATCGCGTGTCTCCTCGGCCTCGTGCAGGGCCTGGGCCATCTTGTCCAGCTCGCCCACCTCGGACTTGCTGACTCGCGTGAACCGGTTGATCAGCCAGTTCGCGAACCAGCCCAGCGCGAAGGCCACGAACAGCACGATCGCCGTGGCGATGATGAACTCGGTTCTATTCATTCGTTTCTCCCGTCGCGGCATCCTCACCGCCTTCGCCGTCGTCCGCCGCCCCGGCCGCAACCTCGTCAAGCGTGGTCTCGGCACCGGCCGCCTCTGCGGCGCCCTCGGTCTCGATCAGCGAAAACTCGATCCGGCGGTTGGCCTCGCGGCCCGCCTTGGTGTCGTTGTCGGCAATCGGATCTTGCTCGCCGTAGCCCACGGCGCGGAAGCTCGAGGTCGGCACGCGGCGCATCCGAAGCGCCGCAAGAACCGCCTCGGCACGCTGCTGCGACAGGCGCTGGTTCATGACCTCGCGGCCCTGGCTGTCCGTGTAGCCCGCGATCTCGATGCGCAGGTCCGCACAGCGGCGCAGGATTTCGGCGATGTCGTCCACCACCGAGATCGCGGGGCCGGAAATCGTGGCCGAACCCGGCTCGAAGGTGATCTTGCGATCTGCGGTCACGGTCTGGATCTGCCCGAGGCACTCTTCGTCCGTGGGCAGGGCCGCGATCGGGTCCAGTTCCTCGACATAGGTAACCTCGATCTCGAAATCCTGGTCCTCGCCCAGCTTGTCGATCAACATGCGCGACACCTTGGCGCCGGCATCCTCGTCGCCGGACTTGCCGCGCACGGCGACCCGCCCGGGCTCGACCACGACCGACCCGTTTGACAAGGTCGACAGCGCATCGAGACCGGCAAGGACGCGGACGCTCCAGTTGTCTGGCAGACCTTCGACCACGCGGGTGCCCATGGCAATGTCGTTCGACCCGAAGCGCGCCCGGGCGTAGTTCTCTGCGGTGGTGTTCAGCAGGGCATCCGAGACCCGCCCGCGCAGTTGCACCAGCCCCTCGGGGCTGAGCGTGGCGATGAACTGCGGCGGGCCTTCGGGCGCGTCCTCGGGCGCCTGGGGCAACACCGCCTCCAGCGCGAAGAGATCAGGCAGGGCATTCTCCAGGGCCCCGGCAACGCTATCGAACCGGCCCTCGGCGGTGCCCTGCGGCGCGATCAGGGTGATGTCGGCATCCGATAGCGTGACGGTCCCGCCGCCAAGGTCGGCCACCGCCGCTATGGATAGCGCGACCGCGTGCGCCCACGTTCCCGACGGCGCGCCGAGCGCGAGGGTGCAGCCAACGCGCCCCTCGGCCCCGGCGGCGCGGGCGGCGGCGACGATTCGTTCTTCGGCCTCGGGCGTGTCGGCCAGGCAACTTTCAAAACGCGCACCGGTATCATCCTTGACAAAACGGGTCGTGAAGGGCGTGATGACCGGCCGCGGTGCCATGATCTGCAAGGCGACCTCGACCCCATCGGGCCGATTGCGCGCCAGGTCGCGCTCGAGCCTGGCCTTCTCGGTGTCGGAATCGGCAATGGCCTCGACCGTGACGCGTCCGGCCCGGACCGAGACCTTGGACCTCGGCAGGGCTGCAAGCGCGCGAATGCCATAGTCGACAGCAGGCTCCCAACCGGCTGGGCGCGGGTAATCCGCGGCCTCGAGCAGGTCGGCCACTTGGCCGGGGTCCTCGACCAGCTTCTCCAAGCGGGCATTGAGCCGCGCGCGGTCGGTCGCGTCCGGGATCAACCCGATGATCGAGATGCCACTGTCGTTGCGCAGGATTTCCATCGAGAATTCAGGCGGCGCGATCCCGGTGGGGTCCTCGACGGACATGTTGTCGATGACGCGACTGGCGTCGACCATCTGGCCGGCGGTCGAAATCGCACGGAACCGCTCTGCCTCGCTGCCCGCCTCGCCTTCGAGGACGATCTGCAACCCGTCCCCGATCACCGAGGCAAAGCCGAGGCCGCGCTCTTCCAGCGCGGTTTCCACGGCCGCGACCGATGTGCGCTCGACCGTCTGAACGGTCGCCCGCGCCGCCACCACGCAGAGCACCGCCGCAAACGCGAAGACGGCGACACGAATGAATAGCTCCGACAGACGCATGGGGCCTCGACTAGGGCAGGGTCGCCATTGCATAGGCCCTCGCCCGGCGGGGTTCAATCACAGCATCAGGGCAACGGCGAAAAATGGCAGGGGGATCAGGCCGGCATCCCGGTTCGAGCGGAACAGGCGCAAGAGGCCGGGGGAGTCCTCGGGGTCAAAGTGCCGCAACTGCCACAACAGGTGCCAGCCCATCGCCCAGGGCCCGCCCAGCGCCACCACCAGCGACAGGACCGAGCGGTCGATCGTGGCCAGGATCACGGCCAGCGCCATCAGGCTGACCGTGGCCACCAGGAACCAGCGCAGCCAGCGCGGCGTGGCGGCCCCGAACAGACGCGCCGTCGATTTGACCCCGATCAGCGCATCGTCCTCGGCGTCCTGGTGGGCATAGACGGTGTCGTAGAACAGCGTCCAGCCGATCCCTGCAAGGTATAGCACCACGGCCGGCCAGCCGAGGCTGCCCGCATGCGCCGTGTAGACCAGAAGCGCCCCCCAGTTGAACGCAAGCCCCAGGAATATCTGCGGCCACCATGTAAAGCGCTTGGCAAAGGGATAGATGCAGACCGGCACCAGCGAAAGCCCCCCCAGAAGAATGGCATTCAGGTTGAAGGTCAGCAAGATCAGCAGGGCAACGAAACTCTGCAACGCCATCCAGACCAGCGCCGCCCGCACCCCCACCTGTCCCGAGGGGATGGGCCGCAAACGGGTACGCGCGACGCTGCCGTCGATGTCACGGTCGGTGATGTCGTTCCAGGTGCAGCCCGCCCCGCGCATCAGGAAGGCCCCCAGCGCGCAGCCCAGCGCGATCCACAGGTCGAACCACCCCGCGCGCCCGGTCTGCAACATCCCCAGCAAAAGTCCCCACCAGCATGGCAGCAAAAGCAGCCAGGTTCCGATGGGCCGATCCGCCCGGCTCAGCCGAAGGTAGGGTCGCAACTGCACCGGCGCGCGGCGGTCCACCCAGTTGCCCCGGCAAGCATCGGCGACGCTTTCATCCGGCTCTGGCGTCTCGGGCGTCTCGGTCATAATGTCCCCGCATGTCCAAGGTCCGGCTCTATGTAGATCACCCGCTGGGGGCGGGGCAAACCATTCCCCTGGAACGCGACCAGGCGCATTACCTCTTTGGCGTGATGCGCCTGGGGGCGGGCGCCGTCCTGTCGCTGTTCAACGGGCGCGACGGCGAATGGGACGCCGAAGTGACCGAGGCCGCCAAGCGGCGCGGCACGCTGACCTGCCTGTCGCAGACCCGCCCTCTGCAACAGCCGCCCGACCTCTGGCTGCTGTTCGCCCCCATCAAGAAGGCGCGCACGGACTTCATCGTCGAGAAGGCCACCGAGATGGGCGCGCGGCGCATCTGCCCGGTGCTGACCGAGTTCACCAATTCCGAACGGGTCCGGCTGGACCGCCTGCAGGCCCACGCGGTTGAGGCGGCCGAGCAATGCGGCGGCACCTACGTGCCGGAGGTCGCCCCTCCGGTGAAGCTGGGCCGCCTGCTCGAAGGTTGGGACACGGCCCGCGCGCTCATGTTCTGCGACGAGGCGCGGATCGGCGCGGCAGATCCCCTGCCCGAGGTTCTGCGCGCGCCGGCGGCCATCCTGATCGGCCCCGAAGGCGGCTTTTCCCCCGGCGAACGCAACCGCCTGCACGCGATGGACCGCGCGTCCGGGGTCTCGCTCGGCCCCCGCATCCTGCGGGCCGACACGGCGGCGGTTGCCGCGCTGACCCTCTGGCAAAGCGCCCTGGGGGATTGGTAATGCGCCCCGAGATCAAGACCCTGCTGCTGCGTTGGCGCGAGGCGCTGATCGGGCTGGGCGTGACGGCGCTGGGTCTCTATTGGGGGCTGGCCTCCTTCGGTATCCTGCAATGGCTTGGCTGGGCGCTGGGTGTGGCAGGGCTGGCGCTGGTGGTCACCGGTGTCCAGCGCGGCCGGTTCCGGCGTGCAGGCGACGGGCCGGGCATCGTGACGATCCGCGAGCGCCGCGTCGCCTACATGGGCCCCGAAGCGGGCGGGCTGATGGACATGGACGCTCTCGCCAGGCTGGAACTGCACCCAGACGGCCCGGACTGGGTGCTGGTGGGCGAGGACGGCAGCCGCCTGGCGATCCCCGCCGACGCGCGCGGGGCCGACGGGCTTTTCGATGTCTTCGCGGCGCTTCCCGGGGTCGGGCTCGATCACCTGTTGCAGGCGCTGGACCGCCCCGGCCGCGAGGCACGCACGCTCTGGACGCGCGAAGCGCCCGGGGCCCGCAGGTTGCATTGACACGAACCGAAACGCACAGTCCCCGTGCATTGACTTGCCCGGTGGGGCGATGCACCTAACGAACCTGACACACGCAAGAACGAGAGGGGCGCGCGCCCATGTCCATCCCCCAGACCGGCGGCGGCCCCGTCGAAAGCCGCGACCAGCTTGCCGCTTATCTCGAAGCGGGCTGCAAACCGAAGGCAGACTGGCGCATCGGCACCGAGCACGAGAAGTTCGGCTATTGCACCGACACCCTGCGTCCCCTGCCCTACGACGGAGAACGCTCGATCAAGGCCATGCTGGAAGGGCTGCGATTTCGCTATGACTGGGCGCCGGTCTTCGAGGGTGAGAACATCGTCGGGCTGGAAAAGGGCGGGGCCAATGTGTCTCTCGAACCGGGCGGGCAACTGGAACTGTCCGGCGCGCCGCTGGAAACCATCCATCAGACCTGCGACGAGGTGAATACCCATCTGCGCGAGGTCAAGGACATCGCCGACGAGATCGGCGCGGGCTTCATCGGCCTTGGCGCGGCTCCGATCTGGACGGGAGACGACATGCCGATGATGCCCAAGGGGCGCTACCGGCTGATGACCGACTACATGGGCCGGGTCGGCACCCACGGCACACAAATGATGTACCGGACCTGCACCGTGCAGGTGAACCTGGACTTCGGGTCCGAGGCGGACATGGTCAAGAAACTGCGCGTAGCCTTGGCCCTGCAGCCGGTCGCCACGGCACTGTTCGCCAATTCACCGTTTTTCGAGGGCAAGGTGAACGGCCACAAGAGCTGGCGCAGTCGCATCTGGCGCGACCTGGACGCAGACCGCACCGGCATGCTGCCCTGGGTCTTCGAACAGGGCATGGGCTTCGAGCGCTGGGTCGACTACGCGCTCGATGTGCCGATGTATTTCGTCTACCGTGACGGCAAATATATCGACGCCCTGGGCCAGTCCTTCCGCGATTTCCTGGACGGCCGGCTGCCAGCCCTGCCGGGCGAGGTGCCGACGCTGTCGGACTGGGCCGATCACCTGACCACGATCTTCCCCGAGGCCCGGATCAAGAAATTCATCGAGATGCGCGGCGCAGACGGCGGCCCCTGGCGGCGCTTGTGCGCGCTGCCCGCGTTCTGGGTGGGGCTGATGTATGACCAGTCCGCACTGGATAACGCCTGGGATCTGGTCAAGGACTGGGATGCGGAAACGCGCGAGGCCTGGCGGGTGGAGGCCTCGGTGCAAGGCCTACAGGCCCGGGTCGGCGGGCGCACAATGCAGGACCTGGCCAAGGAGGTCGTCGACATCGCCCGTGGCGGGCTCAAGGCCCGCGCCCGGCCCGGTCTGGGCGGCATGGTGGTGGACGAACGCCACTTCCTGCACGCGCTCGAGGACACGATCGAAACGGGCCAGACCCCGGCCGACGAACTGCTGGCCGCCTACAACGGCGCCTGGAACGGCGACCTGTCCCGGATCTACGAAGATTTCAGCTACTGAGGGTGCCGAACCCGGTCCAGCACGGAACCGGGCAGATCGCATCACTCGAAGGTCCGGGCCGGGTTGACGGGGCCGAGCGGGTTTGGGCCCCAGTCGTTGGGCTGATCCTCACCAGGCTGGATGAACCAGTAGATCAGCACGATGACGCCGACGATCGGGATGAAGCCCAGCAGCAGCCACCACCCGCTTTTGCCAAGATCGTGCAGGCGGCGCACGCCAACCGCGATTCCCGGGACAAGAAGGCCGAGCATGACGATCAGTGACAGGAAGGCGAAGGCCGCAGCCATGCTGGTCAGCAGGTTCAGGAATATCTGAACCAGAATGTTGAACAGGACAAACCACCAGTATTCCGACCGGCTGGAGCGTCCCCGGAAATCCGCGTAACGCTCTAGCAGCGCGGTACGGACGGCTGTCGTGAAATCCATGAATGAAACTCCTTTTTTAACAGCGTCATGATGACGCACCCAGACTTCGCCATCCTGGGGCGACAGGTCAATGATGAAAAGCCGCGTCACGACCACTTGCCCGCCCCGACGCCGTCCATCGGGCAATGTTCGGCGGCACGGGCGGCAAGCACGGCCTACAGAACCAGGCACAGAAGGAGAGGTCTCAGGATTTGTCCCCGATCCGCTTCTCGGTGCCTTTCAGGATGCGGCCGATGTTATCGGCGTGGCGCAGAAGGATCACCGCCGCCAGCACGACGCAGAGCATGGCAAGATCCACCCGGCCCAGCAGTACCGCCCAGAGCGGGGCCAGCACCGCCGCCACCAGCGCGGACAGTGACGAAATGCGAAAGACCGCCGCCATGACCGCCCAGGTCGCGCAGGCCGCCAGCCCCAGCGGCCAGAACAGCGCCAGCAGCGTGCCCAGGAAGGTCGCCACCCCCTTGCCGCCGCGGAAGCCCAGCCAGACCGGGAAACAATGGCCCAGGAAGGCGGCCAGCCCGGCCAGCTGCACCGCGTCACCCGCCACGAAGGCGCGGGCCAGCAGAACCGCGATAGCGCCCTTGCCCGCGTCCAGCGCCAGTGTCAGGGCCGCCGCGGGCCTGTTGCCCGTGCGCAGGACATTCGTGGCGCCGATATTGCCCGATCCTATCCTGCGCAGGTCGCCCAGCCCAAACAGCCGCGCCATGACAAGACCCGCCGAGACCGAGCCCACAAGGTAGCCGATCAGCGCCCAGAGGCCGAGAACGGGAAGCGAGGTCACGATCTCGGGCATGGTGCTCCCCGTTCAGCCGTAAACACGCTGTCCCCCCGACCAGGTGCCCAGTACCTTGCCCTGCAGGATGGCACCGTCAAAGGGCGTGTTCCGGGACTTCGATTCCAGCGTGGCCCGGTCGAGCCGGTAGCTGGCATCGGGGTCGAACAGTACCAGGTCTGCGGGCGCACCCCTGACCAGTCTGCCGCTGTCGAGGCCAAGCCGCGCCGAGGGGTTCAGTGAAAGCGCCCGGAACAGCTGCGGCAGGCCAAGTGCGCCGGCGTGAACCAGCCGTAGCGCCGCCGGAAGCAGGGTCTCAAGGGCCACCGCGCCGCTTGCGGCTTCCTCGAAGGGCAGGCGTTTGGATTCTTCGTCCTGCGGGGTGTGCATCGACGAGATGACGTCGATCAGACCTGCCCCCAGGGCCTCGACAACCGCCTGCCGGTCGTCCTCGGCGCGCAGGGGCGGCTTGAGCTTGAAGAAGCTGCGATAGTCAGCCACGTCCATCTCGTTCAGGGTCAGGTGATGCACGCCGACACCTGCGGTGATGTTCAGCCCGTTGCGCCGGGCGCGTTCCAGCGCGGGCAAGGCGCGGGCGGTGGTGATCTGGTCGGCGTGGTAGGCGGCGCCGGTCATCTCCAGAAGCGCGATGTCGCGGTCAAGCGCCATGCGCTCGGCCATTGGCGACACCCCCGGCAGCCCCCGCAGCGAGGCGAACTTGCCGCTGGTCACGGCCGCCCCCGCCGACAGCCCCGGGTCCTGCACGTGACCGATCACCAGCGCGTCCAATGAGCGCGCATAGGTCAGCGCCCGGGCAAAGACCCGCGTGTCGGTCACGACCCGATCAGCATCCGAAAAGGCCACGGCGCCCGCGTCCAGCAGGAAACCGATCTCGGTCATCTCGCGGCCCTCGCGGCCCTTGGTCAGCGCGGCCATGGGCAGCACGGTCACCGGCGTGTCCGCGCTCGCGCGGCGTTCGACGAATTCCAGCGTTTCGGGCGTGTCGATGGCGGGCACCGTGTCAGGGCGTGTCACGATGGTGGTCACGCCCCCGGCGACGGCCGCCCGGCCCGCGCTGGCGAAACTTTCCTTGTGGCGCTCACCCGGCTCGCTGACCTTCACGCCGATGTCCACGATCCCGGGCGCAAGGCACTTGCCGTCCGCGTCCAGGCGGGCGGCCTCGATGCCGGCGGTGTCACCGGTGATTACATCCCGAATGCACGCGCCCTCGATCAGGACCGCACCCCGACTCTCGGTGCCGGCTTCGGGATCGATCAGCCGGGCGTTCTCGATCAGGGTCTTCATGTCGTTCCCCGTGCCGCCGGGCATGGCCCGGTCACCTGCGGCTCCCTCATTTCAGCCCCTTTTCGCGCGTTCGAGTTGCGCCATGACCGCGGGAGCGTCGGCCTGGTACTTGACCAGGTGCTTGTCCCCGGAACGGGTGACGACCTGAACCGCCGAACCGAGCCGGCGCACCTTCTCGATTTCGCGCAGCGCGATGTCGCGGCCGGCCGGGCCCAGCAGGCGCCGATCGGTCAGGTCCCAGCGCACGCCCATCTCGTCGCTCATGACATACCAGCCGCGCAGGGCGATTGCCGCGAGCCCCCCGATGGCACCGGTCCAGACATGCGGGTTGCCGATGGCCCAGAGCACGCCCATGCCCGCCAGCATCGCAACCACCGCCATCCAGGCCATGTCGCGCCAGTAGGTCATGCGGTCGGCGGTGAAACTGGCCTTAACCTTTTCGTTCGGGGCCAGGTCGACCGTTGGTGTCAGTTGATAGTCGGTCATGCCCCCACCCAGATCATCATGCCGACGACAAGGAACAGAACCAGCAGCGCCAGCGCCGCGATCCGCCCCGACATGGCCGCGTCCGAGGGACGCTTGACCGGAGGAGCATCCGCGATGGACCCCGGTGCGGCAACGGATTGCAGGGGCGGGCGCAGCGTGAAATTCGGCGTCTCGGTATAGCGGCCGACCAGCGTCAGCGGCGCCTTCGGCTCCAGCCGGTCGATGCCATCCGCCAGCGCGCCCGAAAGGACCAGCAGTACCGGCCCCCTCAGCGCGTCGAGCCGCGCGCGGTCGGGGTCCACGCTGGACGCGTCCATTCCGTTGGCCTCGACAAGGTAATCGCTCAGTCCGTAATCGGCCATGGTCTCGGCCATGAATAGTTCCACGTGCGACGGGGCCAGCCGCCCCGCGCCCACTGCCTGCTCCAGCCGAGAGTCGCGGTCGGTCCCTGGAGCGTCATCCGCGCCTCGAAACTCCTCCAGGTCCGCCTCGGGCAGGTCCGCGGTGAAGACCCAGACGGAGCGCACCCCGGCGGCCGGTATGGCCAGTTGGTCGGTCATGACGCCTCCTGCGCGACGGTGTTGATCGCCCGCGCAAGTGCGGGCCTGTCGGGAGCATAAGACAGCCGCAGCCGCCGGCGCGCACCGCGACGGCAGGTCACACGGACGCCGTTGCCGCGCGGCACGGCCCTGTCCACATCCTTCATCGCGATCTCTTCGCCCTCTTGCAACACGATACGCCGGGATGTGATCCAGGCGCGGTGACGCCCCAGCCGAAACCGCTCTTGCAAGAGGATCATGCAGGTCAGAAAGAAGGGCACGGCGGGCCAGAAACTGTCGGGGAAGACCGCCGCAAAGCCCGCGGCCGGCAACAAGGTCAGCCCCAGCAGCACAAGCGCGGTCAGTTGGAAAGACCGCAGAGACGGCACGTGATCGAAGATCACTTCTTCCCCCTCGTGCAGGACCGGGCCGGTACCGCCACTGGCCGTCACGCCATCACCCCTGCGGCCCGTGCCCCGCGGCGGGCGCGCAGGTTGCGGGCCAGCAGGTCCATGGCCGCCATGCGCACGGCGACGCCCATCTCGACCTGTTCCTGGATCACGCTGCGATTGATATCATCGGCGATGGTGCCGTCGATCTCGACCCCGCGGTTCATGGGCCCCGGGTGCATGACGATGGCGTCGTCCTTGGCATGGGCCAGTTTCAAGGCATCCAGCCCGTAGCGATGGAAATACTCACGTTCCGAGGGGATGAAGCCACCGTCCATGCGCTCGCGCTGAAGCCGCAGCATCATGACAACGTCGACGTCGCGCAGGCCCTCGGCCATGTCGTGGTACACCTCGACACCGAAATCCTCGACCTGGGCAGGCATCAGAGTGGGTGGGCCGACAAGGCGGATGCGGTTCTCCATCTTGCCCAGCAACAGGATGTTGGAGCGCGCCACACGGCTGTGCGCGATATCGCCGCAAATGGCGATGGACAGCCGGTGGAGCCGGCCATGGTGGCGGCGTATTGTCAGCGCGTCCAGCAGCGCCTGGGTGGGGTGTTCGTGGCGCCCGTCCCCGGCATTGAGCACCGCGCACTCGACCTTCTGCGACAGCAGGTCGACGGCGCCCGAATGCGGATGGCGCACCACCAGAAGGTCCGGCCGCATGGCATTCAGCGTCAAGGCCGTATCGACCAACGTCTCGCCCTTCTTCACCGAACTGGCCTGCATCGCCATGTTCATCACGTCTGCGCCCAGTCGGGTCCCTGCGATCTCGAAGCTGGCCTGGGTGCGCGTGGAATTCTCGAAAAACATGTTGATCTGGGTCAGCCCTTCCAGCACGTCGCGATGGGCACGGCCCTGGCGATTGTGCTGTGCATACTGGTCGGCAAGGTCCAGAAGCACGGTGATATCCGCCGGCGAGAGATGCTCGATCCCCAGAAGATGCTCCGCGCGGAAGGTCATGGCGTCTTCCCCTTGTCCGTGCCGTGGGCGTGGCTGTGGCGGTTATAGGTGCGCCCCGCCCCGGGGGCAAGCAGCATGGCTTTTGCCCGGCCCCCGGCGGGGGTAGAGTGGCGCCATGGAATCGGCACTGGATTACTGGACCGCGAAAGCGCTTCTCGATTGGCAGATCGAGATGGGCGCTGACGAAGCCATCCAGGACAAGACGGTGAACCGCTATGAGCTGGCCGGCACCGCGCCGCGATCCGCGGACGCACCGCAAGAGGTGACGCCGCAACCGCCGACCGATGCGCCCCGCGCCGAGCCCGGGAGCGCCCCGCCCCCCGTGGACGCCATCGCCGCCGCGCGCGAGGCCGCGCGCGCGGCGCAGGACCTCGCGGGTCTGCGCGCGGCCATGGCAGACTTCGACCACTGCGATCTCAAGGCCGGGGCGCGCAATCTTGTCTTTGCCGACGGGATCGCCGGCGCGCCGGTGATGATCCTGGGTGAGGCCCCGGGCCGCGACGAGGATCGCGAGGGCCTGCCTTTCGTGGGGCGGGCGGGCCAGTTGCTCGACCGGATGCTGGCGGCCATCGACCGCGGCCGCGACCGCACCGAGGCCCCGGTCTATATTACCAACATCCTTCCCTGGCGGCCGCCGCAGAACCGCACGCCGGACAAGACGGAAATCGCCATGATGCTGCCCTTCGTGGAGCGCCACATCCAAATGGCAGCGCCGAAAATTCTTGTGCTCATGGGCAACACGCCCTGCCAGGCGCTGTTGGGCCGGTCCGGCATCACCCGGATGCGCGGGCACTGGGCGCGGGCGCTGGACCTGCCCGTTCTGCCCATGTTCCACCCGGCCTACCTGCTGCGCACCCCTGCGGCCAAGCGCGAAGCCTGGGCCGACCTGCTGACGCTCAGGGCCCGCCTGAAGGATCCGACATGAGCCGCATCGACGACACGCGAGACTTCATTCCTCTCCGCATAGCCGTGCTGACGGTCAGCGACACGCGCTCGCTGGACCAGGACCGCTCGGGCCAGACCCTTGTCGACCGGCTGACGGGCGCGGGGCACGTTCTGGCCGACCGCCGCATCGTCAAGGATGACCGTGCCACCATCGCGGACGTTCTGCGCGGCTGGGTCACCGACCCACGGGTCGACGTCGTCATCTCGACCGGCGGCACCGGCCTTACGGGGCGCGACGTGACGGTCGAAGCCCACCGAGAAGTCTATGAAAAGGAGATCGACGCCTTCGGCACGGTTTTCACCATTGTCTCGATGAACAAGATCGGGACCAGCGCAATCCAGTCGCGCGCCACGGGCGGTGTGGCTGGGGGCACGTACCTGTTCGCCCTGCCGGGCAGCACCGGTGCCTGCAAGGATGCCTGGGACGAAATCCTGGCATATCAGCTGGACTATCGCCACCGGCCCTGCAACTTCGTGGAGATTTCCCCGCGGCTGGAGGAAGGCAATCGACGGAAATGAGCAGCCCGCGCGTAGCAGTGTAAATCCGCCGCATGTGATCGGAACCGGTCCTGACGGCGTAGAACTCAATATTGTTTGGGCCGCGAAGGACCGGCCCAGTCGCAGTGATCCAGAGAGGGGCACATGCAGTTTCTTCGCCGCAGCCTTGTCGGCATCTTCCTTCTGGCGCTTACGCTCGCGCTCTTTGCCTGGGCGGGCAATACCGTGCGGCTTGCCGTGCAGGAGCGCATGAACGCCGAACCCCGCAGCTTTGAACAACGCGAGCGGGTCCTGTCAGTCAACGTGGTCGAGGTGCAGCCGAAAACCATCGCGCCCGAGCTGACCCTTTTCGGCGAGTTGGAGAGCGCCCGCACGCTGGACCTGCGCGCCGTTGCGGGCGGCACGGTGCTCGAGGTATCCGAGAATTTCCGCGACGGTGGCCGGGTCGAAGCGGGCGAGTTGCTCGTGCGGATCGATCCCAGCGATGCCCGCGCGGCGCTCGCGCGAAGCCGCGCCGACATGCAGGATGCGCAGGCCGAACTACGCGACGCCGAACGGGCATTGACCCTTGCAAGCGATGAGCTGGCCGCCGCCGAGGACCAGGCCGAATTGCGCCGTCGCGCCCTGGCACGCCAGCGCGACCTGGCCGACCGCGGCGTGGGCACCGCCGCGGCGGTCGAGACCGCCGAACTGGCCGTCTCGACCGCAGAACAAGCTGTTCTGTCGCGCCGCCAGGCCCTTGCCCAGGCCGAGGCGCGCGTCGACCAGGCACGCACCCGGCTGGACCGCGCGGGGATCGACCTCGACGAGGCCGAGCGCACCGTGGCCGACACCGAGATCCACGCCGCATTCGCCGGGTCGCTGGCCGAGGTCACAGCCTCGCCCGGAATCCGTGCGACGGCCAACGAACGACTGGGCCAGTTGATCGACCCGAACCGGCTGGAAGTCTCGTTTCGACTGTCCACGTCGCAATATTCCCGGCTGCTGGAAGCCGACGGGACAGCCGTGGGTGCGCAGGTCACCGTCTCGCTCGCCGTCGAGGGGCTGAACCTGACGGCCGGGGGAACCGTCACCCGCGAAAGTGCGCTTGTGGGCGAGGGACAGACCGGGCGCGTGCTCTTTGCCACGCTGGAGGACACCGCCGGGATGCGGCCGGGCGATTTCGTCACGGTCTCGGTTATGGAACCACCGCTGGACGGCGTCGCGCTGGTGCCCGCCACGGCCGTGGCCGCCGACGATACAGTGCTGGTTCTGAACGCCGAGAACCGCCTGGCCGAAGCGCCGGTGACCCTGTTGCGCCGCCAAGGGGACAACGTGATCATCCGCGCGCCCGACCTGGCCGGGCAGCGCATCGTCGCGGAACGCTCGCCCCTGCTCGGCTCGGGCATCAAGGTGCAGCCCCTGAACCTGGACCGCACCTCGGCTGCACCGGCCGAACCGCAGGTGATCGCCCTTGATCCCGAGCGCCGCGCAAAGCTGGTGGCCTTCGTCGAGGGCAGCCCGATGCCGGACGAGGCCAAGGCCCGGGTTCTGTCTCAACTGGAACAGGAGGAGGTGCCCGCCGACGTCGTCACCCGCCTGGAAACCCGGATGGGAGGCTGATCCATGGCGACGCGCACCCCGGTCGGAGGACTTCTGTCCTACTTCACCCGCCATGCCACGCTGGCCAACCTCTTGCTGATCCTGCTGCTGGCCGCCGGGATCACCGCCTTTCCCAAGATGCGGGCGCAGTTCTTTCCAGATGTGATCATCGACAGCGTCTCTGTGTCCGTGCGCTGGGACGGGGCCGGGGCCGAGGACGTGGACGCCGCCATCGTGCAACTGATGCAGCCCGCTTTGATGGCGGTCGAGGGTGTGGCCGAAACCAGTTCTACCTCGCGCGAGGGCAGCGCCCGGATCACCCTGGACTTCGAGCCTGGCTACGATATGGCCAAGGCAACCGAGGACACCCAGCTGGCCGTGGACACGATCAGCAACCTGCCCGAGGACGCCGAGGAGCCGGAGGTGCGCCGCGGCACCTGGTCAGACCGCGTGACGGACGTGGTCATCACCGGCCCCGTGGGGGTGGACCAACTGGGCCGTTTCGCCGATGAACTGGTCACGCGGCTTTTCGCCGAGGGCGTGACCGGCACCACGATCCGCGGCGTCGCCGCGCCCTCGACCATCGTCGAGGTGCCGTCACTTTCGCTGATCCGGCACGACGTGACCATGGCCCAGATATCCGAGGCCATCGCCGAAGAGGTGAGCACCGACCCGGCCGGCGATGTGTCCGGTTCGGCCCGCGTGCGAACCGGCGTGGCCAAGCGCAGCGCCGACGAGATCGCCGGGATCGTGCTGCGCTCGGACCCCGACGGAAGCAAGCTGACCATCGGTGACGTGGGCACGGTTCTTGTCGAGGGTGTGGACCGCGAACGCGCCTACTTCGTGGGCGAGGACCCGGCAATCACCGTGCGCGTCGACAGATCGGCCCGCGGCGACGCCATCGAGATACAGCAAAAGGTCGAAGAGGTCGCTGCCGCCATGGAGGCGACCCTGCCCGAAGGCACCAGCGTCGACCTGATCCGGGCGCGGGCCGACTATATCACCGGGCGCCTGGACATCCTCTACAGCAACGGGCTGCTGGGGCTGGGTCTGGTTGTGGGCCTTTTGTTCCTGTTCCTGAACGCACGTACCGCTTTCTGGGTGGCCGCCGGTATCCCCGTGGCCATGTCGGCCGCGATCGCGCTGATGTTGGTGGCGGGCCTGACGATCAACATGATCTCGCTTTTTGCACTGATCATCACGCTGGGCATCGTGGTCGACGACGCCATCGTGGTGGGCGAACACGCCGACGCGCGCCACCGCTTGGGCGAACCCCCGGCAGTGGCTGCCGAGAACGCGGCCCGGCGCATGTTCCAGCCGGTCTTCTCGGCCACGTTGACCACCATCATCGCCTTCATGGGGCTGGTGGCCGTGGGCGGCCGTTTCGGCGACCTGATCGCCGACATTCCCTTCACCGTGATCGTGGTGCTCGTGGCGTCGCTGGTGGAGTGCTTCCTGATCCTGCCGCACCACATGTACAAGTCGCTGGAGAAATCATCGGGCACCGCCTGGTACGACCTGCCCTCGCGGGTGGTGAATCGCGGCTTCGTCTGGGTGCGCAGCACTCTTTTCCGCCCACTGATGGCAGGTGTGATCTGGGCACGCTACCCGGTCATGGCGGGGCTTTTCGTCGTGCTGGCCAGCCAGGTCGCGCTTTTCGTCAAGGGCGACGTGCAATGGCGCTTCTTCAACGCCCCCGAACAGGGGTCGGTCACCGGCAATTTCGCCATGCTGCCCGGCGCGACACGCGCTGACACGCTGGAGATGATGCGCCGCATGCAGGAATCGACAGAGGCGCTGGGCAAGGAATACGCTGACGAACACGGCAACAATCCACTGGACTATGTCATCGCCGAGATCGGCGGCAATGCCGGGCGCGGGCTGTCGGGCGCGGAGACCAAGGATGCAGACCAGCTGGGGTCGATCTCGATCGAACTTATCGACGCCGACCTGCGCCCCTATTCCAGCTTCGCTTTCGTGGCCGACCTGCAGGATCGCGTCAGTCGCCATCCCATGGTGGAAACGGTCAGCTTCCGGTCCTGGGCCAGCGGCCCGGGGGGCGATGACATCGACATCCAGCTCTACGGCGCGGATTCGGAGACGCTCAAGGCCGCGGCCGAGGACCTGAAATCCGAACTGGGGCAATTCTCCGAGGTCTCGGCACTGGAGGACAGCCTGTCTTACGACAAGGAGGAGCTGGTCCTCGAACTGACGCCGCAGGGCCAGGCGCTGGGCTTTTCCATCGACGGGCTGGGCCGCGTCCTGCGCGACCGGCTGGGCGGGATCGAGGCAGCGACCTATCCGATGGGCGCCCGCAGCGCCGAGATTCGCGTGGAACTGCCCAAGGGCGAGCTGACGGCGGATTTCCTCGATCGCACCCAGATGCGCAGCCCAGACGGCAATTACGTGCCGCTGGCCGATCTCGTCACGGTCGACACGCGCACGGGCTTTTCGACCGTGAACCGCGAGAATGGCATCCAGCTGATCACCGTGAGCGGCGACCTGTCAGACGACGACGCCGAACGCGCCGCCGAGGTCACGCGCCTGATCGAGGAGCAGATCCTGCCCGATGTCCGGACACGCTACAACGTGGACACCTCTCTGTCGGGACTGGCCGAACAGGAAAACGAGTTCCTCAACGATGCCCGCACCGGGCTGATCCTGACACTGACAGGTATCTTCCTGACGCTGGCCTGGATCTTTTCCAGCTGGACAAGGCCGCTGATCGTCATGGCGATCATTCCCTTCGGTCTGGTCGGCACGATCTACGGCCACTACCAGTGGGGCATCCCGATGAGCATGTTCACCGTCGTGGGCCTGCTGGGCATGACCGGGATCATCATCAACGATTCCATCGTGCTCGTGACCACGATCGACGAACACGCGAAAACGCGCGGGATGATCCCGGCCATCATCGACGGCACCAGCGACCGCCTGCGCCCGGTCCTTCTGACCACTATGACCACGGTGCTGGGCCTGATGCCGCTGCTCTACGAAGGGTCGAGCCAGGCCGAGTTCCTCAAGCCCACGGTCATCACGCTGGTCTACGGGCTGGGCTTCGGCATGGTGCTGGTGCTGATCGTCGTCCCTGCCCTGCTGGCCATTCAGGAAGATATCGCAAACCAGGTGCGGGCGGCCAAGCGCGCGCTGCGCGCGGGGCAGGGCGCGATCCGCTGGCCAAGCTGGCTGGGCGCGGCGGGGGCCGCGGCGGCCTTTGCCGGGCTTGTGGTGCCGGTGCTGGCCTCGGGCCGCGCCCTGCCGCCACTGGCCGAGACCCTGCCAATGTTGAACGGAACCCCCCTTGCACTGGCCGCTTTCGCGGCGCTGACCCTGGCCTGGCTTGGGTTGGTTTACCTGTTGACGATGCTGTTTCTGGGACTGCGTGGCGCGCGGCGCGATCAGTCGGCACCGCAGCCCTGAATATCCACGGCCGTGCCGCCGCCAAAGACGGTGATCCGGATGTCGGAACGATCGAGCGCGAAGGCACCGCCCTCGACCTGAACCATGTCGGCCTGCGCGATCAGCACATCGCCCGCGCGCCGGGTCTCGGGTTGCGATATCCAGATGTCCGGGCGGCCCGCCTCGATCACGACGCTTTCCTGCCGGCCGATCGGGGGCATTTCGATGCGGGCGGTCACGGCCATGCCGTCGGACTCCGGTTCCAGGCCACATCGGACAGTCTCGACCCCGGCCTCGGCGGCGGTGCGCGGGAGGTCAAGCAGCGCCGCCGCGATCCGGGGGTTGCGGCTGCCCTGCTCGGGCAGCACGGCATCGAACCCGACCTGCACCGGCACGCAGATATCCTCGCAAACGCCCAGTTGCACCTGCGCCACGGCGCGGGCCGGACCCGTGCCCTCGGCGAGGTCGAATTCCATCGGGATCA
>Ga0209931_1000199_pt1 | contig 34932 bp, 25 predicted proteins | sample SalPonR1_B_D1_MG_FD_185697 | JGI IMG/M metagenome (GOLD analysis project Ga0209931, IMG submission 185697) | Salt pond soil microbial communities from South San Francisco under conditions of wetland restoration - Salt Pond MetaG R1_B_D1_MG... ...
TGAAAAAAGGAGATCTGGTATTCAATAAAGCGTATGGGCTATCCAATGTTGAGCAAGATAAAATATTAAAAAATAATGAAGCATTTAATCTGGCTAATTTGTCAAAAATGTTTACAGCCATGGCTATTTTTCAACTAGCTGAAAAAAATAAGCTAAGGTTGGAACAGCCCATAACAGAAATATTTCCGGATTTCCCACCCTATGGGCAAAAAATAAAGATAAAACATCTTATTCACCATACCTCGGGATTACCTGAATTTGAACCGGGGGAAATAAAAACAAACCAGGCGGTATTGGATTTTCTAAAAATTCAAAAAGAAACAAAATATGTTCCCGGAGAAGAATGGGGATACTCAAATGCCGATTATCCATTGCTCGTTCGGATTATTGAGGAAGTTTCAGGGAAATCATACAAAGAATATATGACCAAACGGATTTTTAAAAAGATAAAAACCGATCAGGTATTTTTTGTTGAAGATTTGGATGAATATACTAATATTGCTGCCGGACACTTTAAGGAAGATGATCAATATATGGTTACCAATGAGCAAAATATGATTTATGGAGAGCATGGAATCTACATGACCTCCGAAGATTTTGCCCAATGGGATAAAGCATTATATACCGATCGGCTTTTAGATTGTAATCATCTTACGGACTTTTTTAGCCGTGGCAAATTAAATAATGGCGAATATATTTCAAGTTATTACGGAAATGGTTTGGTTATTATGAAACGCAATGATGAAAGGTATTGGTGGCATGGTGGTTCAGGGAATGGATATACAAATATGTATTTGCATTTGCCCAATCATGATTTGACCGTATTAATTCTTTCAAACCGTCAGGATGGGTATGATTTTTTGAAAATGGCGATTTATATTGCCAAAGAATTTGAAAAAGGAATTAAGCTGTAATTTTTTGAATTGAACATATCCGGGAAATGAGTATCAAGGATTAAGTTTAAAGTATTAGGATATTAGAATAAAAAATTTATTTTCCCATTTACAAATCCCTTCGCACCTTTACTACTTAGCGGTAAAAGACATAAAACAAAAGATAAAAGTATTCGAAAAATAGCGTATATTTTTTACGAATTCATCATTGGTGTTAAAAAGTTAGAATAAAGGTAGTGCCCTCATCTGGTTTAGAGTTAGCTGCAATAGACCCTCCATGCAGCCGCATAATCTGTTTCGAAAGACTTAACCCAATACCCGAACCTTTTGGTTTGGTAGTAAAGAAAGGAATAAATATTTTATCAAGCACCTCTTTTAAAATTCCCTGTCCGTTATCGATAACCTGAATAATAACCCGGTTTCGTTTATTTAAGAAACCTCGAACAATAATCTTTCCATTTTCCCGGTTTTCCATGGCATGGATTGCATTCTTAATAAGGTTAATCAATACTTGCTCAATAAGTTTTGTATCTGCATAAAATTCCAGCGACTCTGGCTCTACGGTCATTTCCAGCTCTATTGGTTTTTCTCCAATTTCGTCAAGCATAAGCGGTTTTATATCATCAAAAAGCTCTTTAACACCCGCAATTCTGAAATTAGGCTTAGGAATTTTTGTTAAGTTGCGGTACGTATTTACAAAATGCAATAACCCGTTACTTCGTTTGTTGATGGTTTTTATGGCCATGTGTACTTCCTCTATGGTTTCCATATCCGGAATGGATTTGTTTTTTTCGGCATCTTTAAACATTAAATCCAGGGTAGAAGTGATGGATGATATGGGAGTAATTGAATTCATGATCTCGTGGGTTAACACACGGATTAATTTTTGCCAGCTTTCAGTCTCTTGATCTTCCAGTACACTTTGTATGTTTTTAATGGTAACCAGCAGGATCCTTTTATGGTGTATTTTAAATTCGGTTCCCGAAATGCTTAGCTGTAGTATATCATCTTCTTCTTGTACTTTTACCAGACAGTTTTTACCAGGCTCGAAATTTAATAGTGTTTTTACCAGTTCAGGACTAATAGTTGTTAAATCATTAATATTTTTGATGGTAGTAATCTGAAACAGTTTTTTAAACGCATTATTTACCATATCAACTTTCCCATCGCGCTGGTAGGTAATAATACTTACGTCAATATTTTTAACCAATGACTGTAGGTATTGATATTGTTCTTCTTTTTCTGATCGTACTTTCTGAAAATCATGAATAACATCATTAAAAGCTTTGTTAAGCTCATCGAATGATGAACCAAGCCCTTCGATCTTGAATGAGCGTGTAAATTCTGAAAAACGTATAGATTCTAAAAATCCGGCAAGGTCGCGGTTCGTTTTATCAATATATTTAAATAATAGATAGATTTGGAAAATAATAATCAATCCCACTAAAAAAGGAGTAATAAAATATTCGAGGGTGATCGTATAGAAAAAAAGAAATATTGTTGCTGTTAACAACAATATTCTGAAAATAGTTACAAATCTAAAATTCCTAAAGACCATATTTTTCCATTCTTCGATACAATGATGTTCGCGTTAATCCGAGCATGTTGGCAGCTTGAGATACATTGCCTTGATTTTGTTTCAGCACTTTTTCAATTACTGTTTTTTCTATGTCGTCGAGATTATATGTGTCAAGTTCAAGCTCTCCAACTTTATCTTTTCTGGATGAAAAGATAAAATCATCAGGTTGTAATGTGTCCGAATCACTCATGATAATAGCTCTTTCGATGGCGTGTTGAAGTTCACGAACATTGCCTGGCCACTGGTATTTCGATAATTTCTGCATGGCTTCGGCGTTAATACCTTTAATTTTTTTACGATATTTTTTAGAATATACTCCGATGAAGTGTTTGGCTAATAATGGAATATCTGTAACTCTTTCTCTTAAAGGCGGGAGATGTATTTCAACGGTATTGATACGATACAAAAGATCTTGCCTGAAGTTTTCATCATCAACCATTTGGTGAATATCGTTGTTTGTGGCGCAAATAAGCCGTACATCTATTGGTTTTGATTTTGTAGCTCCTACGCGTGTTATTTCGCGGCGTTCTAATACCGTAAGCAATTTAGCCTGCATGGGTAATGACAGGTTCCCAATTTCATCTAAAAATAAGGTACCCCCTGAGGCAATTTCAAATCGTCCGGATTTATCTTTTTTTGCATCGGTAAATGCGCCTTTTACATAGCCAAACAGTTCACTTTCAAAAAGGGTTTCAGCTATTGAGCCCAAATCTACATTGATAAATACTTCATCTTTGCGAATTGAATTGCGGTATAGCGCTCTTGCAACCAACTCTTTCCCTGTGCCATTTTCTCCTAAAATTAATACATTAGCATCTGTTTTGGCTACTTTTTTGATGGTAGCAAAGACTTGCTGCATTTCGGGTGAATTACCAATAAATTCATGAAACGGTTCATCCTGAATGGCACTAATTTCTTTTTGTTTTTTTCGTAAATCCGTAGCTTCGTTTTTTGAACGGCGTAGTTTTATGGCCGATGAAATGGTGGCTAGTAATTTTTCATTTTGCCAGGGTTTCAAAATAAAATCGGTAGCTCCTGATTTTATAGCTTTTACTGCTTTCTCGGCATCGCCGTAAGCGGTAATAAATACCACAACAGCATCAGGATCAATCTCCATGATTTTTTCGAGCCATTTAAAACCTTCCTGTCCACTAATAGCATCCTGCGTAAAGTTCATATCCAAAAGAATGACATCATAAACATTTTCGTGTAATAATTCAGGAATAACTGAAGGATCCGTTTCGGTTTGGATTAGCTCAACATGATTTTTTAATAAAAGTTTTAGGGCGAAAAGAATATCTTCATTATCATCAACAGCCAATATTTTACCAATTTTTTCACTCATAAGAATGTTTATTATATGTTTTTACAAAGGTAAATATACAATTAATTTTTTAAGAAAATAAGACTATTAAAGTCATATCGGAGTAATAGATTTTTATGATTTTGTATTCAGGATAATCTGAAGTATTAAAAAGAGATTTTTTTCTTAAGTTATATCTTTCATGTTTTAAGGTCTTTACATAATTGATAATAAATCTTATCTGTAGAGGTGAAATTAATAATTATCATAGAATTTAAATCTTTTATAATGCCAAGCCTACGTTTCTAATGTTTATGAAATACTTCATCCGCCAAGCCGGTTTAAACCGGCAGGCGGATAGGAACACAATTTCACGGCAATTTTTTTACCGTCTGCTTTAGCTGACGGGTACAAAAGCTATATAAGAAAACGGCTTTAGCCGGTTATAAACCTTTGGCAGGGTTGTTTGTATCTGAAAGTTAGGGCGTGATTTTGTTCCAGGATGCATTGAATTAAGCAAATTAGTTTAGAGGTCTGTATTATGTAACAGCCTTTTTGAGAGTAGCCACACTCTGATTCGATCGCAAAAATGGGCTAAAGCCCACGCTTCTCTGTTGTTCCTGAAATCCGTTGACTGAAGTCAACGGTAATTGCTGACTTATTGAAATATCACTTAAAATGGTTGCTTTTTTAAAAATGTCCGATATCGTACTTTTAATGTTTCGGAATCGAACACTATAGCGTTTTTTGTTTTTACGGTTTGTGTTGTAATGTATTGATAAATAAGGTTATAGTAGTTTTGGCATAATAAATGATTAATTGATGACAGCATATGAATTAATTAAAAAATTAATATAATGGATAGAGTAATAGAAAAAAAGCATAAATGGTTGAACAAAAAAACAATTTGGATAACTATAGGAGCAATTTTTATTTTATTGATCTCTTATAATATCTTTTTTGGTGATAAAAGCTCAAAATTAAATGTTGAAAAAGATAAAATTACCATTGAATCCATTGTTGAAGATGAGTTTAAAGATTACATCGCAGTTATAGGTACCGTTGAACCTATTAGTACAGTATACCTCGATGCCATTGAAGGCGGAAGGGTAGAAGAAATTCTAATTGATGAAGGGAATATGGTAGAAAAAGGAGATGTAATCTTAAAACTGAGTAATACCAATTTAATCTTAGAAATTTCGAATAACGAAGCTTCTGTTTCGCGTTCGATTAATGAATTTGAAAATACCAAGATTAATCTCGAATTGCAGCGTATAAACAGACAGCAAACCCTGATTGAAACCGAACGCCAACTTAAAATGTACAAACGACAATATGAGTATAATAAAAAATTATACAATGATGAGCATATCTCTAAAGAAGAGTTTGACCAGTCGTTTGAAAGGTATGATGCCACCAGAAAACAATACGAGTTGTTTAAGGAAGCATTAAAAAATGATTCTATCTACAGGCATGTTCAGCTTAAAGCAATGGATCAGCAGATTGAAAACATGCAGGATAACCTTAGAATAATCCAGGGGCGAATGGAAAATCTAAATGTTAAAGCTACCTGTGATGGAGAGCTAGCAACATTAAATCCTGAAATTGGTGAAGTGATTAGTTATGGTACTCGTATCGGAACCATAAATATTTTGGATGATTATAAATTACTTGTTGAGATTGATGAGCATTATATAGCTCGTGTTGTGACAGGCTTACCAGGGAGTTTCGATTTTGCCGGCTCAAATTATAACTTAAAAATTGTAAAAGTTTATCCGGAAGTTAATGCTGGTAGATTTGCAGTTGATATGGAGTTTGTTTCTGAAAAGCCAGAGCAAATAAGAATTGGACAGACATTTAGAATTAAACTAGAATTGGGCGAATCGAAACAAGCGGTATTAATACCACGTGGTGGATTTTATCAAAGCACCGGAGGACAATGGGTGTATGTTGTAGATCCATCAGGAGAAATGGCTGTTAAGCGTGAAATATCTATCGGACGCCAGAATCCTAAGTATTATGAAGTGCTTGAAGGATTAAATCCCGGAGAAAAAGTGATTGTATCAAGTTACGATAACTTTAATAGTGTAGATAAGATTATTTTGAAATAAATAAAAATAAAAATACAGTAATTAAATTTTAAAGTCATGATTAAAACAAACGATTTAGTAAAAGTTTTCAGAACAGACGAAGTAGAAACAACGGCTCTGAATAAAGTAAACTTAAATATTGATAATGGTGAATTTGTAGCCATTATGGGACCCTCAGGATGTGGTAAATCTACCTTGCTTAATATTATCGGATTATTAGATAATCCTTCATCAGGTGAATTGCATTTTTTGGACCAGGAAGTATCAAATTATTCCGAAAAACAGCGTACAAACCTGCGAAAATCAAATATCGGTTTTGTTTTCCAGAGCTTTAACCTGATTGACGAACTAACTGTATATGAAAATGTTGAATTGCCTTTGTTGTATTTGAATATGCCATCATCTGAGCGAAAAGAAAAAGTGGAAGCTGTACTTGAGCGCATGAAAATGTCGCATCGTAAAAAGCACTTTCCACAACAATTATCAGGTGGTCAGCAGCAAAGAGTAGCTATTTCACGGGCTGTAGTTACCAATCCTAAACTAATATTGGCCGATGAGCCTACGGGTAACTTAGACTCGGCAAATGGTGAAGAGGTGATGAATCTTTTAACTCAGCTGAATAATGATGGAACAACCATCGTTATGGTAACTCACTCTCCGTCAGATGCTGAAAAAGCACATCGTATTGTTCAATTATTTGATGGACATATTGTTACCGAAAATATTAAGAAAGTTTTATAAATGTACTGATGATAAAAAGGCAGAAGTGTTCTCCTTAATACTTTCTCGTTTTTTGAGTATATAAGATCCCCAATTATTTCACTTCTGTCTTTTTACTTTTTAATAGCTGTTTCTATGGACATGAAACAGCTATTTTTTATTTTATAATATGTACGTTAACGAACAATACTTGAACGGTTACGAACGGAATAACGAGAAAAATTGATGGTTAATTTTGATGTAATGTATTGATATGTAGATTTATGTATTGGTTGGCATGTAAGTTGGTTTTAATTTTACATGAATTTAAAAAGGAGTTTTCATGTTTAAAAACTATGTTAAAATAGCAATACGAAATTTAATCTCGCAAAAGTTTTTTTCAGTTATTAATATTTTGGGATTGGCAACAGGTATTGCTGCTACCATCATGTTATTATTATATGTACAGCATGAGCTAAGCTATGATAAGTTTCATCATAATTATGAAAATACCTATCGGATTATTTCATCCATAAAACAGGGTGATACTGAGCCAATGGTTGTTCCCCTTGCCTTGGCTAATGCTGCAGAGGTTATTGAAACAAATATTCCGGAAGTCGTATCGGCATGTAAATTAGATCAAAGAGAAGCCAATGTAACCATAAACAATAAAGTATTTTCCAGTCAACAATTTTTTTATGTTGACAGTACTTTTTTTGATGTATTTTCTTTTCCTGTAATTTCGGGAAATACTAGAGAAGCTCTTTATAACCCCAAAAATGTAGTGATTACAAAAAGTACAGCCGAAAGGTATTTTGGCGATAGCAATCCAATTAACCAGCAAATAGAATTAAATGGAATTGAATTTACTGTAAAATGTCTTATAGAGGATGTCCCTGCTAATTCGCATTTTACATTTGATTTTATCACATCATTTACTTCTATAAACCAATTGGAGAGATATTATGGAAACCGTGGATTTGGTTTTTATATCTATTTTGTTGTAGACGAAAAAGTAAAAGATGGAAATTGGAAGGCAAAGGTAATAAAAGAAAGTAATGAGAACATCGCTAAACGTTTTAAGGATGAAGGAATGGATAATGCCTTTACTATTGATACAGATATTCAGAAAATGGGGGATATTCATTTATTTTCTTATTATAACTGGGAGATAGCACCGCAAGGGAATATCCGAAATATTTATATATACTCATTTTTGGCTTTTTTTATCATCATTATAGCCATTATAAACTTTGTAAACCTTGTAACGGCAAGATCCGAAACCCGATCAAAAGAAATTGGCTTACGAAAAGTTATTGGAGCACAGCGCAAGAACATTGTTAAACAATTTTTAGGGGAGGCCGTAATTGTATCTTTTATTTCATTACTGGTTGGTTTACTGATTGTCGAATTATTTCTCGATTCTTTCAGCACCCTTGTAAACAGAGAATTGGTACTAAATTATACCAACGTTAAATTAATCGGATTGTTTATTGCCTTATCAGTAATCATTGGTTTAATTGCCGGAGCTTATCCTGCCGTTTATCTTTCAAAATTTAATCCTGTACGAATTCTTAAAGGGATCACCCAAAAAGGACGAAGTAACGAATATTTGAAAAAAGGATTGGTAATTTTTCAGTTTTCAATAGCGATCTTTTTAATCATATCCTTATTGATAATGAATTTGCAAATGAATTATGTTAAGCGTAAAGATTTAGGATTTGATAAAGAACATGTATTGGTGATTGATAATCTTAAACCCGGTATTTATAACGATTTAAAGGTAATTAAATCAGAACTGGAAAGTTTACCCCAGGTTATTTCTGCTAGTGGTTCAGAGAATATTCCAACGTATCATATGGTACAGAATGCATATAAAAAAGGAGATCATCCCGACAACTCAATTGTAATTAATGAAATGGCTGTACAAGATGATTTTATTGAAACTTTTGGGATGGAGATTATCGAAGGTCGAGATTTTGACTCCAAATTCAGAACCGACACTTTTTCTTTGATTATTAATGAAACAGCTGCTCGAAAACTGGGTTTGAAAAATCCTGTAGGTAAAAAAATATCTGTTTGGAAAGCCGAAGGTGAAATTGTGGGTGTTGTGAAGGATTTTCACATTAACTCATTTCATCAGGAAATAGAACCTCTGGTAATAACCAAATACCGTGATTACATATCTTATATATCGGTGAAAGTTACCGGAGAGAATTTAAATCAAACCATTACTGCCATCGAAAAGGTTATTAACCAGTATAATACAGGTTACGAATTTCGTTACTATTTTATGGATGATAGATTTGAAAATCTTTATAAGGAAGAACAGCGCAGCCATAAATTAAATCTTTTTGGCTCAGTGCTGGCTATTATTATTGCCATGTTAGGAATTTTTGCGTTAACATCATATACGGTGATAAAAAGAACCAAAGAGATAGGAATTCGCAAAGTAGTAGGAACACCTGTCACCCGAATTTTATGGATGTTATTAGCCGATATTTCGAAATGGGTATTGTTGGCTAATATTTTTGCCTGGCCATTAGCATATTATTTTATGAATGGCTGGCTAAACAATTTTGCGTATAAAATTGAGCTAAAAATCTGGATGTTTGTTGGCGGAGCGTTTATTGCTTTTGTAATAGCAATACTTACAGTTGTAATGCTTGCTTATAGAGCAGCAACTTCTAATCCGGCCAATGCTTTACGACATGAATAAATATTATATATACTATGTTTGAAAATTATATAAAAACTGCCTGGAGAAATTTAATAAGGGATAAAGCTTATGTCATTATTAATATAATAGGATTGTCTGTAGGAATAGCAGCATCTCTAATTATTGGACTCTATATCTTTAATGAGCTCAGTTATGACAAGTTTCATAAAGATTCCGAAAGAATTTATCGAATATATGTGGATGGTAGCTTTGGTGCTACCCAATTCTACAGTCCCATGTCTTCGAATGAGGTAAAAGGTGCGCTTTTAAGCGAATTTGGCGAAGTAGAAGCTGTAACACGTTTTTTTAAGCGCGATGAACAATTGTTTCGTGTTGGTGAAAAAAAGTATACAGAAAACGATATACTCTTTGCTGATGCAGATTTTTTTGATGTATTTTCATTTCAACTTATTAAAGGAGATGAAAAAAATGCACTTTCCGGTCCGGGGAAAATTGTGCTTACCGAAAGTACCGCAAAGAAATATTTTGGAAAAGAGGACCCCATGGGGAAGATTCTAAGAATGAGGGGTGAAGATAGTTATAAAGTAACTGGGGTGTGCAGAGATGTTCCTGTAAATTCTCATTTTCATTTCAACCTGATAACTTCTTATGCCAGCTCCCAACAATCAAAGGATCAACGCTGGGTGAATATGAATATTTATACCTACTTGAAATTGAACGATGCAGATCAAAAAGAAGATCTGGAAAGTAAGTTTCAACTATTGATGGACAAATACCTTGGTCCTGAAGTTTCTGAATTAATGGGAGTCAATTTAGAACAATTCTCTGCACAAGGCAATCGGTTTGAATTTAAGTTACAGGCACTGGAAGATATTTATCTTTATTCTGATTTTAACGATGAGATTGAGCCTGTGGGGGATATATCCAGAGTTTGGTACTTTTCTATTATTGCTTTATTCATACTTTTTATTGCCTGTATAAACTTCATGAACCTGGCCACTGCCAAATATGCCAATAGAGCAAAAGAAGTCGGTATTCGGAAAGTGGTGGGCTCCAGAAAAAGACAGTTGATAGCGCAGTTCTTATGGGAATCTGTGATGCTGTCCGGAATTTCATTGATTATAGGTGTTGCATTACTGGAACTCTTTTTACCTATGTTTAATCAATTGGCACAGAAAAAACTCATTTTTAATTATCTGGATGTATGGTATGTGGTTCCCGGATTAATAGCTTTTGCTTTTTTTATCGGCCTGCTGGCAGGTATCTATCCGGCCTTTTATCTCAGTAGTTTTAATCCTCAACGAACCTTAAAAGGCAAGATTAGTGCCGGTTCTGGCAGTATTCGCTTAAGAGGTATTCTTGTAGTTGTTCAGTTTGTTATTACTATCAGTTTGTTCGTGAGCACAGCCATTATTTTCCAACAAAATCGTTTTATGTTGGATAAAAAGTTGGGTTTTGATAAAGAAAAGGTACTGGTGCTCGATAAAGCCTGGTTATTAAGTAATAGTAAAGACGCTTTTATGGAAGAATTAGAGAAAATCCCAGGCGTAAAATCGGCTGCTATTACCCATAAAGTTCCCGGAAAGGACTACAATGGCTCTACCATGCAAATTGGCGATAGGACTGCCGAAGATGTCCTGTTTTTTGGAGTAAACTATGCCGGAGCAAATTATTTTGAGACGATGGGTATGGAAATCGTTGATGGACGTGGCTTTTCTGAAGAATATTCCACCGATAAAAATGCTATAGTTATCAATGAAACTGCGGCTAAAAATGCCAATCTGGAAGAGCCGGTTGGTAGTTACCTGGTTTTTGGAAATGAACGTTTTGATATCATAGGAGTTGTAAAAGATTTTCACTTTGAAACTTTACATAAACCCATTCGCTCGCTGGTTATAAGACATCATCGAGACAGGAATTACCGGTTCGTTGTATTGCGGGTTGAAATGGATGACATTCAGTCGACCATAAAATCTATTGATAATACCTGGAGTGGATTTAAGGCAGAAGAACCAATCGATTATTTTTTCCTTGATAATGATTTTAATAGCCTCTATCAGGAAGAGCAACGTACTGCAAAAGTATTCATTACTTTTTCCATTTTGGCTATCTTTATTGCTTGTTTGGGATTATTTGGCCTTTCTGCTTTTATGGCAGAAAAGCGCAAAAAAGAAATTGGAATTCGCAAAGCTATGGGAGCCAGGGTTCGAGGCATTTTAGGTTTACTTTACCGCGAGATCTTTATATTATTAATTCTTTCTACAGTGATTTCCTGGCCCCTAAGTTACTACCTGATGAAGTTATGGCTTCAAAAGTTTGCGTTTAGAATTGAAATGTCTTTTGTTCCTTTTATTGCGGCATCATTAATCGCCTTAATTATTGCCATTCTAACAACCGGTTTTCAGGCAGCAAAAGCGGCCAATACTAATCCTGCTTATACCCTTAGAGATGAATAATAACCATTTAAAACTATGAATTATGAAAGATTTATGTATTCCCATTCCCGGATTTGGGGAAAATGAAATCGCCGAATTACACCTTAAAGTAGGTGATCAAAAAATCAGTTTCGACTTTCGGGTCGAATCCTTCCCCTGGGACGTTGAAGATGAGTTGAATGGTAACTCAGATGAAATTACCCGATCCCTTGCCAGAATTAGCCGCCTAAAGAAAGCTATTCAGAATTACGATAAGAGCTGGGAGTTAATACAAATTTTTACTCCTGCTGATCACGCAAGTTATATACAGGTTTTATATCGTAAGAAAAATTAAATAATTATTCCTGTTGTTTTCAAATGTCTTTTTTTAAAGTTAAAACCTAGTGTTTGTTTTTATTATCTTTACTTAAAAATTAGATGTTATGAGAATAGATAAAAGATCACTAATTCGTTGGAAAGTTTATCTCGACCGTTCTAAGATGTATATTAGCTACATCAATTTGTTTATGATGGTAACGATCTTTTTAGGAGCAATAAAAAATACAGGAGTAGGCAAATTTTTAATAGCAAATGTATATGTTACACTGCCCTTGTTGATTATTGTTTTTATTTTCCTGGCTTTATTGTTGGGATATTGGGATTCAAAATATGGTATACGCAGCGAAGAAATGCGTAATTTAACCTCGCAAAACCCTATTCAGATGGAAATATTAGAGTCGGTAAGAGAGATAAAAAATAACCAAAAAAATATGGTGGATAGACTCAATAAAATGGAAAAAGAATTATTAAAAGAATAATCTAATGCAGCATGCTAAAATTTAATGCGTCTCTGTTATGTAATCGATAAAAATGATAAATTATTTAAATTATAAAAATTATGAAAAGCAGAATACTTACTATTATTTTTTCAGTTTTACCCTTGTTTGCTTATTTACAAGTAAATGTAGATGCGCAGGAAATAATTGCGAAAATAAATAAGGGAGAAGATATTTTCTACCAAAATGCAACTATCATTGGTGATTTAGATTTTAGGTTAATTAATGATGTTGAAAAAGATAGCGAATGGGAATTTTTTGGCAATGATAATATTACCTATAAATATAATGTGCATTCGACATTAAAATTTGTTCAGTGCGAATTTAAAGGCAATGTAATCGGGTATTGGAGTGACGATTACAAAGATGAGTTGCACATTGCTCATTTCTACGAGGACGTCCATTTTGAAGAATGTGTTTTCAAAGATGATTTTTTAGTAAAATATTCAGAATTTAAAGAAAAAGCAGCATTTCCCGGAAATACTTTTGAAGAAGATGCATTGTTTAAATATAGTGAGTTTCATTCAACTGTTGATTTTTCTCATTCTGTTTTCCTGGAAGAAGCTAATTTTAAATATGCTAAATTCCCTGAATATACTGTTTTTGAAAATTCAACATTTAATGATTTAGCAAACTTTAAGTACACTAAATTTAGCGGTGAAGTAAATTTTAAAAATTGCAATTTTGAAAAGTCTGCTTATTTTAAATATACCGAATTATCTGATTATATTGATTTTTCCAATACACAATTTATGGCTGAAGCTATTTTTAAATATATTGAGTTTTCTAATGGAGTTAATTTTGAAAATGCCATATTCGATAACTTTGCTGATTTTAAATATGCAAAATTTTTGAATCCTATTCGATTAAATAATGTGGCTTTTAATGGGGCCACTTCCTTTAAATATGCAAAAGTTGAGGGAAAAGAATTTATACCTTATTTATTAGATAGTAAATAATACTTAGTATTATGGAAAACTGTTTGCAGTAGTGATTTTATTTATCACTACTGCTTTTTTATATAGGGATTGTAATTTCAACTCTTGTGCCACAAGGCAGATTATAATCATCATATAAGTCTATGGTATTTATATTATATCCTTTGCGTGGTTGCGAATTATTTAATAACATTAATCGTTCATACGTAATAAAAATCCCTTTGGACTGATGAGATTTATGATTGTTTCGGTTTAGCTCTCTTGATTTCTGTCGGCCAATGCCATTATCTTCTATAATACAGTGTAGTATATTATCATTAATGATTTTAAATTCAAGTTTTAATTTAGCATCCTCTTTTTTATAAACAAAACCATGTTTAATGGCATTTTCTACAAACGGTTGGATCACCATAGGCGGAATTTCAATTTTACGTTGTTTGAACTCTTTCGGAAGAATAATTTCTATATCGAAATGCTTATCGAATCTCATTTTTTCTAAGTTTAAATAGAACTTTAAATAGTTTAATTCTTCTTCGATCGTAACTTTTTTCTTAACTACATTATCGAGGGTAATTCGAATTAATTTGGCAAAATCAGACAAATAACCTAGTGCAGCGTCAATATCATTATCAAGCATATAGTTCTGAATAGAATTAATTGCATTAAAAATAAAATGAGGGTTCATTTGTGCTCGTAAAGCTTTCATCTCAAATTCGGCAATTTTTTCTGAAGTCTCGGCCAGATTTCGTTCGCGTTTTTTTATATGTTTCGTTCTTAAAAAGATGATAAACCAAATAAATAATATCATAAAAAAAGAAGCAGGGACGTAAAACCACCAATTTGCCCAAAACGGAGGTTTAATTTTAAAATTTACAGACAACTCCTTTGTGCTATTAAAATTAGTGGTATTAATAGCTTTTACTCTAAAACGGTAATTTCCGGGTTTTAAATTTTGAAAAGCTGCGCGGTGTTCTTTGGTAATTTCTGACCACTCCTCTGAAAGCCCTTCTAATATATAACTAAACTTAATATTTTCATAATCAATAAATTGTATGATATCATAGTCGAAAGCAATTGAATTTTTATGCGAAGGAAATGCAAATTCTTGTTTGTGAGTCAACGTTTGATGATTAATTATGGAATCATTTAACGTGTTTGAAGGATTGTTATTAATTTGTATTGACTTTAAATAAAAATTAAAATCACCACCCGTAGATTTTAAAAGATCCTGTATGTTCCCTTTTATTAAATAATTGTGTGTGCCAATCCAAATATTATCATCGTAAATAAATGATATTTCCCCTGAATAATCTTTAAATCCCTTGCTATGCTCAACTTTTTTAAGTGATATTTCACCTTTTTGATACAGTGGATTTAAATTAAGAATGTTAATTCCTGAGTTTGTTCCGGCAATTAAATAATTATCTTCTGTACAATTTAGCCATCTTATACTATTACCCAGTAAATTATTTTTTTTACTAACATGAAATTGGGTAATAATAGAATCGTTTTTTAATGTTGTGATATATATTATTCCATTTTCAGCTCCTATAATAGCATTCCCTTTTTTATCAAAACATATATCATTAAAAGAGTTTATTTCTTGCGATGAATTGTAAAACAATTGGAAACTTCCTTTGTCATAAAGAAAAATCCCATTATCTCTACTAATTAACCATATTTTATGATTATGAATTTTGATTCGTTTAATATTTACGGGAGCCACACCTTCAAAATAATTATATACTTTTCTTTTTAAGTTTTTTTCAATATTGGGGTAAACAAAAACATCATTCCAGCTTGTGACAATTAATTCATTGTCCGGGCCAAATACAAAATTCGATATATCAATGGCTTCAAGGTCGTAATATTTTATTGTTTTTTTATTTTTTGAGATTTTAAATAATCCGACATTACTACCGATCCAAATGTTCCCTTTTTGATCTTTTTTTATGGTGTTTAAAATTTTTAATTTTTTATTTATTAAAACATCGTATTTAAGAGGTTTATATAAACTGGCAGCAGGAATAATTATCTCTTGGTTATTTTCATAAGCTAAGTAAGGATTAGGATAAGGATACTTCCCTTTTTTTATCAAACGCTCGTATTTTTCATACGATCCGGTTGGATCTTTCAGGTAATAATACTTTATTTTTATCGTATTTTTAGTAAACTTATGAAATTCCTTTTCAAATAAAACAAACGGATATGTTTTATAGGTCTCATCCGGAAAAATCTCTACCACATTTTGTGATGTAGCAAACCATATATGATGATTATTATCAATTAATAAATTATTTACAGGCAAATTGTTAATTTCAAAATCTTTAGGTTGGTAGTAAAGAAAATTATTTTTAGGATACATGTATAAACCATTATTTTCTGTACCGATCCACATTATTTTTTCTTTTTTATCATACGCTAATGCTGATATATTTTGGGTTTTAATATTTAAACATTTATTGTAATGAGTTAACTTTTGGTTATTATACTGATATAATCCTCCCGTATTTTTGAATTGATTATTCACTGCAATCCAAATATTATTTTTTTCATCTTCAACAAAATCAGCGATATTCCCTAACGTGTCATTGATAATAACATTTTCTTTTCCCACAGCCTTAAATCCAACAGGGTTTATTCCAATTAATGTGTCTTCCTTTTTAGTGATATGCGAGGCAGAAACCGAGCTATAGAATAATGGATGAGTAGCCGGTAAATGGTTAAGTTCATAATTGTTAATGTTTAGTTCATAAACACCTTTGTTATCGGTAAAGACATAAATAGATTGGTTGGTTGCTAAAAATGAGGTAATATAAAATCGTTGATTGGGAATAATTGAGTTTTTGGGGAAAGAAAAAAAATCTTCTCCATTATATACGGATAATCCATTCTCGGTTCCAATACAAAGTAAATTAAATTGCTCAAAATATTTTAGCGTTGTGATTTTTTTGCTAATAAGCCCATCATTTTTAGTAAAAGAATGAATCTCAGCTCCGTTATAACTAGAAATTCCACCCTTGTTGCATCCAAACCATAAATTCCCGTTATTATCTTCGGTAATTGCGACAACTTGATTTCCGGCAAGTCCGTCAATGGTTGATTTAATATCAAAAATATTGCCATCGAATTTTGCTGCTCCTGCATTGGTTCCTATCCACAAAAAGCCTTTGCTATCTTTGTATATCGTATTGATCGTATTGTCTGGTAACCCATCATTGATAGTGTAATTACGGGTATAAAAATGTTGTCCTACTGTATTTTGGATAAATAAGAGTGTGCTAAAAATACTAATCAGGATTATTTTTTTCATTCTTTTTTCAGTCGCTTATCTTTAGTTAATGCTTTTAAGAATTCTTCGTTTCGGCGTGTGGCCACATCCAGCTCAATACCATTATCAAGTTTTATTTTATAGCCGTCGGTTTTACTATACGATTTAATATAGTTCATATTTACCAGGTGCGATTTATGAATACGGAAGAATAGCTCTTCGGGCAGCATTTCTTCAATACTTTTTAAGTTGCGTGCTACCAAAATGGCTTCGTTACGATTGGTGAAAATTTTGGTATAACTCTCTTCGGCCTGGCAATACACTATATTGTTTACTTTTTCTAATTGAAAACCATCCAGTGTGGGAAGAGCAATTTTATTGAAATTCCCATTATCACTATTTAATGTACTTAAAAAGGCTTCTATTTGTTCAGTATTCGAAGAGCTTTTCTGTTTTTTTTCCAGCCGGGTAAGGACTTCGCGTAAATCAATATAATTAATGGGTTTAAGTAAATAATCCAATGCAGCAAATTTTATTGCATCTATGGCATATTGCTTATAGGCAGTGATAAAAATTACCTCGAAGTCGTAAATATCAAAATAATCGAACAGCTTAAACCCATTTTCTTCAGGCATCTCAATATCAAGAAAAACAATATCTGGTCTGTATTTATTTATAGCAAAGACTCCTTCTTTAACCGAATCAGCCATAAAAACAATTTGCAGCTGAGAACTAAAATAACGTTGAATAATTTTTTCTAAAGCTTCTCTTGCGTTCTTCTCATCATCAATAATAATACAGGTTCTCATAAAATAAACTCGGTTTTTATTTTTTATATTGCTTAATTAAAGATAGAAGATTAAAAATTGTTATCAAAATACTTTTATTTTAAATTTTATCTTCAGTTTCAATATGATATTCTACTAACTTTTTTATTGGATCTTTTATAATTTTTGTAATGTTAATCCTGTAAATTTGAGCGGTATCCTCCAGTTCTGATTTCAGAGAATGAGCTACAGATCCTACAAATCCTAACGAATAGTTTTGATAATCCGGATATTGGCAAATATACTTTTCGAAAAGTTCTTGTATGGATTGCTGAATTAATTTTTTTACAAACGGATGATTTTTATTTTTGATAATAAAGGGAGTAAACGAAGCTAAAAATTTGCTTGGTGATGGTTTTTTGTAAATCGAATAGATAATATCAGCACTACTTAAGGTATAATTTTTATGAAAATTTTTTATTAGATCTTCGGGTAAATGGTTATGCAGATAATTAATTATAAGTAATTTTCCTAAATGAGCACCGCTTCCTTCATCGCCTAAAGCAAAGCCAAGCGAATTAATTTGATGTGTAATTGTTTCCCCATTGTAAATTCCTGTATTTGAGCCGGTACCCATAATGGCTATAATTCCTCTTTGATTGAAAAATACAGCCCTGGCAGCTCCGAGCAAATCACTTTCTATGGTTATTTTTGACCCGGGAAAAACATCATTGCATCCTTCAAAAATAATTTGTTTTGTTTGTGGCGAAGAACATCCTGCACCATAAAAGTATATGTTTTGAATTTTTTCTTGATTTATAGTATCGGGGAAGTTGTGCATTATTTCTTGACTGATTGTTGCACTGTTAATAAAATATGGATTGAACCCATTGGTTCTGAAGGAATAGATTACACTTCCCTTATCCATAATTGTCCAGTTTGTTTTGGTCGATCCGCTATCGGCAACAATAAACATTATTTAGTTTGTTTTTTAGATACATATTTTAAATTTAATAAATTCATCGGATTGCTTTCAAATCCATTAATGTTATGATGCACAAAACGAACTACCTCGTCGTAATACAAAGGTACCACAACTGCATCGTTCGTGACGATTCGGTCCATTTGGCGATACAATTTATATCGAATAGAATCAATGGTTTCATCCATTGCCTTTTGGTAAAGATAATCAAATGATTTGTTTGCATAATGTGTATAATTTGGTCCTGTTGGGCTAAAATTTTTGCTGTAAAACAGCGCCATATAATTTTCTGCATCCGGATAGTCGGCAATCCACGAGCCACGAAAAAATTCAAGTTTCGAATGGGCAACCATTTCTCTAAATGTAGCTCCTGTGCTGACATCAATATTTATCTCAATACCAAATTTCGCGAGTTCTTGCTGTATGTATTCACATAAATCGAGATAATCACTGGTAGTCGTGAGGTTAATCGGAGGCAAACCTTCACCGTTTGGGTATCCCGCTTCCTTTAATAATTCTCTTGTTTTTCCCGGCTTATATTCATACCCTTTAACGTTATCCGAAAAGGAGGGCATTCCTTTAGGGATGAATCCATTGGTAGCCGGTGTACCAATATTATTACGCAGGTATTTTATCATTTTTTTCCGGTCGAATCCGTAATTTATTGCTTTTCGGATTTTTTTATTTAATACCGGCGATTTTTTATTGGATATTTTGGATGTATCAAGCAAAAATCCCAGGTATTCAGTGTTCAGGTAGGGTTGCGAAATCATTTTAATTTGGTTCTCGTACTTAGGGTTTAGCCTCCCGTTTCGGGTTATTAATTCGTCTTTATTTGCCGGGCTTAGTCCCGAAATAAAGTCGATATTCCCTTTTAAAAATTCTAAAAATTCCGATTGTTTATCGTTGATAAAAGTTATAGATATAGCATCGAGATAAGGCAACGGATTGCCTTCTTCATTTTTTTCAAAATAGTTGGGATTTTTAGTAAGGATGAGTTTTTCGCCTTCTTTCCAGAGTTTAAATTGAAAAGGCCCGGTACCTAACGGGTGGTTTCTGAAATCCTGCTTGTAATAATCTATGGCTTCTTTAGGGACAACTGAACAATAGGGCATCGTGAGCAGCCCTAAAAAAGCAGGAAAAGGATTTTTAAGCTTGATTTGCAGTGTGGTATCATCTATGGCAGCAATACCATTTTCTGCCACCTGGTTAAATATCCATGCTCCGGGCGAACCGGTCTTAGGGTCGATAATACGATTCAGGCTGTACTCAAAATCATGAGCAGTAACAATTCTTCCTTTCCCGTCGGGGAACAGGTTGAAATGATGAAACCTAACATCATTTCTTAAATAAAAAGTATAGCGTTTTCCGTTTTTAGCTATTTCCCACGATTTGGCGATGCATGGTTTTATCGAAAGCTGATTGTTCATTTGAACCAGTCCGTTGAAAATCTGGTTTACCGGCCATATGAGTACCTGACTTTTGGCAAAAGCCGGATCGAGCGTAGCTATTCCTTTCGATTCGTTGTAGCGAAAAACATTAGGGTGTTTAATGGTTTCTTTTTCAGTACAAGAGAAAAAAAATAGCGATATAAGAATGGTTGAAATTACCGGTTTCATCATGGGTTATTCGTTTCTGCAAAAATAGATAAAAGTTATGAAACCCATCATTAAAAAAGCCAGAAACCTGGTGTTCCTGACTTTCTTAATACCCTAAAAATTAAACCTAAAATTTAAATGAAAAAAATTGCTCCTTAAACAAAAATTTTACTCCAGACACTAAAATTTATAAACGTAAACAATCTTTATAATAATAAACGAATAAGACCCCCTTTTTGTTTCAAAATTTTTGAATAAAATGATGTTTTTTTTGTTTCTTAAGTGGTGAATTTCAGGAATCTATTGTGTGTTCTGTCTTTTGGAATGTTCAGGATAAGAAAAAAACCGGCACAAAAAACTGTACCGGTATTGTTGCTAAAAATGGCTGAAAATTTATTAAAATTTTAAGGTTAAACCTCCCATTAAGTTTATCTCCGCCTGGGGGAAATATCCATCCATAACATATTCTTTGCCACCTAAAATATATCGGTAAACCCATGCATTAGATTCGTACTCATGGTTAAAAATATTATTTACCATCAGGTTTACTTTTATTTCTTTTATGGTGTTTGTATGTAAAGTATAACTTAACTTTAAATCATTAACAAAGTAAGGGTTAATGGCTCGTTTATCGTTTGATGTATTATCTATGTATTGTTTGCCAACATATTTTGAGATAAACTCGGTTTTAATGTTCTTTGTAATATCATATGCGATTGATCCATTAGCAATTATCTCGGGCGAAAAGGAGAGGTCTGTTTGTCCCAGATTTCTTTTTTTTTGGTCTCCTGTGTCCCAATTGTCAACATACTCGGTAAAATCGTTAATTTTATTCTTACTGAAGGTAACATTTGCGTCTATTTGTAACTTGTTAAGTATTCTGACACCTCCCGAAAGCTCTAATCCTAGTCTATAACTTTCATCAACATTGGTCATAATTGCAGAACCTACATCATTGATTTTTCCTGTTAGTACCAATTGATTAATATAGTACATATAATAGATGTTAGCTTGCAGGTACTTTGTCGTTGAATTATAATTATATCCCCATTCGAAATCGTAAAGTGTTTCATGAGTAGGTTCCGGGCGGTAAGGATCGGCATCTTTATAATTGGTTCGGTTGGGTTCTCGATGGGCAACCCCAAATGTAAAGAAGCTCGAATGTAAATCGTTTATCTCATAGAATAATCCCAATTTGGGATTAAAGAAATCAAAAACATGACTTTGTGTTATATCCCTTAAATCATCATCAATACCAAGGATATCATAATCTATATGTCTGTATTGTAAATCGATGTAAGTACTTATTTGTGATGAAAAGTGATATTTCAATTTCGTGTAAATGTTAAAATCTTGTTTATCACCATCATTTTCGTACCAGCGATGTCTCATATCACCATTACTGGCATATTTTGCCCAAATTATTTCTCCAAAATGGTCACCAATATATTTATTCCATCCTCCGCCTACAGTTATTTCGTATTTATCCTGTTTATAATCAACAGAAAAAATTCCACCAAAGAAATGATTATCGAGCCATTTTTGTTGGATAAGGTCAGTGCTTGTGATGGTGTCATTTTCTATGATTACATGGTCTAACAGGTAATCTTCAAAGTCGCGATTTTTTTTATATTGTTCGTAGAAACCTCGTCCACGTGTATAATGCAAAGCTGTATTTATATGAAAATCAGGATTTATTTCGTATGAGTAAAACAATTGATAATGGTCTTGTTGATAATTATCGGTTTCGTTATCATAGGTATATAAATTATAGGTGCGGCTATCTGAATTTATCATATGGTCATATTCTTCTTCGTCAATTAACCAATGGTCAAGATAACGCTGCATTCCTTCATAATCATCTTCAAGCCGTACTTTTGGAATGCCGTTCCATGCCTGGTACGTTTTTTCTTTGCCCGAAATGATATTTACTTTTAAAATACTATTGCTGGAATGATAAGCTCCTGATAAATAAAATGATTTAAGGTCAGACGAGGCTCTGTCTATAAAACCATCGGATGTAACCTTTGATAAGCGTCCGTCAAAGATAAATTTATTGTTAAGCATACCGGTCCCGAAGCTTACGGAGTTTCTAAAAGTGTTAAAGGAACCTGCATACGAATTTATTTCTGCATACGCCTCTTTATGATAGGTCTTGGTTTGTAAGTTCAGTGTTGCACCAAACGAAGCAGCACCGTGTGTAGAAGTACCTACACCACGTTGTATCTGGATATTATTTACCGACGATAATAAGTCGGGCATATTTACAAACCAAACTCCATGTGATTCGGCATCGTTCACCGGAATCCCGTTTACGGTAATGTTTATTCGGTTTATGTCAGTTCCCCGAACTCGGAAATAGGTATAACCCACACCTGTTCCTGCATCCGATGTAGAAACAATAGAAGGAGTGCGGCTAAGCAAATAAGGAATATCCTGCGTAAAATTGTTTTCTTTAATCTGACGATTGGAAATATTGGTAAAAGATACCGGATCATCCATTTTTGCCCGCGTAGCTCTTATAATCACCTCATCGGTAAGGATGTTTGATGGCTCAAGAATAAATTCTAAATGTTCAGATTCCTCAACCTTAATGATATCCTCAAGGGTTTTATAACCAATATATGAGATGATAAAGGTATAACGTTCGGGTTTTAATTTTGATAACTTGAACTCTCCGTTTGTGTTGGTTGCCGTTCCCCTGTATGTTTCTTTTATGGTAACGTTTGCTCCTGCAAGAGGTTCCCCTTTTTGATTCTTTACAACTCCTGTGATGGTTTGTTGAGCATAAGCAGGTAACATAAAAAATGTTAAAAGATAAATAAATACTATCCGTTTCATTGTTTTTAATTTTTTATAGATTAATACATTCGGATAGTTGATGTACTGAATAACTTACAGAATGAATCTGAGGCCTCAGATAAATCATTGTTTTTATAAATAATGATTACGTTTACTTATTCCATAAGCAAACAGCACAAATCAACTTTAATAAAAACAATGGGAAATTTTTGATTTACTCTTTTTCCCTATCCGGAATTACCCGGACCAGGTTCGAAGGGTATGATCTCAGCCTGTAATATTTGGCACCCCATTGGATGGTTCAAATGTAAACCTAATTTTGGAGGTAAACAAAAAAAACCGGCAAAAATGCCGGCTTTAATTAATAGAGTCTATTAATTAATTAGTTTTCTTCAACGTTTAGTACATCTTTCATCGCTTTTACTAAAGTATCTTTGGGTAAAGCACCTTGGGCCATTTGTGGTTGTCCGTCTTTAGGAACAAAAAGTAGCGAAGGAATACTTTTGATTCCAAACATCGCTGCTAACTCCTGCTGATCTTCTGTATTTACTTTATAAATATTAATTTTTCCTTCGTATTCTCCTGATAATTCTTCCAAAATAGGAGCTACTATTTTACAAGGTTGACACCAGTCAGCATAAAAGTCAATTAAACAGGGTAAATCACCTTCAAATTTCCAATCTTTATTTTCTTCCCAGTTAAAAACCTTTTCCTTAAATGTTTCTTTTGTTAAATGTTCTAGCATTACTTTTTTAATTTTATTAGTTATTGATTAAAGTATTTATATTTCTAAAATATTAAATATATGAATTTATAATGATTTATCAAATTATATTCCAAACGTTAAAATACACTAAATAGTTCAAATAAAATGTAAATAATTGTAATTTTGTCATGTAATTTAATAAATTGTCATATATACATATGAAGAAATGTCTGAATAATAAAATTTTTAAAATTATCTCTGATGTAGCCGATAAGAACAAGTTGCCTACTTTTGTAATTGGAGGTTTTGTTCGAGATTGCTTATTAAAAAGGCCATCGAAAGATATTGATGTTGTTACTGAAGGAAGCGGAATTAAATTAGCCGAAGAAGTTGCTCGTGAAATTAATCCATCGATAAAAGTTAGTGTGTTTAAAAATTTTGGCACAGCAATGTTTAAATACGATGATTTGGAGATTGAGTTTGTAGGCACCAGAAAAGAGTCGTATCGAAAAAGTTCTCGCAAACCTATTGTTGAAGATGGAAGCCTTGAAGATGATCAAAAACGAAGAGATTTTACGATGAATGCATTAGCTATTGGTTTAAATAGATCGAACTACGGACAATTGATTGACCCTTTTGACGGAATCGATGATTTGAAAAATGGAATTATTCGTACTCCCCTAAATCCTAACACCACATTTTCTGACGATCCATTGAGGATGTTCCGTGCCATACGGTTTGCATCACAACTAAATTTTAACATTGAAGAGGAAACATACGCGGAAATCCGTAAAAATAAATATCGTATTAATATTCTGTCGAAAGAGCGCATTCTGGAGGAGGTAAATAAAATTTTACAATCACCTAAACCATCTATTGGTTTTAAGTGTTTGGATGATACGGGTTTATTAGAGGAGTTTTTTCCTGAATTAACCAGGTTGAAAGGAGTGGAAACAAAAAAAGGCAGAAAGCATAAAGATAATTTTTTACATACTGTAGAAGTGGTAGATAATATTCGTAAAAGTACCGATAACTTATGGTTGTTATGGGCAGGATTGTTACATGATATTGCTAAACCTAAAACCAAAAGGTTCTCCGAAGAAGTTGGATGGACTTTCCACGGTCATGATCGTCTGGGAGCAAAAATGATCCCCTCGATTTTTAAACGGTTTAAATTACCGTTAAATGATAAAATGAAATATATTCAAAAATTAATTCAATTGCATTTGCGTCCCATTGTTTTATCGCAGGATGAAGTAACTGATTCTGCTGTTCGGCGGTTACTTTTTGAAGCGGGTGATGATATTGATGATTTAATGATTTTATGCCGGGCTGATATTACTTCAAAGAATGAATATACCCTAAAAAAACATTTGAAAAATTTTAAGTTGGTAGAACAAAAACTGGTTGAGATTGAGGAAAAAGATGCTGTTCGAAATTTTCAACCACCCATTTCGGGTGAGGAGATAATAAAAACTTTTGGAATAAAACCCTGTAAACTGGTTGGTGATATTAAAAATGCCATTAAAGAGGCCATCCTGGATGGCGAAATAAAGAATAATTACCAGGAAGCCCATGGATTTATGCTAAAAAAAGGCAAAGAATTGGGATTAAGTCTAAAGAATACTTAAATAGAAGGTTGGTAAAATGGTTAATTAGTTTATACGTTTAATAGTTTATTTGTTTAACCATTTTGATTAACAGGTAAATTGGTTTATTGATTAAAATTTAAAATCATGTAAATAGGAAGATGATCGCTATAACCGCCATTGTATCTATAACCTATAAATGTTCTATTCGGTTTGTATCCATAAAAACTTTCATCAGCTTCCAATAAAAAATCATTATTAAAAACATGTACATCATCTAAGGTTGTATATAGCTTATTTTTAGTATTTAACAAATAACCAGAAACAATAAATTGGTCAAGCATGGCCCATTCTCTCTGGTATTTATGACTTCCAATATTAAGTGTTTGTTGCAAATAATAGGATGCATTGTAAAGTTGAGTATTTTCAATGGATTCAAAGTTAAGATTTGCCTGTAAGAATTTTTTTAAGCTTTTATTTACCGGTGTGTCGTTAAAATCTCCAGTAATGATGATGTTAGAATGAGGATTACGATTAAAAATTGAATCAACGGTATTTTTTAATGTTTGTGCAGCCGTTACTCTGTTTGGTTCTGACTCAAGCTGTCCACCCCATCGCGATGGCCAATGGTTTACAAAAATATGCAATGTATCGGTATTATTGGCGATACCCTTTACATAAAGAATATCTCTGGTTTTATAATCTTGATTATCAGGGAAATTAACGGCTATTGCTTTGTCATAAAGTGGTTTAAATAATTCATCCCTGTATAATAACCCAACATCTATTCCACGCCTGTCGGGCGACTCATGATGTATTATTTGGTATTCGAATTTTACTAATGGTGTTTTTGTAACTAAATCAGAAAGCACTTTACGGTTTTCTATCTCACAAATACCAATTATTGCCGGAGGATTCCATTCGCCCACCGCAATGATTACTTTGTAAATATTATTTAGCTTATTAAAATATTTTGATTTTGTCCAGTATCTGTCTCCATCAGGTAAAAATTCTTCATCATTTTTCAGGCTGTCGTTTTCAGTATCAAATAGGTTTTCAACGTTATAGAATATTATTTTATATGCATTTTCAGCATATTGTGCAAATATATTTTCTCCAATAAAAACAAAAAATAGAAAATATAGAGGCAATAGAATTTTTTTCATCATTATTCGGTTTCAATTCGTTCAAAAGCACCTAAATCAGGGCCGTTATCATTTGTACGATTGTTCAGCTTAATGTCGAGTGGAAATAAATTTCCATATTCAGTGTTGCCATAATCTTTTGCAACTGATAATGTGTCCAGCTCATAATTATTATCGTAAGGAGATTGAAATTTAGGATCATTATTTACAATAATATTTTTAAAATAGTTATTATCAGCTGTAGAGAAATCTTCATCAACTTTTATCAGTGTATGATCAAATAAGAAATTAAAATTTTCCGATTTTTCTTTATCTAAAAATAATTCTGATTTTTTATTTCCATAAATTATACAATTTCCGAATGTTGCTTCATTTAAAGGCCTAACCTGTAAATGGCTATAAATATCAATATAGTAATTGTTAAGTAATACCGAAGGTGTTGTGCGGGTTGAATATCCCCAATAGTTGGCTATAGTGCAATGATAAAAAGAATACGAACCCCCTATCGTAAGAGCAACAGCAAACTGTCCGCAGTTACCGATTACATTGTTGTAGGCTTCTATTTTAGCACCTTGTGCATACAGCCCAATAGCAGTCATGTTTAAAATTTTACTGTTCGATAGTATTAATGTTGGGTCTGACTCACTAGCCAGCGAATCTACCTGTATCCCGATAATGGCATTTTTTATTTCTGTAAAATCGAAAAAGTTATTATTACTTCCAGCCATAAGCCATATTCCATCCCATTGGCCGGGTATATCATCGTAATCTTCTTCGGGTCTGTCTCCTTGAAAAATAATAGGTTCTTCAAAAGTACCCTCGGCAATAATAGTTCCTAAAACATAAAGCCGCGAGTTTTTATGAAAATACAATTTTGTTCCGGGTGCAATGGTTAAAGTACTGTTTGTATCTACAAGCATTGAGTTGTAAATTAAATAAGGCTTGTTATTTGTCCAGTATTGAGTACCCTGAATAATTCCATTTTCTTCTCCATTAATCAAGTTAACATCTTGTCCCCATGAAACAAGATTAACATCTTGCGTATTGCTTTTATACGCAAAAATAATTGAATCGTTAACCACCATGGGTAAAGCAGAATTATTAGGATCTATGGTTACTTCAATAAAAATATATAAGCTGTCTTTCCCTTTTATTTCATAATTATCCAGTTTTGTTCCCGAAAAGCCATCAATATTTATTCGGTAAGGAGAATCGTTCCCTCCGGCAAGGTAAATGGATGAAATTTTTACCATTTTTTGATATGGATTTTTTACGGTTAAATATTTTGTTGACGTGCCAATGGTAGTAAAAACTGTATCAAACATTATGGTATCTTGCGAAAACTCTAGTTTTATATCCGAGGCATTATAATAATCTTCTTTTTCACAAGAGATAATAGATATAGATGTTATGATAATTAGAATGAAAATAAATTGAAATTTTGATTGCATTTTATTCTGTTAATTGTGTAAAAATGTAACGATTTTTATCATAATAAATTATTAAGATAATTTTAATTTTTTAATTTTAGAAATTGTTTTTATATTTATTTTTGAATAACAAATTTAAATAAATGTTTACATTTGTTTTATATTGATTAATAAAAGGCCTTAAAAAATAAAATGCATATACAAAAAGCCATATCAGAGAACTTAATTGAGATCATGTATTTGTTGCGGCAATGTATTGAAGATTTTAATAAAAACAATATTTATCAGTGGAATATTTCTTATCCCGATACTTTTAGATTAATACAGGAAATTGAAAAAGGATCTTTGTATTTAATGATAAACAAAGGTGTTCCTGTGGCTACCATTACTTTCGATGAAAAACAAGATGAAGTATTTAACGATGTAGTTTGGAATAATAACGAGGGCAAATTTATAGTAATTCATAGAATCGCTGTGTTTCCTACCTGGCAACGTAAAGGAGTGGGTCGAAAGTTAATTGAATTTGTTGAGAAATTTGCACAAGAAAATAACTATAAATCAGTAAGACTTGATGTTACAAGTGCTAATAAAAAGCTTATTAAATTATACGAAAAGCTGGGATTCTCCCAAACCGGCGATATTCTATATCCAAAACAAAAAGTTCCTTTTACCTGTTTAGAGAAAGTTTTTTAAAAAAAGCCCGGGAAAAACCCCGGACTTTATAAAAAGCAAACAAAAATTAAAAACCAACTATATTAATCCTAAACTATAAAATCGTTGAATAATTCAATTAACCCCTAAATTTTACCATGAAATATTTTTATAGTTCAATTTGCTCTCCTTTATAAAATTCTAATATTTTTTTCCTGAAAATAAACTCGTATTTAGCTTGAGCTACATTTGACAGCGCAATGTTATACTCATTTTTAGCCGATTTGTATTCAATAATATCAACCATTCCTACTTCGTATTTTTGTTCGGTGTACCGAAAAGCTTCTGCCATCGATTGTGCCGATTCCAGGTTAGCCTTATATCTCTCCTGAGCTGCTGTTGCCTGAGCATTGGCTTGTTGGATAGTTTTATATACATTTTGCTTTTGTAATTCTAAATTTAATTTTGAATCAGCCAGGTTTATTTTTGCCTGGTCGATAGACGTTTTCGTTTGCCAGCGATTAAAAATTGGAATTTGTAAAGCTACATAAATAGCCTGACTCGCATTATCGCTAATTTGATCCATATAGGGATAATGATTCGTTGGATCATTAATATTTTGAGCTAGTTCATTATATCTTGATTGATATTGATAACCAATGTATATTGATGGACTAAGATTTCCATAGGAAGCATCCAGTGTTTTTTCTGAACTTTTAACCTGATATTCAGCACTTTTTATTTCAGGTAATATTTCCAATGCATTATTATAAATATTCGCAACACTATTTTTATCTGTTTTTTCTGTAATGTCAGGTATTTCAGGGAACTCTATTTCAAAACCTTCAACACTTTCAAGATTTAATAATTGAGTTAAGTCTAAATAAGCAATTTTTAGATTATTTTGTTTATTAATCAACTCTGCTTTTTCTGCTGCTGCTTGTGCCTGTATTTGAAGTAAATCTCCCTTGGCAGCATTACCTATTTCTACAAGTTTTTTTGTTTTGTCTATTTGTTCTAGTGTAATTTGCAGTTGTTCCTTTGCGTTATCAACCAGCTCTTTGTTTAATAAAATCTGTAAATATGCAGTAGTAATATTTAAAGTAATATCATTTTTAGCTTTTTCAGTATTTTGTAATTGGGCAAGAAAATTAAAACGATTACTCTTTATATTATTATATTTTTTTAAACCTTTGAATATTTCCATTTCTGAAGTAAGGGATAAACTTCCACCCTGAAAATCCTGATTCTCATATGTATACGTATCATAATTGATTGCTTTCCCTGAATTGTAATAATGGTTTCCACTTGCGTTGAGATTAGGTAACAATTCCATTTTCGACTGTAAATAGTTTTTTTCTGCAATTTCTGCTGACAATTCTTGTCTTTTTACCGTTAGGTTATGGTCAATGGCATAATTGATACAATCTCTTAGCGACCATACTTCCTGGGCTTTTAATGAATTAAGGGAAACGATTGTAATTACTAATGTTAAGATTATTTGATGCAATTTCATATTCATGATATTATTTAAATTATTTCACAATATTTGTTTTATTTATTCACAATCTGTGCCAAAATTAATAATTTATTGATATTTAAGCTTTTGAATTCATATTTTTTTTTAAACAACTATTTATAGTGCCCGAAAACGGAGCACTGAGTGTTCGGTTATGAACATTCATCGTTTTTTAGATATAAACGATGACCTGAAATACGGTTATTTTTAAAATACATACGGTTATTTTTGAAATCCATACGATAAAAAAGTCACTATTTTTTCTTTCTTATAAATATTTACTTTAGCCTTATCAAAAAGAAACGGGAAATTATGAAATTTTATTTGAATGAAAAAACTTTTTTACGCAATAAAAAATAAAATTGTATCTGTTTATCCTGTCGATTTTGGTGTTCTTGTTTTGTTTTTGATTGTTACGCTGTTTTTTTTTATATCGTGTATTAGATTTTTTTAAGAAACAGTAAAATAATTACATAAATAAACCTAAACCTAAATCTTAAAAATGAATTTACTTAATATTGATGTAAGGGTAAAAGGAAAAGAAAATGAATTAACACTTGTTTTGTATCATAAAATTTATTCTACTCCTGATGGTATTATTAATCGCTGGACAACAAAACAAGATAGTGGTTATAAAATAGAAATACTAGTTGACGGGAATGATATTTCATTCGAAAATACAAGAGTAATTAAGGATATGAACATTATTTCTACTGAGCACGAAATAATGGATCAAATCATTTCAAAGCTATTTGAGCACAAAGTTTTTGAAATACAAAAATCAATATCCCAATTAAAAACCTTATAAAACCCAACAAAATTATGTACCATACCGTTTGGAAAAGATGTCAAAATGCAGTATGCCAGTTAAACTTTTACAGTTCCTCTGGAATAAAAATTATTTCAATGACTGGTTTTAAAGTTAACGACCATTTTTTAATTACCGACGATTATATTTACAAGATTTATAAAGCCAGTGAGGTTTGTATTCGGTTTTTAAAAGACGATGGATTTACAGAAGAAGCAAGTGTTAAAATTCCGATGAGCGAATTAAAACAGCGGATTATACGTAATTTTGAAAATAAAAGAATTCCATTTGCCGCCATTAACATTGATTTTGATGAGTTTAAGAAGATTAAATCTTTAAAATTAAAACAGCCATCCGAAGAGATTAATATAGGGCAACCCATTGCTTTATTGGGATATCAGCTTGATCGAGAAAATTTAGCTATAAAACAAGGAATTATTTCCTCTGTATTTTTTGATACTAATGGATTAAGATATCTACAGATTGATTCAAGTATTAAACAAGGAAATTCAGGATGTCCTGTAATTGATGCCGAAACCTGCGAGGTAATTGGTATTATCGGACATCGATTAGCAACAGTTACACAATCGCACAAACGAATAAAGCAAATAATTAATAATAATTTGGCTATCCTGAAAAAATCTCAAGGTAAGTTTAATGTTGAAGATATTGATCCTATTCAGGTACTTATTGCCAATCAAAATCAAATAAAACATATTTCGAATGAAATATATAAAACAGCAAATATGAGCATTGGAAATGCTTTAGATATAAAATATGTTCATGATCTTTTTGAAGAGTTTATCGATGCGGAGGTTTTACAATTTTCGGAAAAACCTTAGTTCGATATTTAGTTCCTTAATGTAAGATGGTTTAGGTTAAAAGAGGCCGCACCTGTAAAAGGGGCGGTTTCTTTTTTTAAAAATACAACGATTTTAATTTATATTAAATAAATTTGTTCGTAATTTTGGATTTTAAATTAAAATATGAAATTATAATGGATAATAATACAATTTTAACGTTTGTTAAAGGAATAGAGCTTTTTAAAGGTCTTTCTGAAAAGGGATTAAATATTTTAGCTGAATATATTGAGGTTAAAAAGTATTCAAAAGGAGATTTGTTATTCGAAGAAAATGGCCCTCGTACGGATATATTCATCATTTATAAGGGTGAGGTTGAACTTTTTAAAACCGTACATTTTGGTTCCGAAACCAAGCTTTCTTATTTTAGTAAAGGGGATTTTTTAGGGGAAGGCTCTTGGGCAAATGATTCACCACATTCTACTTCGGCACGAGCTTTAATGGATACTACTGTTTTTAGTATAAGCAAAAAGTATTTTGATGAAAATGGCCCGGCAGCTGTGATTATATTCAGTAATATTGCCCGGGTTATTTCTCGGCGAATGCGTCATGCCAATAATAGAATGCTGAATGTTGCCGCTCAATATGAATCGGGTAGAACACGAAAAGAGCATGATTTATTAGGGGATAGAGAAGTTCCTACTGAATATTTATATGGGGTACAAACGCTAAGAGCTATTGAAAATTTTAATATCAGTGGTGTAACGCTTAATTTTTTTCCTGTTATTATTGAATCTTTAGCCATGGTAAAACTGGCAGCTGCACAGGCAAATGTTGAGTTGGGATTGCTCGATTCATCCATAGGGAATGCTATCATTAGAGCTTGCAATGAGATAATTAATGGGAAATATCATAATCATTTTATTGTTGATATGATTCAAGGTGGTGCAGGAACTTCCACGAACATGAATGCCAACGAAGTTATTGCTAACAGAGCACTGGAAATCATGGGTTATGATAGAGGACAATACGAATTTTGTCATCCTAATAATCATGTTAACTTATCACAATCTACAAATGATGCTTATCCTACATCCGTAAAAATTGCGATTATAAAAAGTAACCAAAAATTGATTCAGTGGTTAAATGAGCTGATAAAATCATTTTATCATAAAGCAAAAGAGTTTGCGCATATTATAAAAATGGGTCGTACCCAGTTGCAGGATGCTGTTCCAATGACCCTTGGCCAATCATTCGAGGCTTATGCTGTTACATTAGAAGAAGAAGTGGAGCGTTTGAAACAAAATGTAAATCTATTTCTTGAAGTAAATATGGGGGCAACAGCAATAGGAACAGGAATAAATTCTGAACCTGAATATGCTGAAAAAGTTATTAAGTATTTGCGTAAAATTTCCGGATTAGATCTAGTAAATGCGAAAAATTTAGTTGAAGCTACCCAAGATACCGGTGCTTTTGTTATGTATTCATCCGCTTTAAAACGATTAGCCGTAAAACTTTCAAAGATATCTAATGATCTAAGATTATTATCTTCGGGGCCACGTACAGGGATTAACGAAATAAACTTACCTCCGATGCAACCTGGCTCATCTATTATGCCCGGAAAAGTTAATCCGGTGATACCGGAAGTAGTTAATCAAATTGCTTTTAAAGTCATCGGAAATGATTTAACCGTAACCATGGGCGCTGAAGCCGGGCAATTAGAGTTAAATGTTATGGAGCCCGTAATTGTTCAAAGTATTTTTGAGTCGATTGAAATGTTGGTTAACGGGATGAAAACATTCAATTATCGATGTGTTAGCGGAATTACGGCTAACGAAAAACGTTGCCGTGAAATGGTGAAAAATAGTATTGGTATAGTTACAGCGCTTAATCCTGTTTTAGGATATGAAAAATGTACTATTTTAGCTAAAGAAGCCCTTAACACCGGAAGAAGTGTTTATGATTTGGTTATTGAGAACGATTTTCTATCTAAAGAGGAAATAGATGAGCTGCTAAAACCCGAGAATATGATTAAACCTCAGAAGATGAAAAGAAAATAATGTATTAGCCGGCATTTTTGATTTATTTTATATCCAACAAAAATTGTATTGTATCAATATTATCGGCATAATCCCATAATTCTGGTTGTTGCGTTTTTCCTAAAGGAACTCCCTTTTCAGGTATTTTGATATTGGATGCAATACATTGAATAAGATCACTATTAAGATTTATGAAGTCTTTAACCCGGTTAATATGCTCATAAAATTCAAAATAAATAACGGCAATAGGAGAGGATAGACCTTGATCTTCTTTTAATAAAACAAATCCATTATCAAAGTGCTGTACCTGATTCATCAGAAAAATCGATCGGTTATAATCAAAATTATTTGCATACTGATGGTGATTATATATGCTCTGATAATGCTCGATATTTGAAAAGAAGTGATTGAAACAATAATTTTTGGGGACAAATAATTTAGACACATTTCGGCATCCTAATCCAAAGTAGCTAAAAATATCATGGGCTAATGATTGAATATCTTCGGCTGATTCATTGCCATCTAAAACAGCAGCAGAATTCCTGTTTTTTCTGATAATATTTGGATATTTTCCAAAGTAGTATTCAAAATATCTTGAGGTATTGTTACTTCCGGTGGCAATAATGGCGTCAAAAGATTTAAGTTGATTTTCTTCAAAGTAAATTAGGTTTTTAAAATCAGGATTGTAATCCATTAAAAAATCAGCAACAAATTGTAATAACCGATTATCTTTTGATGATAATTTACCATAAAATTGATGACCGGAAATTAAAACAGAGATAAAATCATGAAATCCAACCAAAGGAATATTCCCTGCCGTAATAACCCCAATTTTTTTTTCGGGTTTTTCTTTTTTTAGATGGGGATAATCGCTAATCCATTTTTCCAGTTTTTCTGGTGTAAGTGAATTGCCAAGGGCTTGTATTGATTTTCTGATATTTTCCTCAGTAAACCATGGATTGTAAATATGATCATTTACGACAATATCTTCCAGTGTTCTCGTTTGCTTATCTTCTTCACCAGGGAATTTTCTTAGAAAATTTCCCAGAACTTCAAATCCTTTCATTCGTTCTTTCAAATCCATGGAGCTAAATTAAATAATATCCATCTAAAAAAATAATGGATGATTGTTAATTAATCACCCATTAATATATTTAGAATGTAATAGATTTAAAATGCTTCCCAGGGCATTTGGGTAAAAATAGTGCTCAATGCTGCTCCTACGATTAAAAAGTAGATGATAATTACTACAAGATACAATGAGGATAAGACAGTTCCAATGATAGCACATACTCTTCCGGCATTCATGTTTTTGTAAGATCCAATAGTATATTGATCCGGATTGCCAGCATATAATGCTTTTGCTTTATTTGATAAAACAAGTGCTATAATT
>Ga0209931_1000203_pt1 | contig 34650 bp, 24 predicted proteins | sample SalPonR1_B_D1_MG_FD_185697 | JGI IMG/M metagenome (GOLD analysis project Ga0209931, IMG submission 185697) | Salt pond soil microbial communities from South San Francisco under conditions of wetland restoration - Salt Pond MetaG R1_B_D1_MG... ...
GGAACGCAAAAGAAAAAAAATTTAACAGGCTCTGTATCTAAGGTAAAAAATGAAAACTTAGATGAAATTCCTGTAGCACGAGCAGACGAAGCCCTAGTAGGTAAGGTTTCCGGTGTAAATATTCAAAATACTCAAGGAGAAGCTGGAACGGCACCAACAATCCAAATCAGGGGTGTTGGTTCTATAAGCGGAGATACAGGTCCTGCTATTGTTATTGATGGGCAAGTTGTGGACAGTAGTTTTTTAACCAATTTAGACATGAACGAGGTAGAATCTTTTGAAGTTCTTAAAGATGCCTCTTCCGCAGCTATTTATGGTTCACGAGGAGCCAACGGTGTGATTTTGATCACCACAAAAACTGGCGAATCAGGTAGAACCAGATTTTCTTATGACAATTTTATAGGATTTAAAGAAGGACTTCAAAATGACTTATTGTCGGTGACTGTTGATGAATGGGCCAGAAGAGAAATGGCTGCTACTGGGATGCTATCTGAAAAAACACAGTACAAACAATTGATTGGTGTAGATACACCTTGGCAAGAGAGAGTGCTGAATGGTGGTATGATTCAATCTCATTCCTTTTCTGCAAGTGGTGGTAATGACGATACCAAATTCAGAACCTCACTAAACTACCTTCATGATGAGGGCGTTTTACTCACGGATGATTTTAAGAAGTATAATTTCAGGGTAAGATTTGATACCAAACTCAATAGAAAATTCAGGATATGGGCAGATTTGGCACCTTCTTACTCCGAGACCCGCAGATTTGATGGCTCTACACACGATGTTTTAAGACAGCCGGCTTGGTTGCCATTGTACCATGATGAAAATACCATACAATTTGTGGATAGAAATTTATACCCAGATGTTCAAGTTGGTGATTATGCTGTTCAAAGACATTTTGATAATTATGACCTGTTTGGAGATGGCAGTTCTTTAGTAGATATCAGCACAACAAACAATACAAACCCAGGCGCTAAAATTTTAGAACGCGATAGAAATGATTACCGTTTTAAAATCAGGGGCAACGTTAGAGCCGAATACAAGTTTACAAGAGATTTTAAATTTAAAGCCAGATTTGCAGGAGATTATCAGAGTAGAAGACAGGATCGATGGACTGGAGTAGAAGCCAGCAGACTGGGTACAGCAGGTAGTTCTTTAGAGATATCAAATGAAAACAGGTTTCACTTTCAAAACGACAATGTGTTTACCTATGACAAAAGGATTGGTAAGCACGATATCAATGTTGTTGCCGGTCTTTCCTTGGAAACCTATTCCACCAAATTTGAAAGTGCACAAGGAACAGGCTACACTTCCGATGTGTTTCAAACGCTCACGGCAGCACCGGTTATTGCCAATGCTTTCTCAGAAGCTTATGAATCCAGAATATTTTCTATGTTTGGCAGAGTAAATTATAATTTTGACGACAAGTATCTGGCTTCTGTAAGTTTTAGAAGAGATGGTTTCTCGGCGTTTGGTGTCAATAATAAATTTGGTACTTTTCCTGCCGCATCTGTTGGTTGGGTTTTGAGTGAAGAAAAATTCCTGAACGAAAGCAAGCTGGTCAATTTTCTAAAATTAAGAGTAAGTTACGGTTCTACCGGTAATTTCTCTATTGTGACGACAGGCAGTAGAAACCGTCAATTAGAAAGCTATCCTTTCTTATCCTTACTAGGCCCAACGTCTGCGGTCTTTGGAGATATTGTAACTCCTGCATTTAATCCTTTAAACATATCAGACCCTAATCTACAATGGGAAGGTTCGGTAGAATTTAATCCTGCTGTTGATTTCGGGCTTTTAAATGATAAAATATCGGGGAGTTTAGATTTTTACAGAAGAGTGAGTGACCAAATGATTTTAGACTTACCTGTATCATCTACAACAGGATTTTCTAGCGTTATTACCAATAGAGGAGAAGTTAAAAACCAAGGATTTGAGCTTGAACTCAGAACCAAAAATGTCAACAAACCTAAAATAAGATGGCAAACTACTTTTATAGCCTCTAGAAATGAAAACGAACTCCTGGATTTTGGAGAATCCAACGGTCAAATTTCAAATGTAGATACCAAAAGACCGGCCGAGTGGATCAACCTTGAAGGCAACCCCATTGCTTCTTTTTATGGATTTGTGGTTGATGAGGATATCCCCGCAGAATTTATTAACAACCCATGGGAAAGACTGGGCCAAACCAATAGAGAAGTTATCGTTAAAGACCTTAATGGCGATGGGTTAATAGATGACGATGATAAAACCATTTTAGGCGATCCTTATCCAGACCTTATTTGGAGTATTACCAATGACTTTAAAATTTATAACTTTGATGTCAGTTTTATGTTTCAGGGAAGCCACGGTGCAGAGGTTAGAAACATTGGCGACCAGTATGTTTTTCGTCATTTTGGAGGTTCATCTACCGTAACCAATCCTTTAGATCTGGTTGACGCCGGCATTATAGCTAATGATACATTTATAAAAGAGAAAATATTTACAAATTCTATCGTTCAAAATGCCTCTTATGTAGCCTTAAGAACAGTCAGTTTGGGATACACCATTCCCGATAAAGTCATTTCTGATTTTTTTATTACTAAAGCAAGAGTGTATTTGTCAGGACAAAATTTAATGTATCTTACAGCAGATGGCTATACAGGTCTTAACCCGGAAGCCATAAGACGTACAAGTCCTACAACTTTTGGCTATCAAAGATTAGGGTCTCCTATAAACCAAACCCTTACATTAGGTGTAAATATTGAATTTTAAAAATATTGTACTATGAAAAATTTTAAATATCTCATTTTAATTTTAAGTATAATCACAGTTTTCTCATGTGATGATTATCTAGAGCCCGAACCGATTTCTACCGCCAGTACTGAAAATTTTTACAGGAATGACGATGAAATCTTAGGCGGAATTTTTAACATATACGATGGTTTGCAAGGTGTAAATGATACACGTTCAAGTTCAAATCATTCAACACAAATTGAGTTTTATGTCACCGAAATGCGTAGTGATAACACCCGCTCTAAAAACAATGAAGGCGAGGCAGGACAATTTGATACTTTTGCAGTACAATCTACAAACGGACTTGTAGCAGATCACTACAGAAGTTTTTATAATGTAATTTTTAGAGCCAATACAGTTCTAGAGAATTTAGAAAATGCTTCAGATGCCAATAGAGATAAATTTGAGGCAGAGGCTAAATTTTTAAGAGCTTATGTATATTTTAACCTCGTTAGACTATATGGAGATATTCCATTATTAGACCGCACTATAACACCAGACGAAGTTGAAATTTCTTATACGAGAGTGCCAACAGCTGAAGTTTATGATTTGATTGTAAGCGACTTAACAACAGCAGTAGAGGTTTTAGACAACTCTAACGGGAGAAACAGAGCATCAAAAGCCGCAGCACAAGCCTTGTTGGCCAAAGTCTATCTGACCTTAGAAGAGTATTTGCCTGCACAGCAGCTTCTTGAAGAAGTCATGCAAAGTGGTTATTCTTTAGCTCCTAATTTTAATGATGTCTTTTATAATGAAAGTAACCCTGAAGTGATTTTTGCCATTGGGTATAAAGAAGGTATTTTACTGGACAGCCAAAATTTTTCAGCAGAATTTTTAAACGGTGTTGGAAGAACAGTAGGTGTCAATTATGTAACAGATAACATGCTAGCTTTTATGAATACTAATGCCGGCGATAGACTAGAAACCAGTTTAAGAGCAGACCCGGCACAACCTACAGAAACCCAAGTGGCAAAATTCTTTCCCAATGGCGACAGCGGAGGTGCTGATGGTAGAACTTTTTCTTTTGACGCCAGACTTGCAGGAAATGATTGGATTGTTTTACGTTATGCAGATGTTCTTTTGATGCATGTAGAAGCAATCATGGCTGGCGCTGATGAAACATCCAATGCAGAAGCCTTAAACTCTTTTCAATTGGTTAGAGATAGAGCAGGATTTACAGACCCCGTGAGTAGCGTAGATAAAGAAGACTTACTGGCAGAAAGAAGAGCAGAATTAGCCTTTGAAAACCACCGATTATACGATCTGATGAGATTTGGAAAAGCTAATGAAATTTTGGGAGATTTTGCAATAGACATTGGTGCCAATTTTAGTTCAAATGATTTATTATTGCCTATACCCCAATTAGAAATAAGTTTAAGTAACGGGTTAATGCAGCAAAATCCAGGTTATTAATAAAAAAAAATATAGTGATGAAAAATTTTATATACTTCTTGGCAGTTTGTCTTCTTATCATGACTTCGTGTGAAGACCTTCAACGATATGAACTTCCGGATGCTAATTCTAAACCAGACGAAACACCTCCAAAAGCAAATTTTGCAGCGATACAAAGTGAAGGTGATGGTGAAGCTTGGAAGGAATTTACATTTACCAATGCCTCAACTAGTGCTACAGACTACGTTTGGGATTTTGGAGATGGTAACACGTCAACAGAATTTGAACCTCAACACACATTTCCGGGTGAAGGCACCTTTTCAGTGAGCCTTACCGCATCCGATGCACTGGGCGCGACAGATACACAAACACAAGATATTGAAGTCATAGAACCCGAGCCTCCAGCTGTCCCGGATCCTTTTTTATTAAACGCAGATTTTGACCGATTGCCAAAATCTTCCGGGAGCGATTGTTCATGTTCGGGCTGGATAAATAGGAGTTTAGGGGATCAAGGAGAGTCGTCTTCTGGCAATGGTGGTGAAGATAATCTGTTAAAATTTGATAATTTAGAACCAGATCATATTTATCAGGAGTTTGAAGTTGAGCCTAATGCTAATTATATCATTACTTTTTTGGCCCAATTTAGAGGTATTCCTGCCGGACAAACAGAAGCAACTAGTCAAATCGAACTAAGAATATTGTCAGGTGCAGGTTACGCAGATAATTATACACCTGTTTATTATACTGATACGGAGGTTATGCCTCAGGACGATTTTGGTTATACATCTTTAAATCAGGTTGAAGATTCTAATAATAATATCCTAACTCAGGTGGTGACAAATCCTGGCAACACCGATTTTTTGACGTATGCTTATCCTTTCAATTCCGGAGCCAACAATAGTTTGGCTATTTATATGCGAGGTATTGGAGGGCCAGATACTGGTGAGTTTGGTTTCAATAGTGGCGGGGAAGAAATTCGTGTTGATTTTATAGAAATAGAGGCCGATTTAGATTAAACTAAATTGCACATTTTTGGTTTAGAGAATTATGTTGAATTGTTTGAATATAGTTGACATTTTACATAGATAATACTGAATTTTTAATTCTATATAAATACAATTAGATATATGATAATGCTTTGTAAATATTATTGCTAAAAGGGTGATGCAGACCAAGTAAAAATCATGTCTTAAAATGATGTTATTCTTAAAAATTAAGTGTTATTTTTATCATTGAAATTTATATATAAAAAGTTATCAAACCTAAAAAGACTACTGTACTCCTGTTTTTTGCCACTTGTTTTACATGGTATTCTTATGCTCAAATTTCTCTACCAGCATTCTTTTCAGACCATATGGTATTACAGCAAAAGCAAGATATCTTGATATTTGGTAAAGCATCCGCTGGGGAACATATTGTGGGCACATTCAATGGTCAAGAAGAAAAAACTAAAGCCCAAAAAGATGGTTCTTGGTCATTAGTTTTTATGCCAACCGAAGCTGGTGGTCCCTATAAACTAAAATTAAAAGGTAATAATGAAATCAACTTGAGTAACATTTATGTGGGCGAAGTTTGGTTTTGTTCAGGTCAATCTAATATGGGTTGGAAAATAGAAAATTCAACAGGGGGAAAACAAGCTCTTCGAGATGCTAACTACGATAAAATTAAATTGTTTAATGTCCGTCGATCTATGAGTGGCTTACCTACCCAGGACTTACACACAAAAAATAAATGGGAGGCTTGTACACCACAAGACACCAAAGGATTTTCTGCTGTAGCTTACTATTTTGGGAGAGAATTATATAAAAAATATAATGTTCCTATTGGGCTCATACATTCATCATGGGGCGGATCGAGAATAGAAGCTTGGATGTCTGCAGACGCTTTTAAAAATGACAAGAGTAAACAGCAATTATTCGCAAAAATTCAAAATTCTGATTTGAATAAAATGCTACGAGACTATAAAAATGTTGAAAGAAATTACAAAGCTTATCTTGATGAAATAGACCTGGGTACGCAAGAAAATTGGCAGTCTCTAACCACAGATTACAAACCTTGGGATGAAATGCAATTACCGCAAGTATGGGGAAGAACACCACTAAAACAGCGCTTTGGTATTGTTTGGGTAACAAAAACAATAAACTTATCTGCACAAAATATTACAGAAGATGTAGTCGTAAATTTAGGTAGAATTGATAATGAAGATAAAACCTACTTTAATGGGGAATTTATTGGCGAAAATAAAAAAACAGATTTGGTACGGACTTACACCGTCCATAAAGAATTGTTGAATACAGGTATAAATCGCATTACTGTGAGAATAAAAAATCCAAGAGATAATGGTGGTTTTAGAAGCTCGGCTTCAGATTTGTACTACAAAACACCATTGGGCAAAAAATCGCTTGCTGGCATTTGGAATTACAAAGTAGGGACTCCAAATGTTAAAACACCACCAGACCGTGTACATCCTAAATACCTTCCAAGTTCTTTATACAATGCTATGCTGTACCCTTTTTTCAAATATAAAGTAAGAGGTGTAATATGGTATCAGGGCGAATCTAATATGAGTAAACCAGTAGAATATGCGGAGCTATTTCCTAAAATGATACAAGATTACAGGAAACAATGGAATAATCCTGAAATGCCTTTTTTATATGTACAATTGCCTAATATTGCCAAAAAAAGTGGACGACTACCAATTTTTAGAGCTGCTCAAAATGAAGCCTTAGTTTTAGATCATGTAGGCATGGTGCCAACAATAGATATTGGTGAAGATTATAATATCCACCCCAAAAACAAACTAGATGTTGGTAAACGATTAGCCTTAGCTGCCGAAAATATGATTTACAAGCCTACTGAAAAAGCAGCCTACCCTAAGGTTAAAAATATTAAAGTAGAAAATAACAGACTTCTCATTTCCTTTGATGAAAATATTAGCATTAAAGGGAGTAAATCTAAAATTACAGGTTTTGAAATAAGTAATGCCAAGGATGAATTTTTTGAAGTAATAGCAAAACAAATAGATGATTCTTCACTGTCCATTAATACTTTACAAATAAATAATCCACAGAATATAAGATATCTATGGGAAGATGCCCCAAAAAAAGTAATGATATATAATTCGAATAATGTACCACTCCCACCATTTAGTAAAAACTTAAATTAAGTAATAATTTAAAAATTAGATGAATACCACATAAAAAAATGTTATTGCTTAAGTTTTAGATATTGAGATTTACATTATTAGGATGTTATATTTTTTGAAATGAGTGAGGTCTAATCTATTGCCCCGAAATATTCATTCAAAAAGAATTTGGGTCTCGCTGCGACTAAGAAAAACTAGAATTTTCGTACCTCAAATATGAGTTTTTCTAAATCGGGTTCCTTTTCTGTTTTAATTCAACAAGTTGAATTAAAATACAGAACCGAGAACTCTCGAATAAAATATGAATCAATGAATTTTTTTATTCGGAGGTTAACCGCCAAAAACAGCAGAATCAGTAAAATCCATGAATCTGCCTGCCAAAGCATCAGCAGGCAGGTAATGGCAGTTAAATTGTTGCTTGCAAATATTTGTTCGTCATGAATGATAAAACGTCGCTAAAATGTGTTAGATATTTTTGAAAGACTGAATTATATTATGATGATTAATTTTTTCAATTAAGCACCATAAACTTAATTACTTTCGTGAGCTTTTGATTTTCAAAAAAAGACAAATAGTAGAGCCCATCGGTAAGATTAGAAAAATCGATTTCTTTTTTGGTTTTCATTTTATCTAAAGGAATTTCTATGCTGGCACTATTGTATAAAACCATTTTGTCATAAGATTTTGTTTGGTACTTCTTAAACGAAACCAGCATATTTGAACCATCGTTTAAATACACAATAGTTTTGTCAGCAATGGTCTCAAGCGTATCAACACTAATTGGTTTTACTTTTTCAATACTAAAATGATTAAAAAAAACCTCTTCGTCACTTAAATCTTCTGCCTGTTTCAGACTTCTGTAAATGCCCCATTTTGGTCGGGCAAACAAGGCGCCATCCTGCCAGGTGTCTATTGATTGTACGTTGTATTCTAATATAACTCTGTCTTTAAAATGGTCTTTAAGTTGAATAAAATAGCTCCCGTTTTCTTCAAAATGTATGATTTCTCTTGCACTTATCCATCGTCCTTTCAAGAGGCTTAAGTCGGCTGTAGTTTTGGTGTTTTGATTATTTTTTGGTGTCATCCTTAATTCTAATTTATCAAACTGATTGCCTTTTCTTGCAGTTAAAGTCACCATTGGTGTTGAGGCGTACAGCCCTCCAACAGATTTTATTTGATGCAGATGCGTAAAGCTTTTAGACACCTTAAAATTTCTGGGTACTTTAAATAGCCATTGATATTCAACTGTTTCACCATAAAATGCTTTAAGACTGTCCGGTGAATTACCGTAAGTTTTAATTTCTGTCCGCTGGCGGTCAAATTTCTTACAGCGGTCATTATCCGGACTTACGTGTGCTATAAATTGAAAGACATGTGTATTTAAATCTTCATCATATACTTCTTTTATGTGTCTGCCAAATTCAGGATGAGCACAGTCCGGTACCTCAACAACATTGTAGTCCGGCGCTAAAACAGCATTAATCTCCTCATAGGTTTGGCCTTCGCCATTTGCCGATAATAGAGTTTGCCCATTCACAGCAGTCATAGAAAAACAGAATAGAATTTTTAATATGACGTTTGGTATTTTCAATTATTCAAAAATTTCAATGTGAGTAGTTTACGATTATTTTTTAATAGCACTACAAAATGTAAACCGGTTTTTAACGAAGAAATGTCAATGCGATGTTCGGCATTTTGAAGTTCTGAAATTAGTTTTCTGCCCAGAGTATCATAGATTTCAACACGGTCGTAAATATCCTTAGAAGCATTCATCAGAAATATGTCATCAGAATTTTGCTCTTTTACCAAAATTATGTCGTTTTGAAGAAGCACCTCATCAGAGACTGATAAATTTGGGTTTTCTTCGATACTAAAGCTGTTAAAGCGTACTTGTTCATCCTGAAGAAAATCAGGAAAATCTAAACTTCTATAGATTCCCCATTTTGGGCGGGCAAACGACGAACCATTCTGCCAGGTATCTATACTGCTATTATTATAATCAAATAAAACGGCGTCATCTGAAACCCGCTTAAGCACTAAAGAATAAGTTCCGGAATTATTGTAGTGAATAACTTCTGTGGCTTCAATCCACTCGCCCAGGAAAGGTGCAATATTTGCTTCGGCAATTGTGGACTGTGTGTCTTGTGGTGCATACCTCAATTGTAACCTATGTGCTGAATTCTGTCTTGTTGTTAGCGTCATCATTGGCATAGATGAGAATGGCCCACCGACTGATTTTATTTGATGTATATGAGTGAATTTAGGTGAGGATTGAAAATTTGACGGCAATTTAAACAACCATTTATACCTGACAGTTTCATTATAGGTGGCTTTTAAATTGTTCGGCGACTGGTCGTAAGTTTTTATTTCGGTACGTTGGCGGTCAAAAAATAAGCATCTGTCATTATCAGGGGTAACGTGGGCATGAAAACGAAATACATATGTACTTAGATTAGTATCAAAAACTTCATCTATATGTCTGCCAAAACTTGTATGCACACAGTCCGGCACTTCGATGGCATTGTAGGCGGGTGCTAATACTGCATTTATATCTTCATAGGTATTGCCAAAACCATTGGCATTTAAGGTAACCTGAGCTCTCATAAGAAAGGAAACCAGTGTAAAAAACAAGACAAATATTTTTTTATGTTCAGGCATTGACTTGAGTATGCTAAAGATTGATTTACTGCTAAATATCTTAGAGGCTTAGCTGAAAGTTTATAAGGAATAAAATGTTCTGTGAATCATGTTATAAATATAATCATTTATCACTGAATTGAGGGTTAAATTTTTTGGGTTGTCCCATTTTATCGCATCTATTGCTGGAAGGATTGTGAGGTTTTACAACAATCATTCTTTTTTAGCTTTAGTGTTAAAATTGATAAGATTCAGTTTTATAAACAATTGGGATTATGTTATAGCCAACCTTATAACACAAAAATCCTGTGAAATCAAAAAGTATGCTCACTAAAATGCTTGATGATATCAATAAGCCCCATTTTTTTATTCAGTAATTGTCAAGAAACACTTATGTAACGATATTAAACCGTCTCACTCTAATTTAATGCAAAAGGTTAACCTTAAATACTAGTTTTCAAATTTGATAATACCAAATTCAAAATACATGTTGGTTAAATTTGAGTACAATAAACGGCTTATCTTACTTCAAACCCAAAATACCCCATAGCATTATCGTAGCAAATATTTTTCACTAAAGCGCTTAAAAGTTCTTCATCAGCAGGTAATTCGCCGTTTTCTACATCTTTACCAATCATATTACACAAAATGCGTCTAAAATACTCATGACGGGGGAAGGACAAGAAACTCCTGGAATCGGTAAGCATTCCTACAAAACAGCTGAGTAAACCCATGTTGGAAAGCGCATTGATTTGCTTTTCCATACCGTCTTTTTGGTCCAGAAACCACCAGGCAGAGCCATATTGCATTTTACCTTTTATACTGCCGTCGTTATAATTACCGGCCATGGTGGCGAAAACTTCGTTGTCCGAAGGATTCAGGTTGTACAAAATGGTTTTAGCTAATTGATTATTAAGGTCTAAAGCATTAAAAAATTCACTCATAGCCTGCGCCTGAGAAAAGTCGCCAATAGAATCAAATCCGGTGTCCGGTCCTAATGTAGACAGTAACCTGCTGTTATTATCCCGAATGGCACCCAGATGAAATTGCTGTGTCCAGCCTTTCTCGGAGTAATATTTGCAGAGGTGTTGCAAAGTTTTCATTTTATAATAATGCACCTCACCTTTTTGTAAGGCTATACCTTTTTTCAATTTGCTGAACAAGGCTTCAATGTCATAATCTAGACGTTCTATAACATATAATTGCTCCAAACCATGGTCTGACAATCTACAGCCGTGAGCGTCAAAATAATCAATTCTATTTTTTAGAACGTCTACCAGCTGACTGTAATTCTCAATTGTTTTACCGCTAACTACCTCCAGCTTTTTAAGGTAAGCTTTATAATTTTCAGAATTTTCGACAGCGTAGGCCTTATCGGGTCTAAAGGCGGGCAGTGTTTTGACTAAATCACGGTTTTCAGAAATACTCTTGTGGTGTTCGAGCGAATCTATGGGGTCATCTGTGGTGCATAAAACTTCAACTTTCATTTGTTTCAGCAAACCGTTAGCCGAATGCGATTTTTGGGCCAACTGCCGGTTGGTTTCTTCCCAGATGGCTTCAGCAGTTTTAGATGAAAGCAATTCATCTATGCCAAAATAGCGTTTGAGCTCCAAATGCGTCCAATGGTACAGCGGATTTCTTAAGGTATGTGGCACAACTTCGGCCCATTTCATAAATTTTTCTTTGTCTGAAGCACTCCCGGTAATATACTTTTCATCAATACCAAAAGCCCGCATGGCTCGCCACTTGTAGTGGTCTCCACTTAGCCAGACTTCTGTGATGTTTTTAAATTGATAATCTCCGGCTATAAGCTCTGGAGACAAGTGGTTGTGGTAATCTATAATCGGCATGGCCTTGGCGTATTCGTGGTACAGGGTTTTCGCCATCTTGTTTTGCAATAAAAAATCTTGGGTTATAAACTCAGACATGATAGATAATTTGATATTTTTAATAATAATTTGCTTTACAAAGATACTTGAATTTGGAATAAGAAAACTTTAAACAACTCTTTTAGAAAACTTTCACTGCATCTTAATCTCGTAAAGTTACTTGTAAAATTTGGTTTAGATAACATGATTTTTTCATAATAATGTTGCAATAAGTTGATTATAATAATATCATTATTTGAATTAAAAATTAACATGCTGTAATCCCATTTCAGCTAGCTCAATAAAGCGCCTTAAGGTATCTTTGTGGAAACATTTCCTCCCTTTGCCTGTGCCGAATTTAGTTCGGTAAGGGAGGATTAAGGAGGGTGTTAATTCTAAATCAATACTTTACAAGTTTCTTTAATCTGAACTAGGTTAAATTTAAATTTCTAATAATTACTTAATCCTTACTTTCGTAGAGATTTTATAATGTCTAAAGCGTTTCTGGTATCACTTTCAATTTTATCTAAATCGTAGTTGCCTTCTGCATTTTTGGCTATGAGTTTTGAGCCCATCCCCACGCAGGTTACACCGGCATTAAACCAGCCTTCCAAATTTTCCTTAGTGGGTGCTACTCCACCGGTAGGCATGATGCTCGTCCAGGGTTGAGGACCTCTAATAGCTTTTACAAAACCAGGGCCATAAATACCGCCGGGAAAAAGTTTTACAATTTCACAACCTAATTCTTCGGCTTTACAAATTTCGGTTAGTGAACCACAACCCGGAGACCAGAGCACTTTTCTTCGGTTGCAGACCACGGCGATATCTTCTCTAAGTACAGGCGTTACAATAAAATTTGCACCCAAAGCCATAAACCTTGATGCACTGGCCGCATCGGTCACAGAGCCAACGCCCATCACCATATCTGGAAGCTCTTTGAGTACATATTTGTTCAATTCTCCGAATACCTCGTGCGCAAAATCGCCACGGGCTGTAAACTCTAAAAGTCGTGCACCGCCTTTGTAAACGGCTTGAATGACCTGTTTGCTGATTTCTAAATCTGCATTATAAAATAAAGGCACCAATCCGGTTTCCTTCATTACGTTTGCGACATGTAGTCTTGTGTGATTTGCCATAATTATAGTTTAAATCCTCACTTTAATTAAGGATTCTATGTTTTAATTAATTTTTTTATTTTTATTATAATTTTATAGTCTGTTTTCTCCCCTTTGGGGAGATCAATCCCGAAGTTTCGGGAGGGCTTTTCTACCTCGCAACCCTTCCCGAAGCATCACCACCCATTAATTTTTCTACTTCTTCAACCGTAACCTGATTAGCATCGCCTTTTATAGTATGTTTTAAGCAGGACGCTGCTACTGCAAAGTCAAGCGCATTTTGGTCGTCATTAGGATATTTCAGTAATCCGTATATTAGTCCGCCCATAAAGGAATCGCCACCGCCTACACGGTCTACGATATGCGTAATTTGGTACTGTCTGGTGTCGTACATTTTTTTACCGTCATAAAGTACACCTGCCCAGGTATTATGGGATGCAGAAATTGAGCCCCTCAACGTGGTTATCACTTTTTTAGCTTTCGGAAATTTTTCCATCATTTGTTTGCATACAGACAAAAAGGCTTCTGCTTTTATATTATCGCCGTGCTTATGCACATCTAAGCCTTCCGGGTGAATGCCAAAGTGCTTTTCGGCGTCTTCTTCATTCCCCAAAATAATATCACAATAAGAAGTGAGTTCTGTCATTATTTTTTCTCTGTGAGCATCATCACAATACGTCCAGAGTTTGGCTCGATAATTTAAGTCTGTTGAAATGGTAATGCCTAATTCACTGGCTTTTTTTACAGCTTCCAGGCATACATCGGCAGCGCCTTGAGAGATGGCCGGCGTTATGCCCGTCCAATGGAACCAAGCCACGTCTTTAAATACATCATCCCAGTCTATCATTCCCGACTCTATTTGAGCAATAGCAGAATGTGCACGATCGTAAACTACCTTGCTGCCACGACTTACCGCACCGGTTTCTAGAAAGTAAATACCGAGTCGGTCGCCCCCGTATACAATTTTATCTACGCCAACACCGCGTTTGCGCATTTCCATCATGGCACATTGGCCAATATCATTTTTAGGTAAACGGGTTACAAAATCTACGGGCACCCCATAATTAGCCAGCGATACCGCCACATTAGACTCACCACCGCCATAAATAACATCAAAACTTGAAGCTTGAGAAAACCTCAAAAATCCCGGGGGAGCCAGGCGTAACATGATTTCACCGAAAGTGACTACTTTTTTCATATTTATTTTTTTTAAAGAATTTAAATTCGAATAGGTTAAACGTTTAAGCATTTATCATAAATAAAAATCAAAATAACTTTTATTTTGATTTGAATGTAAATATACAACTTTTGTTTAAACGTTTAAGCAAAATAAACTGATATTTATCAACATTGTTTATATTTCAAATAATAGGTCTGTTTTTGTCAAAATTCACATCACATAAAACTCAAAGTCAGACATGTTACCGATTAAACCTCCCGGATAAATTGCCCTCATGTATTTTTTTAACTTCATTTACTGTTGAGTAGTTAACATCACCTTCATAAGTATGTTTTAAGGCAGAGGCGGCGGCTCCAAAAGACATGGCTTTATAATCGTCATAATTTCGCAAACCATAAATTAATCCGGCAGCAAAAGCATCGCCGGTACCAATTCTGTCTACAATATGGGTGATGTCTAAATCTTGTGTTTCTTTAAATTCAATACCATTCCACATTCTCGCTCTTATTTTATGCCAGGAGGCATTTATTGGTGTTCTTATTTTATCAAATACCTTTTTAACCGATGTAAACTCATTCATAAGGTGTTTACTTGCTTTGATAAAATCTTCGTTGGTATAGGCATAGTTAGTGTCTAGTAATTCATTAATTTCGTTTATGCCACCAATAAAAATTGTGGTATACTGCATTAAATCTGAAAGCACAGTTTGTGCGTTCTCACCATAGCGCCATAAACCACTGCGGTAGGTAGGGTCGGCTGAAATATTTAGTCCTTTTGCTTTGGCCTTTTGCAAACCTTCTTTTAGGGTGAGATAGCTACCTTGAGTTAAAGCCGGGGTTATGCCCGTCCAATGTAGCCAATCGCAATTATCTAAGGATTTTTCCCAGTTGACCATTTCTGGCAAAATTTCAGAAAATGAGGAATGCAACCTGTTGTAAGATATCGAACTTGGTCTTAAAACCGCACCAATTTCTAAAAAATAGACACCCAAAGGGCGCTTTGTTCTTAAAATAGATGAGGTATCCAATCCAAATTTTTTTAAATATGCTATGGCGGTATCTCCAATAAAATCTGATGAAACACACGAAATATGCCTCACTTCCCCACCAAAATTGGCTAAGGAAATGGCAACATTTACTTCTGTACCACCAAAGTAAAATTCTACGTGATTAGATTGAATAAATTTTTTGTTTCCAAAAGGCGATATACGCATCAAAACCTCGCCAAAAGTCACTACTCTTTTCATGTTTTTTATGGAGTTTACAAATTTATGAATACGTTGGTCTCAACAAATTTATTTAAGCCTTTGCGGTACTTTTGTAAAAGACTTTATATATTGCCCTAAATATACTACATTTGTTTAAACGTTTAAGCAGATTTACAAGAAATTTTCATGAAGCAGAAAAAAATAACTATAAAGGATATTGCTAAAACGTTGAACATATCGGCCGCCGCAGTTTCAAAGGCACTTCATGATGACACCAGAATTAGCAAAGCCACCAAAGAGGCTGTTAAGCGTGTGGCCAAAGAACTTAATTATCAACCTAATCACCTGGCATCTGCACTTCGCAAGGGTAAGAGTAATTTGGTAGGCGTTATGGTGCCAAGGACCAACAGCAACTTTTTTTCTTCGGTTTTAGAATCTATGGAAGGTGTTTTGCACAAAGCAGGCTATAATGTGGTTATCACCCAATCTAACGAATCTTTTAAAAAGGAGTGTAGTAATATAGACGCTTTGTTATACACTCAGGTAGATGGCATTATTGCCTCTATGGCTAATGAAACGGTAGATTTATCCTATTATGAAAAAATCAAAGAAAAAGGCATCCCGCTGATTTTATTCGACAGGGGTGAAAACGACCTGAATGTAGATTACGTTGGGATTAATGACTACGACAGTAGCCATATGATTGTAGAACATCTGGTCCATCAAGGTTGTAAGCGTATCGCCCATATTGGTGGTTACCGAAGAACACGTATTTTTAACAACCGAATAAGAGGCTATAAGGATGCTTTAAAAAAATATAATCTCCCTATTGAAGAAGTATTGCTATTGGAATGCGATTTAACGCTTGAAGACGGCAGAAAGCAGATGGCAAAGTTACTGGAATTGAAGCATCCGCCCGATGCCGTATATGCCGCCAGCGATAACGCGGCTTTGGGTGCATTGCAAGTCATGAAAGAACATCAAATTAAATTGCCTCAGGAGATGAAATTAGTGGGTTTTGGTAATGAACCTTTTACAGAATTGGTTACCCCTTCAATTTCTACAGTAGAACAGCAAAGCCTTGACATAGGTCGTATTTCAGCTGAAGTTTTTTTGAAACGCATTGCCGAAGAGGATTTAAAACAAACGCTTACTAAGCATATTTTAGAAGCCAAACTTTTGGTGAGGGAGTCGTCTTCGTGACTGTTATATTATCATCTTTGTAAGATAGACTTACAAAAAAAAAAGGACTACTTTATTCCAACTCCAGTGTCTTAACGTCATAAGGCCAAAGTCCATTTTTATCTGGAATAATAAAACCACCTTCCGGCACTACTTCTTCCCAGGATTGGCCACGTATGTACTGATCAAAATACATATGCATTGGCTCTTCGGTTTGGTCTCTGTAAAGTCCGAACTTGAAATAAGTTTTTGGGTCTTGTGTGACATAAGCTGAAAGCCCACGATAAGACACAATAAGTTGATGATCTAAGTAAATGTTGATAAAACCCTTTTCGGTTTTGCTTATATTGCTTTGTATGACAACCCGCATCCACTTATTTTTGACTGGCTCTATGGGTTTGGTCGGTTTATACATGATTTTTTGGTGCGAAAACCGTTGCTTAATACTCAACTCACCATCGATGTATCGCATAGAAATCAAAGGATTATTACCGCCGTTTTGTTTGAGTTGCCATAGCACAGTACGCAAATTGAGCTCTGGGAATTCCTGGGGAATCTTTAGGTCTAATCTATACCAAACCTCCTGATCTAATCCCAGCTTCTCGGGGTCTTGAATTTCTGAGCGTTCGGTTTTGCCCTTAGACTTGTCCCCTTTATTTAAAGTGATTTGTAGGCCGTAATTTCCATGGGTTTTTTCATCTGAAGTTAATTCCCAGGCCCTCCTTTCAATTTTATCTAATCTAAAATTTTGTTTTACACTACCTTTCGATTCAAAGCTTTCAAAGAAATCGGCTTTAGTTTGTTGCTTAGATTGAATTGAAGAACAGGACACCATCAAACTTACTAACATTGAAAAGTAAAACATATCTTTCCAATTAAATGAGTTAAGTCTTCTGTGGTTTTCATGGTAGACCTCACAGGTTCTTGATACCTGTGAGGTCTTTCTTGCCTTAGTTAATTTAAAATTCACTTGTAAATGTCTTACAAAGAAATGCCTCGTTTCCAGGGGATAAAATCATTTTGGTTGAGTTGTTGCGCTTTGGTTTTTAGGCGTCCGCTGGCGACCTCAATAATGAATTCAAGAAGCTCTTCTGCTAATTTTTCAATGCTTTTGGTACCATCTATAATTTCACCGGCATTCACATCAATAATATCCGGCATACGTTTGGCCAAATCTGTATTAGACGAAATTTTAATTACCGGCGCCACCGGATTGCCCGTTGGTGTTCCTAATCCCGTGGTGAATAAGATAATGTTCGCACCGGAACCCGCTAAACCTGTTGTGCTTTCTACATCGTTACCTGGTGTACACAGTAAATTTAAACCGGGTTTTCGTGCATACTCGGTATAATCTAAAACATCTGTAATTGGAGAAGTCCCGCCTTTTTTGGCTGCGCCCGCGCTTTTCATGGCATCGGTAATCAAACCATCTTTTATATTGCCGGGGCTTGGATTCATGTCAAAACCTGAGCCTGCATTAACGGCTGCCTGTGCGTATTCGCTGATAATTTCTTTGAATTTTTCTGCATTTTCACCGTTTGTGCAACGGTTGATGAGTTCCTGCTCTACGCCACACAACTCGGGGAATTCAGATAAGATGCTTTTTCCACCGAGCGCTACCACCAAATCTGATGCATATCCTACAGCCGGATTGGCAGAAATACCCGAAAAACCATCGGAGCCACCACATTCTAAGCCAATACTTAACTTGTCTAATCCCGCTGGTTGGCGGGTTTGTTTATCGGCTTCCAAAAGACCTTTAAAAGTTTTGGTAATGGCTTTGTTGAGCAGGGCTTCTTCGGTGCCTTCCTGCTGTTGCTCCAAAATATGCAGGGGCTTATCAAAATTTGGATTTACTTCCTTTATTTTTCGTTCTAAAATTTCAATCTGAGCATTTTGACAACCTAAACTTAGTATGGTGCCTCCCGCCACGTTTGGATGATTTAGATAGCCGGCTATGAGTCCGCAAAGCATTTCAGAATCTTCTCTCGTACCACCACAACCACCCTGATGGGTTAAAAATTTAATACCGTCTAAGTTTGTAAAATAAGGCGAACCCGTTGAGGTTTCTTCACCCATTTGCATCGAAGAAGCATGAGAAAAACTCTCGGCCACCAATTGTCGCACCACGCTTCGGTATTTATTTTTACTTTCAAAGCCCAGTTCTTCTAAAAAGGCATCTTTCATTTTTTTAACATTGGCATTTTCACAAAATACCAAGGGCATGACTATCCAGTAATTCGCTGTACCCACCTGACCACAAGATCGGTGAAAGCCATCAAAAGTTTTGCCTTCAAATTTTGAGATATCCGGTTTTTGCCAATCAAGATTAGCTTTTCTTTCAAAAATCTGGTCCGTTTTATGAGATATATTTTCAGTGGTGAGTACTTCACCGGCTTTCAAATTGCTTTTGCAACTCCCAATGGTCACCCCGTACATCTTTACAGCCTCTCCTTGGTTTAAGTTGGATATTACAAATTTGTGTTTAGCTTTTACAGGATTTAGTAAGGCAATTTCGGTAGCATTTACCTTAATTTTTTCGCCTTTTGGCAAATCTTTTAAAGCGACAAACACATTGTCTTCAGGGTGTATTTTTAAATAATTTTTTTTCATAAACTTACATCAAACCAAATACATCTGGCAACCATAAGGTAATGTCAGGGAAATAAGTGATTATTAATAATACTACAATCATAGCGATGAACAAAGGCACCAATGGTTTGATGACCTGTTGAATTTTTAGATTTGCGACGCTACAACCCACAAAGAGCACTGAGCCAACTGGTGGTGTGCATAGACCAATACATAAGTTTAAAATCATGATAATACCAAAATGAATGGGATCCATGCCTAAACTGGTTACAACGGGTAAAAATATTGGTGTAAAAATTAAAACCGCCGGTGTCATATCCATAAATACACCAACAAACAACAAGATTAAATTAATAAATATCAAGATCACTATAGGGTTATCACTTATACTTAAAAGAGTATTGCTTATTTCCTGTGGGATATTTTCATAACTCATCACCCAAGACATAGCGATAGAAGTCGCCACCAACAATAAAACAATAGCTGATGTTTTTGTGGTCTCCAACAGAATCGGAGCAATATCTTTGACTTTAATTTCCTTATATACAAAGCCTAAAACAAGCGTGTAAACAACGGCAATAGCCGAAGCTTCAGTCGCTGTAAATATTCCTGCAACTATACCGCCAATTACCACTACCAGTAGCATTAAACTGGGAAAAGCGGCGATAAAACGTCTTAAAAACTCTTTGAGACTCACCAATTTATCGGTGGGGTATTTTTTTAATATTGAATAAACCGCAGCAACAATCATCAATGCCAAGCCAACCAGTATACCCGGCATATAGCCTGCTACAAAAAGTGCTGCAATGGAAACACCACCACTGGCTAAAGAGTAAACGATAAGCACATTACTCGGGGGAATGATAAGACCTGTCGTGGCACTTGTGACATTGATGGCTGCGCTAAAAGGCTTAGAATAGCCATCTTTTTCCATCATAGGGTTCATAAATCCGCCAATTGCCGATGCCGCCGCCACCGCAGATCCTGAAATGGCACCAAACAGCATACAAGAAATGATATTAACGAAAGCCAGACCTCCGGGTAATGGGCCAACAATAGCTTTGGCAAAATTAATCAAACGTACTGCAATACCACCGCGATTCATAATCTGTCCAGCTAAGATAAAAAACGGAATAGCGGTTAAGGTAAAACTATCTAAGGAAGTCGCCATTCTTTGTGCCATAGTAGTCACTGTTGGTAAAAACGGCATGCTTACCAACAAGGTAAACAAGCCCGCCAAACCAATAGACCAGGCGATAGGAACCCTTAATGATAAAAATATTAAAAAACTCAAGACAAGAATTAATACTTCTGTTAGTGCCATGGCTTAATTGGTTTTTGCTTTTAGTGTGGTGATTAAAGAATCAATATTGTAGTAACATATGAGCAAGCCTGAAAAGGGTACGACCATATAAATAAAACCAAGGGGTATTTCCAGTGTTGCCGAAGTTTGTTCAAATTGAAAACTTAGTTGTACAAGTCTTATACCACCAATAACCATAACCAAAAACGCAAAGCAGACAACTGAGACATAAACAAAAGTATTGAAAAATTGTGCTTTTTGAGTGACCATCTTATCGGGTAAAAGATCGATGGCGAGGTGCAAATGTTTACCGGAGGCATAAGCCGCACCGAGTAAGCCAAACCAAATTAATGAATAACTTGTTATCTCATCGGTAAGAGTACTTGGCGATTGCAACACATATCTTGAAAACACCTGCCAAATCACACTTAAAAGCATTACACACAATACCACTAAAACTGCGCGCTCCAAGAATTTGTCGATTAATGTTCTCATTTGGTCTCTTTTATCGATTTTATTAAGGCCATCATTTTTTCATCGTCTTTAAACATCTCCACCATATCCTTTGTTTTTTCTTGAAATGGTGTTTTATCAGGATAATACACCTTTACACCGGCTGCTTTTACTTTCTCTAGTGATTCTTTTTCTGATGCTGCCCAAAGTTTGCGTTGGGCTTTAGTACTTTCAATAACGGCCTCTTTCAGCCACTCCCGTTCTTGCGCATTTAGCCTATCCCAGGTTTCAAGCCCAATTAAGAGTACGTCAGGCACAGAGGTGTGTTCGTTGATTGTGTAATGTTTGCATATCTCATAATGTTTTGAGGTATAAAAACTTGGTGGGTTATTTTCTGCACCGTCAACTACGCCTTGTTGTAAAGCTGTATAAAGCTCTCCCCAGGATATAGGTGTAGGTGAACCACCAAAACTATTAATCATAGAGACTGCCATATTGCTCTTTTGAACCCTTATTTTTTTGTTGTCTAAATCAGAGGGCTTTTTTACGGGGCTGTCTTTCATATAAAAACTTCTGCTGCCAGCGTCATAAAAGGTTAGCCCTCTCAGTCTAAACTTGTTCCCTTTTTGGAGTAAACTTGCTCCGACCTCATTGTCAAAAACACTAAACATGTGTGCTTTATCTCTAAATAAATAGGGCAAACTCAGCACTTTATATTCCGGAATAAAATTTTCCAGCACGGCAGCCGACACTTTTGTGATGTCTAAACTGCCAATTTGGAGGAGCTCCAGGCATTCGCGTTCACCACCCAATTGAGAGCTGGGATAAATGTTCAGTTTTAGTTGTCCGTTTGATTTTTTCTCTAAACTTTCACCCAATACTTCCATAGCCAAATGCACAGGATGTTGCGTGTCTAACGAATGGCCCAATCTGAGCATTTTGGTTTGTTTTGAAGAATCACACCCCCAAAGACCGCATAGCAAAATACTTGAAATTAAGATATGTACGAACTTAATCTTCATTGGTCACGTTTAGAATTAAAGGATTTTGAACACATATTGAAAACGTTGATAAGTAGTCGTTCCATTCGGCTTTTGTGGTGAATTGACCACTTTTTTTCCAGCCAAAACCTGCATAGTAGGTTACAGTTTCATCATTTAGCCTGAGCTGAGCAAAAAGATTGCTTTGGTCTTTTTCATCAGAAATATATTTGTCAAAAGCCATCAATTGCCCGAGATTTTCTACAACCAGACCTTGCCCAAGTTTTGAGCCGTCATGTGGCTCCCAATAGCTCATCCATCCTTCAGCCTTATTGGTAGTGGTTTCACCGGTATTATCATGTAGTGTTAGACCGGCAGAAACTTCATCTGTACCTGAAAGAGCAACCGAAAATTTTGACAAGTTCTGGCCATAATCTAAGCTGATGGTTTTAGTTTCTGAAATTGTCTGACCGTTTATGGTATAATCGCCATACCCCAATTCAAAGATAGTCCTTAGCGGACCGTTGGCGATGGTTTTATAGGTTTTAAAGTTTTTAGAAACGGCGTAGGTGCTATCATTTTTAAAAGCAATACCGCCCACTCCACGACTTATACCGACATGAAAATTATCCAAACCCTCACCGGTATCTTCGTGATAAGACCCTTTGCCCGAGGTGTGTTTTTCATACCACTTATTAATAATAGGATACTCAACGCGCTTAAGCCAGGCATCTATACCACTGGAGAGCGTGCCTCCTTTTATGCTGTCTTCCACCATTTGTTGTGCTTTGGGACCGTATGTTCTAAAGGCTACACGATTGTTTTCCCAGGCGTAATCATCGGTGCGTTCCGGGACAAATCTGGAGTAGCAAAGTGTGTCTGCTTGATTTTCTGTAGAAGCAAAAATCTGGTACGTTTTACTTTCATTGGCTTTTAATTCCGGTTGAAATAGCAAAACATCAAACTGTCCATCAGCATCATAATCAATGGTTTGAGAAATCAAAGTATCGGCATTGGTTTTATGAATGACGTGAAATACACTGGAATTTAAGTCCGCTAAATCAGCAGCACTTATTTCAACTGTTTCAAAACTCCGGTCTATATCCAGAGAATTTTTCACCTGTACTGAAATTGAAGGTTTCTCGTTTTGACAAGACCAAAACACTACTACTAACAATAAAATCACTATTTTTTTCATAACCTATCTTGTTCTACTTTCAAGTTCTAAATTAATTCCTAATCAGCTTAATGTACTTTACCCATTAAAAGGGGAGATTTAGAGGGGCTTCTCTCTAATCTTCATTGGAGGGTTTACCTATGGTTGCTAAAATTCCTCCATCTACGTACAAAATATGTCCGTTTACAAAATCGCTGGCTTTGGCGCTTAAAAATATGGCGGCGCCGGCCAAATCGTCTGGATCACCCCATTTTGCTGCTGGTGTTCTGCCAATGATAAAATCGTTAAATGGATGTCCATCGACCCGAATGGGTGCCGTTTGAGACGTGGCAAAATAGCCGGGGCCAATACCATTGATCTGAATGTTGTGCTTAGCCCATTCGGTAGCCATGTTTTTGGTTAGCATGACCAAACCGCCCTTAGCAGAAGCATAGGCGCCTACGGTGTTTCTGCCCAATTCGCTCATCATCGAGCAAATGTTGATGATTTTTCCGGCTTTGCGCTCTATCATGCCCTTTACAACATGCTTAGACACGATAAACGGACTCACCAAATCAATGTCTAAAACTTGCTTAAAATCTTCAACTTCCATCTCTGTCAGTGGTGTTCGCTTGATAATACCGGCATTGTTGACCAATATATCAATGTCTCCTAATTCGTTTTCAATGCTTTTGATGTTGTCTTTGACTTCTTCCTCATTAGAAACATCAAATTTATAACCAAACGCCTGTATGCCTTCAGCTTTGTATTCTTCAACAGCTTTATCTATTTTTTCCTGGGATGAATTCCCGTTGACGACTATGCTTGCTCCTGCACTGCCCAACCCTTTAGCCATCGCCATACCCAGACCGTGGGTACTCCCGGTAATCAAGGCTAGTTTACCTTTTAAATCAAATAAATCTTTCGTCATGACTATCTTAATTCTGTGATTTTTGCCACATCCATGTCGGTGTAGTCCAGATTTTCTCCTGCCATACCCCATACAAACGTATAGTTGGACGTTCCTGAACCGGCATGAATAGACCAGGGTGGAGAAATAACCGCTTGGTGTTTACGCATCCATATATGTCGGGTTTCATGAGGTTGTCCCATAAAATGGCATACCGCTTGATCTTCAGGGAGATCTATATATAAGTAAATTTCCATACGCCTGTCGTGAACATGTGGAGGCATGGTATTCCATACGCTACCGGTTTTAAGTTCGGTCATGCCCATTTGCAATTGACAAGTCTCTACAATCCCGCCAATAATCATTTGATTAACAGTTCTATGGTTAGCGGTTTCCAAACTTCCTAACTCGAGCTTATTGGCTTCATCAAGACTGGTTTTTTTGGTTGGATAAACTTTATGCGCCGGTGCTGAATTCATGTAAAATTTGGCAGGATGATCTGCATTTTCACTTTCAAATACAACCTCTTTAACGCCTTTACCAATATAAAGCGCGTCTTTGTGCGCCAAGGCATATGACTCTCCATCAACTCTTACATGGCCGCTTTCTCCAACATTTATAACCCCTATTTCTCGTCTATCTGAAAAATGTTCTGCTTTTAAAGGGTCTATGGCTTCTAAGGTTAAAGGGCCTTTCACCGGCACTGCACTACCTGCCATATACCGGTCATAGTGGGTGTAAACCCATTTTATTTTATCGTCTTGAAATAAATCTTCAATTAAAAATTCTTCCCTGAGCTGTTGAGTATCGAGTTCCTTTACAGCTTTTGGATTTGAAGCGTAACGGGTTTCATAAGTTGTTGACATAATATATATATATTTAAATTATAAAGATTTTCTTATTCCTAATTCTAATCCCCGCAATTCGGCTAAGCCGCGAAGGCGACCAATACCGGAATAGCCGGGGTTGGTTTTTTTCTTGAGATCATCTAACATTTTATGACCGTGGTCTGGTCTAAAAGGCATTTTAATGTCTTTTCTGTCTGCTTTTTTTCTTTTTTGTTGTTCCAAAATTAAGGCTTTCATGACGGCATACATATCTACATCACCCTCCAGATGATTGGCTTCTTGGAAGTTCCCTTCATCATCGCGCTTTGTACTTCTTAAATGTATAAAGTGAATGCGGTGACCGAGACGCTCAACCATTCCTGGCAAATCATTGTCGGCTCTTACACCAAAAGAGCCTGTGCAAAACGTTAGACCATTGTTGTAACTTGGCACAGCTTCATATAATTGGACGATGTCTTCTTCTGTACTTACAACTCTTGGCAAGCCGAGGATGGGATAAGGCGGATCATCGGGATGAATGCACATCAACACGCCAGCTTCTTCAGCTGAAGGGATGATAGCTTCTAAAAATTGAAACAGATGAGATTGTAATGTTTTGGCATCTATATTGTTGTAAGTGGCCAAGATATCATTAAATTCTTCAAGGCTGTAACCTTCTTCAGCGCCGGGCAGTCCGGCTATGATGTTGTTGATCAGTCTTTGTTGATCTGCTTTTGAGGTGCTTTCAAGAAATGCTTTAGCTTTTGCTTTTTGATGATCAGTGTAGTTTTCCTCAGCTCCAGGGCGTTTTAGCAAATACAATTCAAAAGCGGCAAAAGCATCGGCTTCAAAACGCAAAGCTGTTGAGTAATCTTCCACTTCGTAATCGAGATTAGTTCTTGTCCAATCTAAAACCGGCATAAAATTATAGCAAACGGTATCGATGCCACATTGACCGAGATTGAGCAAGGTTTGTTTGTAGTTCTCTATGTAAGTTTCAAAGGCGCCCGTACGGGTTTTAATATTTTCGTGAATCGGTACACTTTCTACCACAGACCAGGTTAATCCAACAGCTTCGATCTCGTTTTTGCGTTTATTGATCTCCTCAACACTCCAAATTTCACCGTTGGGTATATGGTGGAGAGCAGTTACAATACCTGTAGCACCTGCTTGTTTGATATCCAATAGTGAAACTGGGTCATTGGGTCCGTACCATCGCCATGTTTGTTCTAACTGCCCATCCCGGCCTTCCCAAAGGGAAGGAGTTTTGTTTGATGCTATCATTTATATTAAGTAATTCATTTAGTTTATTAGTTTTCTTATTATGTCTAGTAACCTATAAAAGGTTCCTTCCCTTTGGGAAGGTTAGTCCCGATAATTATCGGGAGGGCTCTTACACCCCACTGTAAGCCGCAAAGCCACCATCAATAGGTATGACTACGCCGGTTACGAATTTTGAACCTTCACCGCATAACCAAAGGGTAGTACCAACTAAATCTTCCGGTTCACCATAACGGCTCATTGGCGTTTGGTCTATGATTTGCTGTCCGCGTTGGGTTAGGCTTCCATCTTCATTGGTTAGCAAACTTCTGTTTTGGTCGGTTAAGAAAAAACCTGGAGCCAATGCATTAACACGAATGCCTACTTTAGAAAAATGGACTGCTAACCACTGTGTGAAATTAGAAACAGCTGCTTTTGCACCCGAGTATGCCGGTATTTTGGTCAGTGGTGTAAACGCATTCATAGACGAAATGTTTAGTATGCTACAACCTTCTCTGCCTACCATATCCTGCGCAAATATCTGGGTTGGTAATAAAGTTCCTAAAAAATTTAGGTTGAAGGTAAATTCAATTCCTTTCGGGTCTAAATCAAAGAAAGACTTAAAACCTTCTGTGGTGTTTTCTAAATCTTCAATCTGAAAAAACGGCTTACTGGTCGTTCCTAATGGATGATTGCCACCGGCACCATTGATTAAAATATCACATTTTCCAAAGGCTTTATTGACTTCAGCTTTAGCTTTCAGAAGCGTATCTTTTTCCAACACATTAGCCTCCACACCTATGGCTTTTCCACCATTATCATTAATCTTTTTAGCGACTTTATCAGCGGCTTCTTTTCTCAAATCCAGTACGGCGATATGATGTCCTTTTTCGGCCAGAGCTTCTGCCATGGTACTACAAAGTACACCACCTGCGCCTGTAAGAACTATTGTTTTTGTCATTGTATGAGGTTTAATATTAAATCTATTTGTGTCCTAAAATGATAGCGTTACAATAATATTGATTATTTAAGGTAATTACTATTTTTGCTTCAAATTAGAACGCTTGTATCACCAAATTAGGACATCTTTTAACTATGTTTCTCTTTTTTAAATTTGAACCATTCATAGCATAACAATAAAAATTTATTTTTTTGAGCGATAATACTCTTGTAAAGTATAAAATGCCAGTTTCTTATTCCCGTGTTCAGAAATAATGCCTTTTCTATTATGGTCATTCTGGATGCGTCTTAAGGTTCTTCTTGGCGAACGAAAATCTTTTAAAATCCAGGCCGCTGTACCACTTAAAAACTCGATATTTTCGAACATTAATATGTTATTTTCATAGATGGCTTCCTGGTATTCTTCTGTCCATATTTCATTAGGTTCCCCGTGCATACCTTGTAAAGCACCGCCGCCAAATTCACTCATGATGACCGGTTTGTTGTAGCTATTAGTCCATTTTACATCTCTGCAAGGTTTGGGGTCACTGCCGTACCAACCGCAATAATTGTTTATGCCGATAACATCTACATATTCTCCTAATTTATCTTCTATCCCAACGGGTTGGCCTTTGCCTTTTTTCTTTTGGGAATTTAAGGCAGCCGTAATTAATCGAGTGGGGTCTGCAGCTCTGGCTTTTTCTGTGAGCGTTTTTAGGAATTGATTACGGGTGTCGATTTCTTTTGTTTCATTGGCAACAGACCACAAAATTACACCAGCTCTGTTTTTGTCACGAGCAATCATGTCTTCGAGTTGTGTGGTGGCGTTCTGTAGTGTTTCAGGATTTTCGAAATCTACCGACCAATATACCGGTACTTCAGCCCAAACCAAAATGCCCATTTTTTCGGCTTCTTTTATCATGGCTTCATTGTGAGTGTAATGGGCCAATCTCACGAAATTACTTCCTAATTCTTTAGCCCATCCCAGTAGAATTTGGTTTTGCTCGTTTGAAGTTATTCTTCCTAAGCCGTAAGGTGCTTCTTCGTGAATGCAAACGCCTTTGAGAAAAATTTCTTCGCCGTTGAGTAGGATTTTATGCCCTTGGGTTTCTATGGTTCTAAAACCAATACGGTCTTCAACTTTATCAGTTTCAGAGCTTATTTGGATAGTGTACAGTTTAGGATTGTCGGGTGTCCATAGTTTTGGAGAGGCTTTGAAACTAAATTCTGCAATTCCGTTTTTTGCGGTGAGTTTCACCTCCTTTTTAAGCTCGGGAATTGCTATGCTAACTTTTTCATTAGCCTTGTAATTTTCAACTTTTATCCAGCCTTCAATAAGTTTGGGGTTGTCTATATTGACTTGAATACTATAATCTGAAATATACTGTTCCGGAACTTTAAGAATATGAACAGAACGGGTAATGCCACCGTAATTCCACCAATCCATGTTTAGGGTCGGGATGCCTTCTTTTTTACGTTGGTTGTCTACTTTTACAATCAGAACGTTTTCGCCCTCTTTAAGCTGTTCTGTGACATCAAATTGAAATGGGGTAAAGCCACCTTTATGTTCGCCTATTTTTTCTCCATTGAGATAAACGATAGCGTGGTAATTTACAGCTTCAAAATAGAGTAATTCTTTTTGCCCGGATTGTTTTTTGAAATTAAAACTTCTTTTATACCAAATGGTACCTTCGTAATAGTAAAGTTTCTCCATTTGAGTATTCCAATCGCCGGGAACTGTAAGCTGGTAATCACTGTCAAAATCGTATTCTATAAGGTCTGAAGGTTTTTTTGGCTTTTTATTGTTAAAAAATCCTTTTTTTGTTCGCAATCCGTATTGGTGATTGTAGTAGCCGTTTTCCAAGGGGTCAATAATGGTTTGCCATAGACCATCAAGCGTTTGTTTTTCTCTGCTTTCTATGTTTTGGATAATTCTGGAGTTTTGGGCGACATCATTTTGTGCAAACAACCAGCCCGTGCATAACAGATGAACAGCGAATATCACTTTTAGTATCGATGAATTTTTGATGTGCATAGACTCTGGTTTTACGGTTTGTGTGTTTAGAATTATCAAGATTTATAAAGTTTTTAAAGGTATTAATTTCTTTTTTTTAGGATTTTCATCTAATAGTTTTCCGTTGGCTTTAACATTTAAAAATTTGATATTTTCAGCATTTTTCATCACGTAAGGCACCGGAGTTTCTTTGATGTTAACGTTTTTGATGGTAATATTTTTGATAGGGTAGTCTTCCCGAATTCCGGCTAAATAAATACCAACCTCTTCATTGTGATTACAAGACACATCTTCAATGGTAAAATTATTGAAAATGGTAGGATTAAAAGAAGATTTTTGATTTTTGTAGTTGGGTTCAAAACGGATAAAGGCATTTCTTACGGTGTCTGTTTTTATGTTTCTCACGTAAACATTTTCAATATAGCCACCTCTGTCCAGATTGGCTTTAAAGTAAATGGCGTTTGAGGATTGGGGCATGTTGATGTTTTCTATAAACACATTTCTTACCCCGCCAGACATTTCACTGCCTATGCAAACACCATTAATTTTTGAGAAAAAATTGCAACTTCTAATCACTACGTTCTCGGTTGGTCTGCCAATGCGCCAGGCATCATTATCTCTACCGGCCTTTATGGCAATGGAATCGTCGCCGGTTCTAAAATCGCAGTCTTCAATAAGCACGTTTGTACAAGATTCGGGGTCGGCACCGTCGTTATTGGTGTTGTAGCTGTCTACGGTTACGCCTCTAATGATGACATTATCACAAAAGGTCGGGTGAATGACCCAAAATGGTGAATCTAATAGTGTAACCCCTTCCAGACGCACATTGGTGCAACCATAAGGTTGAAATAGACTTGGTCTTAATTTGTGGCCTTCACCAAAAACACGTTCGTAAACCGGGGTGAGGTCTTGCCCCATTTTTCTGAGCTTTTTCTTGTCCGGTTTTTGGAGTGTTTTCCAATCTGAGAAATTTTTTGACCCATTGCCATTTACTGTACCTTTGCCGGTTAGTGCAATATTTCTAGCTTTGTAAGCATAAATGAGTGGCGAATAATTATAGACCTCCGTACCTTCCCATCTGACCAATACGGCAGGAAGATAATCTTTTTCGTCATGGCTAAAATTTAAAATTGCCCCTTCTTTAAGTTCGATATTGACATTGCTTTTAAAAACCAGAGGGCCATCCATGTAATAGTTGCCTTTCGGAACAATTATTTTTCCACCACCGTTTTCGCTACAAGTCGTTACCGCTTTTTCGAATGCCTCTTTGTTACCGGTTTTACCATCGGCAACAGCACCAAAATCTTTAATGTTGTAAGTGATATCTGGAAAAGTGACCGGGTCTAAGCTTGCCACAATCTCGTCTGCCATGGCCCACTTGTCTTTGTCTTTCCCTTTATCTGTATCTTTATCTTCAACTTTATTTTTATCTGCTGAAGTGCATGATACAGCAACTAAGATGAAAAGCAATAAAAATTTTATGACACGTGTTTTAAAAAAAAATTGGTTCATAATTAAAGATTGAATCAAGCGAGAATTGAACTATTATTAGTGATATGTTGTTTTTGAGGGCTATTTTTAAATTAATTCCTGTCGAACAAATTTATATGTTTGCTCGACAGGAATGAGATATGGCTATAAAATTACATTATTTTATGCCGTGGGCTAATTAGAACTATAAATTACTTTTTGATAATTTTAAAAGTTTGGGGTACATTATCAGACATGACTTTGAGTAAATATACACCGCGCTCAAATTGAGACATATCAATTTGTTTGTTGTTATTGTCAAAAGCTAAATCTTCATAAACCTTTTTACCTAAGGTGTTGTAAAGAGCCACAGCCGAAATATTAGAATTAGTATTCAAATTTAAGTTATCCTGAACAGGATTAGGGTATAGCTCAATCTCCGGCATAAGTTCATTATCACTTACTGATAAGACCGTACCATCTAAAGTAACAGTCCAGCCAAATGTCCAGTCATTGCCGTCTCCGGCTTGTACGGCACCTACATAATTGACATCATCAAAAAATGAATCTAAGGCACCTGCCGGTGTGCTGTTTGCTGTACTTGTGCCGACATACGAATCTACTATGGTGAAAGGCGTGATGGTATTATTAAAACTTGGATCGTAGCTACTGCTATTGGGGTTAAATTCATCTGCGGAGCTGTGAAAACCTGTACCCATATCTTGACCAAGGTTGTTATCAAAACTCGCAGAATTGGCAAATATAGTATTGCCATTAGCTATACCTGTATCATTATCTGTTCTAACCGACCTGTCAACGCCTGTTACAACTGAATTGTACATTTTAAGGTTGCCATCATCACGAACTCTAAAACCATTTCCGTCCGGCGTACTGCCAGGGCTATTAAAGCCAACACCGGTTATGGTGACATTGCTGACTGTAGGTGTGGTATTATCTCTCGCTTCGATAGCATTGCCTGCGGGAATGTCTTTGTTAACAACAATAAATTGGCCGGCTCCAGACCAACCAATGTCATTAGGGTCACCATCATTATCAAATCTTATACCTCTGTCAACACTATTCGTGACTATAATGTATTTTAAATTAACATCGCCGGTATTTACTCTTATGCCGGCAGTACCATCATTTTTATAAACCTGCACATATTCAATTGTGGTTCCGTTTCCAACATTTCTTAACTCGAGACCATTAGAACCCAGACCAGAATACATTATTCTTACGTATCGCATAATTCCGGAGTCTGTACCTAGACCATCACCATCGATACGCACGCCATCCCATTGTCCTGGCGTATCATCTCCAGCACCCTGTCCGGGAGCATTGGCAAGCGAACTAAATACAACGGGATCGGTAGATGTTCCTTGCCAATCCATATCGCCTTGTTCATTGACGTACAAAAGGGTTTCATTATTTTCTGCAAAAATCTGAGTACCTTGAGTAATAGTTAATTTTGCATCTTGCGCTACCCGCACTGTATCTGCAATTATCCACAAGGATGTGTTGTCTAAGGTTTCATCTACATCAACTGTTCCTGTGAGTTTCTTGAAGGCTTGTCCGTTTAAATTGACGTCCTCAATTGTATATTGAGCAGACATAAAAGAAAACATGAACAAAGCTGTGATTAAAAAGTAAAAACGTTTCATATGTTTATTATTTTAAGGTTAATATTCTACATTTATTTACTTGATGGTAATTTAAAGCCTATTACATCTTCATAATTATCATGTGTAAACGATTGCACAACGAAATCGATTGCATAGATAATTATTTATAATCTTTTTAGCAAGTAATTTGATGAAAAATTATAATTAATTCCAGTAATAATTATCATTTCATGATAAAAATAAGCTTTTTTGCTCTTTTGAAAGTACTTGAACCATATCAAAATATAAAAAATATTAATACCTGAAATACAGATTACTAATGTATTTTTAAAAATATTTTCAAATAGAATATTTTTACTTAATTCTAGTTTAACTATATATTGAAATTTAATTTTAGATAAGAATAATCAATGCCTTTGATGTATGCTGATGAAGTGTGCAAAAAATGACAATATTTAAAATTCAAAGATTTTATTTTTCAGATTTTCTCTTTTCTGGTTAAAGCCTCTAAGAAATAATAATCGGCATAAACAATAGGGCAATCAATTTCGCTGTTTTTATTATAATTTCCGGTGCTTCTATTCAGTATAAATGGAGCGTCTTCAGATTTATTTAATAGGTATTCAGGTTGTTTTAAAGTTTCTAAAACCTTGTCGGCATAGTCTAAATAGGTTTTGTTTTCGGTAAACTCATAGAGTTCATAAAAGCCAGAAGCCATTATTGTACTGGCAGAAACATCTTTTGGTGCATCGGGAATATCAGGATCGTTAAAATCCCAGAAAGGAATGCCATCATCGGGAAGTTTCTCGTGATTTAAATAAAAGTTAGCGGTTTGTTCTGCCTGATTAAGGTAAGTCTTATTTTTAGTATATCTGTAAGCCATGGTGTAACCATAAACTGCCCAAGCCTGCCCACGCGCCCAGGCAGACGAGTCACTGTAGCCCTGATGCGTTTTTTTAGCTTTTACAGAGCCGTCAGGATTATAATCTACGACATGATAAGTACTGTGGTCTTTTCTGAAATGATTTTTTAAGGTTTTATCGGCATGATTAACAGCCACATGGTGAAAGGTAGAATCTTTTGTTATGCATGTCGCCTCAAACAGTAATTCTAAATTCATCATATTGTCAATAATAACCGGATAATCCCACTTTCCTTCCTTGGCGTTCCAGGATTTGATGGCTTTAATTTTGTCATCATATCTGTTTGTTAAGGTTTTTGCAGCTGTTGCAATCACATTGGCGTATTCTTCATTTTGTGTGGTTTTGTAGGCATGACCAAAACTGTTATAAATTTTGAAGCCGATATCGTGGTCTTCGTCGTTTAATTTTTCAATTTCGACAATTTTAGTCCATTCTAAAGCTTTGTCTTTATATTTATTATCATCTGTAAGCTCATAGATAAGCCATAAATTACCGGCAAAAAATCCGCTGGTCCAGGTGGTAGATTTTGAAGTTCTCATTTTTTCAAAATTATTATCTATACTTCTGGGGATTTTTTTGGGATTTACAGGATAGTTTAATAATTTTTCAAATCTATCCTTATAGGTAAAATTTGAGGCAATAGTGTTTTTGGATTTCTCTATTTTTTTATCCTTAGAGGACTGACAAGAGATTAAGAGTGTTATAATTATAATAGACAATAAGCTTTTCATTAATTCAATAATTTAAAGTTGAAAATACAGTTAAAAATAGGCTTTTTGTAACAGATTAGCTTAGGCATAAAAATTCTTTTTTAATGGTCTTAGTTTCTTCTAAATATTTGCTCTTTGCTCTGCTTAAATCCAATTCTAATGGCAACTGCTTTTATAGAATCTATGCCTTTAATTTGAAGAGGTTCTGTGTAAAGCATCCAGTGTTTTTTACCAATGGCGCTATTTTGTTGAAAGGCTATAGATGCTCCGGCTGTTTCTGTTTTAAGATGTAATAATTCATCCTTTTTCTCAAAACTAACCTTTCCTGTTTGCGGTTGAGTGCCATTTGGTGGCCAAAGTTTTTTGATAAGTTCGGTTTCCGGTAAGCTAAGCGGATCTTCATTGTCTGAAATCCACTGTTCAAGTGCTGTTTTTAATCTTTTTTTGATTTGAAAATAATCTGGATTTTCAGCTAAATTATTAATTTCATAGGGATCGGTTTCCAAATCATAAAGTTCTTCTTTGGGCTTGGTATCTGCCAACCAAAGACTTTGAATATCGTTAGCTGTGCCATCAGCTTTCATTTTTAAAATTTCCTGCATAATGGGCATTTGATCCCGATAGGGTAAAAACTGAATATAAGGGCGTTCCGGCATAAAATTTTTCATGTACTTGTAGCGTTTATCTCTTATCGTACGTATGCAATGCAGTGACGGATCCATCCTGTCGTGGCTGGCAAAAATGTATTCTCGAGGCTCATTTTCCTGATGACCCAAAAAAGCCTGGCCTTGCATGGTTTCCGGGATTGTGATACCCGCAAGCGACAATACCGTAGGCGCAAAATCGACAAAGCTTACCATACGGTCTGTTTCTTGACCAGCTTGTTTAGAATTTGGTATTCTTATGCCCAGAGGGACTTTAATGCCCGAATCGTAAGTCCATCTTTTCATTCTTGGCAAGCCGTCGCCATGATCGCTGAAGTAAAAG
>Ga0209931_1000206_pt1 | contig 34528 bp, 25 predicted proteins | sample SalPonR1_B_D1_MG_FD_185697 | JGI IMG/M metagenome (GOLD analysis project Ga0209931, IMG submission 185697) | Salt pond soil microbial communities from South San Francisco under conditions of wetland restoration - Salt Pond MetaG R1_B_D1_MG... ...
TATTATGTCTAAATAAAACCGTTTTTTTGCCTAAAAAAAATTTTTCGTCTATAAAGTTGATGAAATATCACCACAGAGGCACTGAGAACACTGAGATATAAAATATTAATTATGTGCCTAGGTCAATTAAATTAAAAAACAAACATATAAAGTCTGATAATTTACACTATGCTTCAACATATAGTTTTTTCCTAAACCCTCTCGCTAGCACTCGTCTTTGACGAGTGCTAAAGAAACTTCGATATCCTTTTTATTGAATGATGAGCCTGCTTATCCGTCCAGGCAGGCCTGTCTGTGTTGGGCAGACAGGCAAAGAACACCGATTAAAGAATTAAAATCAAAACTTCTAAAACATTCCTTGTTCCTTGCCTGCCAGCCGCAGGATGCTTCGATATTCAGGTTTTGGAATGATGAAGCTAACCGGCAAGGCATGAACTGGAGGCTTTTACCGCTTCAATACTGACGATAAATGTCAGCATTTTCGCTGCCGCTTTAATATTGACGATAAATGTCAGTATTTTCACTACCGCTTTAATACTGACGATAAATGTCAGTATTTTCACTACCGCTTTAATACTGACGATAAATGTCAGTATTTTCACTACCGCTTTAATACTGACGATAAATGTCAGCATTTTCGCTAGCACTTCAATACTGACGATAAATGTCAGCATTTTCACTACCGCTTCACTACTGACGATAAATGTCAGCATTTTCACTACCGCTTTAATACTGACGATAAATGTCAGCATTTTCGCTACCGCTTCAATACTGACGATAAATGTCAGCATTTTCGCTACCGCTTCAATACTGACGATAAATGTCAGCATTTTCACTACCGCTTCAATAATGACGATAAATGCAGGTACTAAAACTATCGTTTTAGCGTAAAATGCCCCGTGAATATCCGGCCATCTTCGCGTTCTACCCGAAACCAATAATCGTTTGATGGCAGGGCATTACCGTTAAATGTACCATCCCAGCCATTGCCCGCCGGATTGATATCGGCTACTAATTTACCGTAACGGTCAAAAATGTAAATCTTGGTCAGCACTTCCTGAACAGAATTGATGATTTGCCAACGGTCATTGATACCGTCGCCGTTTGGGGTGAAAAATTGTGGAAAGTCCAATAGATAGACCCGCTTTAAAATCTCACCACAGCCATTTTTGTCCCGGATGTGCACCAAATATTCGTTTCCTGTGAGATTCTCAAAAACATTAGAATCCTGATAATTAATACCATCAATTGAAAATTCATACGCACCGTTGCCTTCCACCAAAACAGTTATGGAATTGTTGTTTTGAGACCAATCTACGGTTGTAATCTCGCTTATGCTGGCTTCATCAGATAAAATGACCTGGAAGCTTTGGCTCGTCTCGCAGCTGAATTCCGGATAGTTGATCAGTGCAGTGACTTCATAATCACCAGCTTCGGTGATGGTGATGGAGGAGCTCGTATTTCCGGTTGACCACAGATACTCATCGTAGGTGCTGTCGATACTGACCGTCAGAGGTTCATCCTGACACAACACAAGCTCATTGTCAATCTGAATGCTTGGGTTTTCTAAAACTTCAATCTCAAATGAAGTTGTTGAAAAACAATTGTTGGCATTGTTGTTTTCTAATCGTACGAAAATGGTTTGTGGGTTGTTTTCATTGGTGTATTCGCTGTCGATGGGGTTTGAATTGGTTTCGGCATCTGCCAGGGTTTTGTGGTAAGAAATTGAATTTTCAATATCTGATAACCCGTTTAAAATGCTGTCGTTTTGTTGACTTAAATCAAAAGTTTCTATTTGGTCATTATCCACATCGCATAAAAATAGGTTTTCGGGTGTAGAAGCCACCGGAAGAAAGTTGATGTTTAAACCAAATGAAGCGATATCAAAACAATTGTCTAAACTATCTGAACCGGACACTCGTACCCAAATGTTTTGTGGCATCTCCGTATTTTGAAAACTATCCGGTGATGATATGGGATTTAAATTTTGCTCTGCATCGCTTAGACTTGTAAAATAACTGACTGAGAAATCATCCGGACTTTCAGTGTCAAAAATGTTGTTTTCTATCTGAGTTAAATCAAAAATTGCCGTGTCGTCTTCATCGCATTCAATCAGATCTGTTAATTGAGATTCATCAATAAAATCAACATCTTGATTCACCTCCAACACCAAAGTCGTAAACGTCACACAGCCGTTAGTTGTATCGGTTACACGAATAAACAGAGTTTGCGTAAACGCAGTGGTATTGGTAAAGGTACTGTCCAAACCAGATGTGATGGTCAAATCTTCGGCTTCGGCTTGAGTGAGGAAAAAATCGACTTCATAATCCGGGTTGTTGCCGGTGATTTCGGGGATTTTGGAGTTTAAATCAAAACTTGCAAAACCGGATTGATCGGTTGAGGTGTCGCATTCGGATAAGGCACTTGGTTCTGTAATTTGTGGTTGTTCTAAAACTTCAATATCAAAAGATTGAATAGCTTGGCAGTTGGTCGACTCATTGGTGACCAATACATAAATCGTTTGCAGTGGTGATTGTGTGTTTTGGTAATTGTCGGGATTGGTAATTGGATTGGTGCTGTTTTGGGCATCGTTCAAACTTTCAAAATATTGAAAGCTAAAACCGTTGGGGTCAGGCAAAATAAAATTTTCAGCTACGCCTAAATCGAAATTAGCAAATCCATCATCATCCTCATCACAAACGGCATTTGTGGGAACACTTTGTAAATCAGGTATTGGGTTGACAGTCAAATCGAAACTTGTCAATGAAAAACAGCCTGTTGAGATTTCAGTCACACTTACAAAAATGCTTTGCCCGTTAGAAGTAAAAGCCGTTGGTGTATTGATGACGTTGGTATTGTTTTCCGCATCAGTTTGAGAGGTATAAAACCGGATTTGATGCGTATTTAGGTCAATTCCATTTAAAATGATGGAGTTATTCTCTGTTAAATCGAAAATCTCTTCAGCATTATCATCAGCATCGCATAATTCTAAATCGGGAATGTTAAACGCCTCTGCAATGTCCGGTAGGGCATTCACCTCCAACGCCAAAGTTGTAAACGCCACACAGCCGTTAGTTGTATCAGTTACACGAATAAACAGAGTTTGCGTAAACGGATTGGTATTGGTAAACGGACTGTCCAAACCGTTTGTGATGGTCAAATCTTCGGCTTCGGCTTGAGTGAGAAAAAAATCGACCTCATAATTAGGATTGTTGCCAATGATTTCGGGGATTATTGCGTTTAAATCAAAGCCTGCAAAACCGGATTGATCGGTTGAGGTGTCGCATTCAGTTAAGGCACTTGGTTCTGTGATTTGTGGTTGTTCTAAAACTTCAATGTCAAAAGATTGAATGGCTTGGCAGTTGGTCGTTTCATTGGTAACCAATACATAAATCGTTTGCATTGGTGATTGTGTGTTTTGGTAAGTGTCGGGATTGGTAATTGGATTTGTGCTGTTTTGGGCATCGTTCAAACTTTCAAAATATTGAAAGCTAAAACCGTTGGGATCAGGCAGAATAAAATTTTCAGTTACGCCTAAATCGAAATTAGCAAAGCCATCACCATTTTCATCACAAACGGCATTTGTGGGAACACTTTGTAAATCAGGTATTGGGTTGACAACCAAATCAAAACTTGTAGCAGAAAAACAGCCTGTTGCCGTTTCAGTCACACTTACAAAAATGCTTTGCCCGTTGGAGGCAAAAGCCGTTGGTGTATTGATGTCGTTGGAATTGTTTTCTGCATCAGTTTGTGAGGTATAGAACCGGATTTGATGCGTATTTGGGTCAAGTCCATTTAGAATGGCAGAATTATTAAGCGTTAAGTCGAAAATTTCTTCGCCATTGTTGTTATCATCACAAAACTTTAAATCTTGAATGCTAGAAGCCTCGGCAAGATCCGGTAGGGCATTTACCTCCAATGCCAAAGTCGTAAACGCCACACAGGCGTTAGTTGTATCGGTTACACGAATAAACAGAGTTTGCATAAACGCATTGGTATTGGTGAACGGACTGTCCAAACCGTTTGTAATGGTCAAATCTTCGGCTTCAGCCTGAGTGAGAAAGAAATCGACCTCATAATCAGGGTTATCGCCGGTGATTTCCGGGATTATTGCATTTAAATCAAAACTTGCAAACCCGGATTGATCGGTTGAGGTGTCGCATTCAGTTAAGGCACTTGGTTCTGTGATTTGTGGTGGTATTAGCGTATTGACCTCAAACTGAGTGATGGTAAAGCACCCATTTTGAGATTGCCGGATAAAAATGGTTTCTTGCAAGCTATTTGGACTGTAATTTTGAGGGTCTGCAATGGGGTTAAGATTATTCTGCGCATCAATTAAACTCAAATGAAAACTAAGGGTTTCATTTGGATTTGGGACATCTGTAAAACTATCTTCCAGATTAAAAACAGCCTCCGAAAGATTAGCACATTGAGTTAAATCCTGAACAGCGATTGGATTTGGTGACGACAACAGGTTAAGTTGTTGCTCAGAACTATTGTTCAGAATATTGTTTTCATTAGTGGGATTGCTGCCATCTGCAAGGGTATTGACTTTTACGATGAGTGTCGTATCATCTGGAATACCTGCCGGAATACTAATGTCGAAAAACTGCGTTTCAGACCCATTAATAGGAATGGGGTTTTGTGTAAAAAACGTATCCAGAAAAACCTCATTGTCATTGCTGTCTAACACAAAAAAAGAAATCGGCGTATTGGCGGGCAAGATATCGCTGGACTCGGGATTGCTTACAATCGTTTCTATGGTAAAATCTCTGTCATCACACTCTGAAATTCCAGTAAAATTAACCAACTCTACCTGAGCATCAGGAAGCTCTGAACGGATAACGGTGACGACGTTTTGGAATAAACGCAAAAAAACTGAACTAAAAACAATCTCTGCTTGACTATCGCCTAGTGTTATAAAATTGGAAATATCAAATACATCTAAATCCATACTCCACAAATTGGTTGCGCCTGTATATGTATTGGTGCCATTAAAGGGATTATTGGGAGGATTTATAGCATCACTTAGAATATTTCCATTAAATGTAAGACTTTCATTAAAAAAGACATTAGCACTTCCATTCCACGCGAGATAACTAAATCGTGCATTTTGTGTATCTACAACATTCAAATTGTCGATATTTATTGATGAATTAAAATTAGAGCCAGTGCCGAAAACCGAATTTAGTCCATCATATACATTAACTTGTTGTGTCGGCAAAGAATTATCCTCAAAGACCACTACGATTGACCAACCAGCATAAAATACTCCATTACTACAATAATTTGAAATTATAGGATTTAAATCTAAATTTGAAAAATTATATGTGGTATTACCTAAGTTTTGAACAAGTGTCGTTATATTCTTGTAAGCACCAAAATAGAAAAAAAAGTTAGTTTGCCCTGGATCAACAACATTTAATTCATCCGCAGTTAAATTTACACCATTTAACTGTATAATAGGATTTTCTGTACCATCTCCTATGCCAGACCAATATAAATAAGCTCCTACAATATTTTGATTAGGGTTTAAATTTAATTGAGTTGAAGATTGTGTCAATAATTGACAAGGTGGTTGAGGTACTTGAAAGGTGTCAAATTCGTTTAAGGTATTACCTATAACTATATAGTCAAATTGTCCATTGAACTGTTCTCTTAGCTCTAATGGTATATCTGTTGGTATTTGTGCAAATGCACTATAACAAAAAAGTAGAAATATTAATTTAATATATAAATTCACAATTTAAAGATATTGTAACTCTTAGGTAAATTTAAACTCATAAAGTTAATATTTAGTTAAAAAAAAAAACACTGTATTGAATATCAATTAAATAAAAGGTTAAGTTTAGTGAAATTAATCTTAAAGCCCTTTTTATTATGAAAACATTATTTTCACTAATTATGATGCTGATAATAACGATATCAGCCTATGCTCAAAATCAATCAGATGGCTTCGTCAATAATGGATTTTTCAATCCAACAGGACAACAATTTACAGGGATTCCTTTTGCACCAGAGATTTTTAGATTTCAACCTGGTTTGGTCACACAAGCTGATGAGTTTGCGGATCCAAGTGACCCATTTAGTTTTTTTGATGCCCGATGGTTTTCTATTGGGAGGCTTCAAACCTCAGAACAACAAACTGTCTATGGTTTAAGGTTTCAATTACCATTTCGGGCTGTAACATTTGGGTATCAAGATATAGAGGACAATAATCCAAGAATCCAGTGGATTTACGAAGAAGAAGGCATTGGCGATTTAGAATTTCGAGTTGCAGACAGTTTTAATTCAACCAGTTCTGATTTGGTGGCGACTATGAGGAGTGATACGGGGACTGTTTTTGGAATAGATAATACACCATTTTTTGATGATTCTAAGGTTGGTATATTGAATAAGAGATTTGATAATTCATTGGAAATATTTATGGAATTTAATAGTGAGAATCCTACTTATGGTGTAGATGTACATAATTTGGTTAATGGTTCAGAAAATTATGGATATAATGTAGAAATAACAGGGACATCAGACCAGAATTTTGGTTTGAATGCTATTATGAACGGTGATACTTCTAATAGTTTTGGGTTAAAATCTGATTTTATTGGTGAAGCAGGTAGAGCTTGGGGTTTGCTCACAAATATTTCAGGTTCGTCATCTATTAGATGGGGTGTTCATGCAACAGCTAGTGGTAGTGGTAATAGTAATTATGGTGTTTTTGGTAAAGCATCTGGTGCGAGCAATAATTTTGGTATTTATGGAGAAGCAACTGGCACTAGTGATTTTGCAGGATTTTTTGATGGTGATATAGGTACAACTGCAGGATCTTTTATACCCTCAGATGAGCGCTTAAAACAAAATATAGAAGATATAAGCTATGCCAATGAAAGTTTAATGAAACTAAAACCAAGAGTTTACGAATACATAAAATCAGGCAAAATTAATCTTTCACAAGGCCAACAATTTGGTTTTATCGCTCAGGAACTTGAAGAGGTTTTTCCGGAGCTAATTAAAGACGTTAAGAAACCGGTTTTTGATAAGAAAGGTAATATCACAGAATATTTTGAGTATAAATCTGTAAACTATATCCCGCTAATTGCTGTATTAACCGCTTCTGTACAAGAATTGAACAAAGAAGTAGAAGACTTAAAAGCAACAAACAATTCTTATTTAGTCTATAGCGATCGCCTGTCTTCAGAAGAGCAAAAACGTTTGGAAAGTATGGCCTATAAATTAGAGCAAAATTACCCCAATCCCTTTATTGGCAAAAGTATTATAGAGTACAGCCTGCCGTATAATGAGAAAGGTGCATCTATTATGGTTTTTGATCTCACAGGCGGTTTATTAAAAACTTTTAAACTGTCAGATAAATCAGGTCAAATCATCATAAACTCAGAAGATTTTAAGTCAGGCATGTATTTATACAGTCTTGTGGTGAGAAATGATGAAATTATGACTAAGAAGATGATTGTGAGGTAAAGCCTATTTTATCTGCTTGACTACAAACAGTGATTTTAGTTAAATTAAATTAAAAAACAAACATATAAAGTCTGATAATTTACACTATGCTTCAACATATAGTTTTTTCCTAAACCCATAGCCATCTTCACCTTCTACTTTACACCAATAATCAATAAGTTCATCAGCATTTAGGGATTAAAAAAAACCTTGTGTACAATTCACAAGGTTTTTTTAATCTATTTGAAGAATATTAACCCTCCAAAGCTTCAGCACCGGCTACAATTTCTAAAATTTCGTTAGTAATGGCGGCTTGTCTGGCTTTGTTATAGGTTAACTTAAGCTCATCTTTTAACTCCTGAGCATTTTCAGTGGCTTTATGCATGGCTGTCATTCGTGCGCCGTGTTCTGATGCAAAAGAATCGCGTAAAGCTTTATATAATTGGATATTCAGAGCCTTTGGAATTAAATCTTTAAGGATGTCATTTTTTTCAGGCTCAAAAATATAATCCAGTTGTTTTGGTGCTTTTTCCTGAGATTGTTCAGCGACCAGAGGCAAGTAGTCTTCGGCTTCAACGATTTGTGTTGCGGCATTTTTAAACCTATTATAGACCAAAACGACTTTGTCAAAGGTTTTGTCTTCAAAAGCTTGCATGATGCTTTTAGAAATTTCTATGGCGTTACTAAAACTCAAATCGTCAAATATCTCCTGATCGTGATGAAACACCTCAAATGTTTTCTTCAGGATATCGTTAGCTTTCTTTCCTAAGGTAAGGACTTCAACTTTCTGATTTTTATAAACCTCATTGTTCAGTTGTTTAACTTTTTTAATGATGTTGGTATTAAACGCACCCGCTAAACCACGGTTTGAGGATATGGCAACAATAAGTACTTTTTTAACTTCGCGTTCTTCAGTAAGTGTGGTTGAAATTTCATCATCTACTGTAGAACTCAGGTCTTGGAGCAGTTCAGTTAATTTTTCTGCATAGGGTCTCATGGAAACAATAGCGTCCTGAGCACGACTCAATTTTGCAGCAGATACCATTTTCATGGCACTGGTGATCTGCATAGTGGAGCTTACCGAGCTTATACGACTTCTGAGTTCTTTGAGGTTAGCCATAGCGTTTTATATATAATGTTAGTACTTGGAAGCTATTTCTTTGGCAGCATCTTCAAGGGCTTGCGTAGCTTCGTCTGTTAATTTTCCGGACTTAAGCGTATCTAACTCATCTCTGTGCTTAGCTTTAAGATAGGTCAAGTAATCTTTTTCAAATTCTTTGACTTTATCGATAGGAACATTTTTTAATAAGTTTTTAGTTCCGGCGTAAACAACAGCAATTTGCTCTTCAACCGGGAAAGGATCGGATTCTGCTTGTTTTAGTAATTCCACATTACGTTTACCTTTTTCAATGGTACGCATAGTAGACGCATCGAGGTCAGAACCAAACTTAGCAAAGGCTTCAAGCTCACGGTATTGGGCCTGGTCAAGTTTTAGTGTACCGGCTACCTTTTTCATGGATTTAATCTGTGCAGAACCACCTACACGTGATACAGAAATACCCACATCAATCGCCGGACGAACACCGGAGTTAAATAAGTCTGAGGTTAAGAAAATCTGCCCGTCTGTAATCGAAATCACGTTTGTGGGGATATACGCAGAAACATCACCTGCCTGGGTTTCAATAATTGGAAGGGCGGTCAGCGACCCACCACCTTTCACCTTGCCTTTTAGAGCGTCAGGTAAATCGTTCATTTGAGATGCAATCTTGTCATCGTTGATAATCTTTGCAGATCGCTCTAATAATCTGGAGTGCAGGTAGAAGACATCTCCCGGGTATGCTTCACGCCCCGGTGGACGTCTTAATAATAAAGATACTTCACGGTAAGCTACCGCTTGTTTGGATAAATCGTCATAGATAATTAAAGCCGGACGGCCTGTATCTCTGAAATATTCACCTATAGCAGCACCAGCTAATGGCGCATAAACCTGCATTGGAGAAGGATCAGAAGCGTTTGCTGCTACAATTGTTGTATAAGCTAAAGCGCCGCGTTCTTCAAGGAGGTTGGCAATACCGGCTACGGTAGAGGCTTTTTGGCCGACAGCAACATAAATACAATACACCGGCTCACCGGCATCGTAAAATTCTTTCTGGTTGAGAATAGTATCTATACACACGGCAGTTTTACCGGTCTGACGGTCGCCAATCACCAACTCACGCTGTCCACGACCAACGGGTACCATGGCATCGATAGATTTAATACCGGTTTGTAAGGGTTCAGAAACGGGTTCTCTGTAGATTACCCCAGGGGCTTTTCGCTCAATAGGCATATCAAAGGTTTCGCCTTCAATTGGACCTTTGCCGTCAATAGGATTTCCTAAAGTATTGACTACACGCCCAACAATACCATCGCCAATTTTTAACGACGCAATTTTTTTAGTTCGTTTTACTACCTCACCTTCATTGATATCAGTTGACTTCCCAAAAAGCACAACCCCAACATTATCTTCAGCAAGGTTAAGGACCATGCCGTTGATGCCGTTTTCAAATTCTACGAGTTCTCCATATTCAGCATTGGTTAAACCGTAAACGTTAGCGATACCATCACCAACTTCAAGTACGGTTCCGACTTCATCTAAAGAGGCTTTGGATTCGAAGCCCGAAATTTGTTTTTTGATGATTGCTGAAATTTCAGCTGGATTAATTTCTGCCATAACTATGTATTATGCTTTATAAATAATTCTTTAATTATATAAACTTCTTTTAATTTTATTGAGCTTACCAGAGATACTTGCATCGTATTGTAAATCGTTTACAGTTAATACAAAACCTCCTACAAGTTCTTCATTCACCTCAGTGCTAATCTGGGCATCGTCTCCTGTAATGTCTTTTATTTTGGCCTTAAGGGCATTGATGGTAGTGTTGTCTAATTTTACTGCCGAAGTTATATGAGCCTCTTGTATATGGTGAAGATCATTATAACTGTGTCGGTAAGATTGACAGATCCATTTGAGATGGTTAAATCGATTATTATCTGCTAACAAATCAAATAAACCGTGCAGCATTTTGTTTGCCGATTTGAATACAGTTTTTGCAATGTCCTGCTTATCTTCATTTTTTACAACAGGGCTATTGAGCACACTTCTTAAGTCGGCACTTTGATTTAAAGTATGTTCAACGAGTGTCGTTTCTTCAAGCAGCTGATCCAAGACGTTTTGGTCTTGGGCAAGATCGATTAGTGCATGTGCGTATCGTTTTGCAGCGCGTTGTCCCATAGTTTTTAGTTAAGCTTGACGTCTTCTAAATATTTGTTGACGAGTTTTTTTTGGTCTTTATCGTTTTTCAATTCCTGTTGCAAAACTTTTTCAGCTATCTCTACTGAATACAACGCCACCTGTTGTCTAAGCTCATCTACTGCAGCTTTCTTTTCGTTCTCGATGGCAGTTTGCGCTTTAGCAATAATGTCATCAGCTTTTTTAGCAGCTTCTTCAGCAGCATCGCTAATCATTTGCTTTTTCATGTCTTGAGCCTCTTTGAGCATTGCATCACGCTCTAGTCTGGCTTCCTGCTTCATTTTTTCATTGTCGGCTTTAAGGTTTTGCATTTCCTTTTTAGCTTCTTCAGCAGAGTCTAAAGCTTTTTGGATGCCTTCTTCCCTTTCATTTAAGGATTGAAGAATAGGTTTCCAGGCAAACTTTCTCAGCAAAAAGATAAGGACTAAAAGGACTAAAATCTGCCAGAAAAAAAGCCCAAACGAAAAGTCTTCTACTAATTTCATAATATCTTAAAATTTAATCTTTGTAAAATTTAAAATTAAGCCTTATAACCAACCGTTATAAGGCTTAATTTGTTTTTTAACTTACTGCAAAAAGAGCAGCAAATGCAACACCTTCTAAAAGTGCAGCGATAATAATCATCGCTGTTTGAATTTTTCCGGTTGCTTCAGGTTGACGGGCTATCGCTTCCATGGCCGCACCACCGATCTTTCCAAGACCAATACCTGCTCCAATGATTACTAAACCTGCTCCTACCATTACTGGGATTTCCATAATTAACTATTTAAAAATTAAACTTCAATTCAAAAAAACTTAAACTACTGGTACGTCTTCGCCGTGATCATCATGATCTTCAACGGCCATACCAATATACAATGCACTTAATAACGTAAAAATATAAGCCTGTAAAAAGGCCACTAATAATTCAATAACTGAGATCATGATGGTAAACCCAAAAAACGCAGGACCTGCGATCCAGTTTTGCATTATTACAATTAAACCTAATAAACTCATGATTACCACGTGCCCTGCAGTCATGTTTGCGAACAAACGAATCATTAATGCAAACGGTTTGGTGAACATCCCGAGTATTTCTATCGGCATCAACACAATCTTCATCAATACAGGAACACCTGGCATCCAAAAGATGTGTTTCCAGTAGTGTTTATTTCCACTAAATTGAACAATGATAAAGGTTACTAAAGCCAGCGCAAATGTTACCGCAATATTGCCTGTGACATTAAATCCGAGAGGTGTCATGCCCAATAAATTTAATAACCAAATAAAGAAAAATACCGTTAATAAGAACGACATGTATTTCTTGTATTTTGGACCGATGTTCGGTTTGGCAATATCATCTCGTACGTAAATCACAAGAGGTTCTAAAAATCGAGAAAAACCTTTGGGAATCTGACCTTTTTTATAGGATCTGGCCAAACTTGTAAACATCCAAAGTAGTAGTACAGAAGCCAAAATCATTCCTAATAGATTTTTAGTGATTGAGAAATCTAAGGGTTTTGCATTTTCTACAAAACCATCTTCATCGTATGTTATGGTGCCTTCAGCGTCGGTTTTGTAAATTTTACTGTGGTATAATTTGTAATGTTGACCATCAATTTCTACCAAATCTTCACCGTGGTGAAATTTTGAGGATGAAAAGAGGTGCAAACCATTATCAAAATCGTATATAATTACGGGTAAAGGAATACCAAAATGCTCTCCGGTTTCGCCGTCTGAGTATAAGTTGAAGTAGTGTGAATCGTCTAAGTGATGATTAATGTATGCATTTACTTCTTCTTTTGTATCTACCTGACCACCGTGATCCTGATCAGTTTTGTCTCCGCCTTTTGCTAAAGTCGCCCATGAAGTGGACGAAAAAATCAAGACTAATAACGTGAAACGAAATATGATTTGCATAAAAAAAGGTTTGCCTAATTTCGGCTGCAAAAGTAATTAAAAAAATATATCTTTATTCGGTTTTGATATAATTTTTATTTTGTGTTTTTAAAGCTTAAAAATCAGCCTTATTCAAGTACTTGCTCAAGACAAAAATTTCTGCTGAAAGGCATATGATATAAGGCACAAAAAATATCAAAAAATTATTTTTGTTAATGTCAATATCCTGCCATTTAGTATAGACCAAAAAACAAGTGATTTTCACAAAACCTGAACCCATAATAATATAACCGACGTACCGCTTAAGTTTTTGAATGAATATAAATATCAGACATACCAAAGGTAGTGTGAAAAACAGATTAAAGCCATAGGTAAACTCTATACTCAAACTTTGGTTTGCTACTGAATAATTGCTTTGAATAAAATAAGCAGGCACTAAACCCAACACAAGGATACTGATAAACAGGGTTAAGATCTTAGAGGTTTTCAATTCTACGGGTCTAAATTTTTGATTTGCTTTAAAAGAAGGTAGATGCTGGAGAAAATACCAAAAAGCACAAATCCAATGGTAAACCAGGCGGTTTCTGTTGTAAAGTATTCATCGAGTTCTTTACCAAGATAAGCGCATACAAACATTATAACGCCCATCTGTATGCCAGCACCAGTAAGAACAATCCACCTATTAGGCTGTTTTTGATTCTTGTTTGGCTTTTGATTGCGTGCCATCTTCGAGTGTTTTTACGGCTCCAGACATCTGGCATGTGGCATTAAATGTAGCGCCAGCTTCAACAACCAGTTGGTCTGTAATCACTTCACCATTTATTACGGCAGTGCTTTTTAGATTTAAACAGGTATTCACTTTCAGCTTACCTTCAAAACCCCCTTCAATATCTGCATTTTCAGATAAAATTTCGCCATTTACACGACCAGTTTCCCCTATAACAATCTTCCCTTTAATATGCAAATTGCCGTTCACTTCACCTTCAACTCTAAAGTTTCCGTCAGAAGAAATATCGCCGGTTAACACCGTACCTTGTGCGATTTTATTTTGTTCATTAGAAAAATCCGGTTGTTTCTTTTTGTCTGAAAACATGCTTATTTATTTAATTGTTTTAAATACTCATCGAGGTTTTTATAAATCTGAATCGTACTATAATTTTCTTCTGAAATCGCAAAATAATCAAATTCTTGAGATATAAGTTCTTCTTTAATCAATATTTCAGCAAGACCCTCAGCTCCAAGTAAACTGCCAAGGCCATGAATTACTAGAAAGTTTTGACTGGAATTATACACCTCTTCGGTGGTCTTGAAATCGTATTCCAGGCTTTTAAATGCGGCTTGAAGTTTTGTCTTGAATGTTGTAAGAAATTCTTTATCAGTAAAATAGTAGACCAGTTTATAGCTCTTATCATCAGTATCTGCTACAAAGCCTTTGGCTTTTAATTTACGTTTTAGTTTATCATATTGTTTTTGAGCAAATTTCCCTTCATCAGATTGTGGATAGGTAAGGGCGACGTAATTTAGTGCTTCTAAATACGCTTCAGAACCATCAATTTTTGCGGTTGCATATGCTTTTAAGAGTTCAAATTTTGGTGAAATAGGTCGACCAATAAATTTCTTGGCGTTTTTATCTGCCTCTTGCACGACGTATTCATATTGTTTATTTTCATAAGCTTTGTAAAGACGTTTATAAATGTTTAAAGGATTATTCTCACTATTCTTAAGTTGCTCTGGATTGAGAAGTAATGTAGCGTATTCACTATCCGGGTATTTATTTAATATGTTGTTTTTCCATTGGTTTTTTTCGGTGGAGTTATTTTGTGCTTCCGCAATTAAATACAGGTTATAAATGGAAGGCAGAATGAGTCGGTCTTCGGGTTTGCTTTCCAATAAATTTTCAAACCGCTCCTTGGCCAACTCATACTCTTTAAACTTTTCTTTGTAAATGACACCTAACTGGTAGTAAGCAAAGTTTCTATCGATCCATAAACTGTCTATGATGTTTTGGTCCTCTGGAATTTGAGCAATATAAGTTTCGGGATTGTATTTGGGGTCATTTGCAAAAGGGTCTTCTTCAGTGTTTTCGTCACTGTCTTTAGTGCTTGCTTTTCTGCTTCCACCATACTTCCAGTCGTCTGCAAGCTCTATATTGCCCCAGGTTTGTTTGAAAGTTAGTAGGCCTTTCTGAGCTTGCTTAGAATCGTAAAAGTAATAACTGGCGTTTCCTGAGGATTGATTTTTTGGAGTCACATTTTTTCTGCTTGCCACTCGATTTTGTGCGGCATTCTTGAAATTTTTAATTCCAGAACCGGATGTACCCATCATTTTTTGAGAGGCAGATTGTTGTGCAAAAACACTTTGGGCTTCTTCTTTTAACTTATCGATGTAATCATCAAAGTAAGCCAATCGCTCCTGCTTGTTCATTTCAACCAAATTGAGTATACTGTCCTTTTCATCAGCAATGCTTTCGTATTTGATGACATCGTCCAGGTTCTTTCTTTTTTTGGTGATTTGCCTATACTCGCGTTTTGACTCGTCCAGCTTAGTAAGGGTACTATCGTAGTAAGCACCTGCGGTTTTGTAATTGTTTTTGTCAAAATAAATCTTTGCCAAGCGAAGATAATCTCTGGAAAAGAGATAAGGATCTTTGGGTTGGCGTTTTATAGATTGGTTGTAATAATCTACTGCCAAATCTATGGAATCGAGCTGATTATAATATTCAGCTAAATCGAAATAGATAAAATCTAAAAAGGGCCGATTTTCACGATTTTCTATTAATTCCTGATATTTAGCTTTCATAAAGGCATAGCTGGCAGTATCTTTATCTATGCTTTTAATTTGTTCGAGTTTAGCATGAATCATATACGTTCTTGGTGACCTGCGGTTGAGTTCTATAATTTGCTGAAAAGCATAATTGGCGCTGTCTTTTTGCCCGAGTGTATTGAAAAGCTGTCCTTTAATATAAAGTAATCTTCCTTTTAAGGTATCATTATCTGTATATCTTACCGCTTCATTTAAGGGTTCAATCGCATTGCTGTAATTTTCATTCAGGATGTGGGCTTCTGCTAATATAGAATTAAGATGCGCCTGCTCATCATCTTCCAAATCTTGATTTTCAGCTTTAATTTTGGTAAGGTTTTGCAGCGCCATGTCATAATAATTCAATCGCATATTGACCTTTTCTGTCCATATCTTAGCGTCTATGATTTCGCTGCTTTCAGGATAATGATTGAGGACATACAGAAAAGCATCTTTAGCTTGAATAAACCGATGGCCATGATACCTGGCTTTTCCTAATAGGATAAAGGTTTCGTCCATCTGGTAGTTGTATTCTTCTCCGCCAATAAACATCGAATGTTTTTGGATGGCTTTTACAGCTTTTTCTTCGGCTCGTTTAAAGTCAGGATTTTTAGCTTCTTCTTGTTTGGCATCTGTATCAAAAAAATCTTTTTTTGGCGGTGCCTCCTGCATGCGTTCTACCGGCAATATATTCCAGTAGTCTTCCGGGTAATTTTCTTCAACAGTGTTTATGCCGTTTTGTATAGCCAGATTCCCGTTATATATGGTATTGTAATACGTATTCATGGCGTGCCAGTTGCGGTTGAGGAACTTGTTTTTTCGGGTAGAACAAGCACTCATCAACAAGACAATTCCAAGAAGGCTTACAAGATGTTTAGTATAGATTTTCAAATTCTAAAAACGTTGACGTCGATTAGATAACAAATTTAAAGTGATTTTAGTATATGGTGGTGGCAAAAATAGGGTTCTTTATTTAAATATTGATTCTATTAAAAAATATTGATAAATAAATTCGGATAAATTATATCTGATCGTCTATAAATTTATTTACAACATCATTTATTCTAGCTTTGACGTCTTCCCATTTATATGGCTTTAAAATAGTTAGTTTATCTTGTTTATCAGCATCTCTAAAATAAAATAAAGATCTGATTAAAAAAGTAGTATCTGTATTAGGAAATTTTTTCACATAAAAACCTAAAATCTCTTCTAAAGAAAAAAGATTAAGTAATTCAAAGAGATCAAAAAAATCTTTTTTACTTCCCCGTTGAGCAATAGCACTTAATTTCATCGCAGCAATGTCTTTAGGAGAAAGTAATCTAATATTATTAGATATTATTAGTTCGTCTATGAGTTTGTAGGGATAATAAATAAAGTCGACCTTAATGTTATTAATTTTTCCTATCAAAGTCATTTTTTCAATTATCTCCCATTCATAATCAAATCCTTTTTCCTCGGCAAAACGCTCCAAGTTTTGTTGAAGATTTATTCTATTAAACTCAGAATAGGAAAACAAATCTAAATCAACTGAAATTCTATGGCCAAACTGTAATGCCAAAGCTGTGCCACCTACTAAGTTAAAATTTGATAGCATTTCTAAAGACATCAGTTCCTTTAATAAGGCCAATGTTGCGGGATAGACTGACTGAGTTTGTAACATCTAAATTCTTCAATTTCAATTTTAAAGTAATTTGCAACGAATGACAAAGTTACTTTGTCGAGATATCTTGTTTGTAACAACACGTCTCTTACTTTATTTTTACCATAATATCTTAAAACTTCTAAGATATCATTCAGTTTACCCCTCATAAAAACCCGAGGTATAATTTGCTCTGCGTGTTTTTCATAGTCAAACTGCGAAGCATCCGCATCCCAAAATAAATTTGTTGAAAACTCCATATACAAATATAATGAATTTAGACTAAGCTTATAGTGCAATAGTGAGTCAGGTTTTCTGTTTGCCTGGCTTTTCAATAAAATTCTGCGCTTAGTCAATATAAGCAAGTGTAAAAACTTTATATTTGATTAATGTCTTTCTCTATGCTAAATAACTACTTTTCTAAATACCTTGCTGTTTTTGTTGTTTTTCTTTCAATAATGAATCTTCAGGCCCAAAACATCCTGGAAAGCAAACCCTATTCCAGACATGCCTACATTTACAAAATAACAGATAAACAAGCTAAAACTTTTTTTGAGGAGGAAAAGCCAGAATATAAGCCTGAATACTTTCAAACTTTAGTCGATTCTTTTCCTGTAAATACTGAATATCAGAAAAACCTTCAGCAAGGCTATTATCTTAAAGTTCAGATTGTTAATAATAAAGTTGAAACCGCTCTGACTGCTGTTCAACATTTTAATGTTTTTATTCATAATAATGACAAAGATCTAAATTTGAGAGTTTTGGATAGAGAAGGCCAATCCATCCAAAACGCAAAAGTCAAACTGAAACGAAAAACCATTCCTTTTGATGACAAAACAAATACATATACTCTTCATAAAACATACAGGTCAGGCTTATTGAGTGTAACTTACGATAATCATACGTTTTATTACAATCTTGAAAAATCTGCTAAGTTGAGCCCTTTCAGCAGTATTCTGTATAAAACGCCTATGAAATATATCTGGAAACCCGTTAGGTTTTTGGTGGATATTCCAATTGATGCATATAATAAAATTACTGATCGCTACTCTTATTCTTATGGCTCGACCTATAAAATCAAGAAATTTTTTGTGAATATCTACAAAAGCACAATTTGTCTATTGGATAAAGATAAGTGTGAAGAACCTGTAACTTTTGGTTATGCCATTACAGACAAGCCTAAATACAGACCAGGTGACAGTATAAGATTCAAAGCCTATTTATTGAATAAAAAATATAAGGCCATTGATAAGCCTTTAGATATTTACCTTTATAAAGCCTACAATGACTTCAAAAAGCTTGGAAAATTAACTCCTTATGCAGACGGTGGTTATACTTACGCCTTTACACTCCATGATTCCTTAAATTTAAAACTAGATAAAAAATATTTTTTACGTTTAAAGGATGAAAATAAACAGGAATATAAAAGTGTATCATTTTATTACGAGGACTATACACTTAAAGCCAATAGTCTTAAAATTACTTCTAAAGCTGAAACACAATACAGAGGCGATTCGTTAGCAATATTTATTGAAGCCAAAGATGAAAACGAATTGAGATTGATGGATGCACGGGTTGAACTTTTGGTTAGACCTCAAAGAAATTTCAAGGCTTTTGATGATCGTATATTTATTCCTGACACACTTTGGAAAACAGCGCAAAAACTCAAGCCCCGATCGAATACAAAAATCAATATTCCACCCGATATTTTTCCGTTTGCTAATTTAGATTTTGTGGCCGAAGCCGTCGTCAAAACTGCGGATAACGAAACGACCAAAGCTGAAAAATCATTCTCATACGTACATCAAACTTCTGAAATTGAAAGCAGACTTACAGGAGATACACTTAGGATTTACTACACAGAAAATGGAAAGGAGATTACCACAACCGCTAATTTTTACATTAAAGACAGTTTTGAAAACACCGATAGTCTGACCAATATTAAGCTGCCGTATCAACATAAGATAAACCCTTATGAAAGCATTTATCAGGTCAAAACGGATAGCATTCAAAAAGACATCAGAATAGATCAGTATTCAGATGAACTTGCGGTGACTACCAAACGTACCATAGATTCTGTAATTGTAAATGTTTCAAACCCCAAATCATTAGATTTCCTTTACCATACCTACAAATTGAATCGTGAAATCGACGCAGGAACATCAAAAAGAGACCTGACCTTAAAGTATGATGTAAGCTCCAATAAGAACTACTATTTCAACTTATCTTACTTATGGGCCGGACAAGTCGTCAATAAAAATTATGAGATAAAACTCAATACCTCACAACTCAACCTAAACGTGAGTCAACCCAAATTGATTTACCCCGGTAAAACCGATACTATAAATATTCAAGTTACAGATTACCAAAAACAACCCGTAGAAGATGTAGACCTTTCGGCTTACGGACTCACTAAAAAGTTTGGCTACTACACACCACGTTTACCTGATCTTCAAAAACCAAAGAAACGAAAAACCCTTATTAATAATTTTAGATTTGAAACTGAAGCATTCAACAGCTATAAATACAATTTAGATTTTAATGAGTGGGAAGAAAAAGCCAAACTAGACAGTATTATTTATTATGACTTTATGTATCCTAAGGATATTTTTAAAACTGAAGTCAAGGCCAATGATAGCATAACGCAGTTCGCCCCTTTTGTGATGAAAGACGGACTTCAGGAAGAAGTAAAAGTGATTTATGTTGATGATAACCCGGTTTACACAGCCTGGAACGATCATGAGCAGCGGTATAGTTTTGCCATAGATTCTGGTTATCATAACATAAAGCTCAGGACAAAAGAATATACGCACAAGATAGACAGTGTTTTTTTTAAATACGGCAGGAAATCCATTTTGAGTATAGATGCCAAAACCGAGTCATCTAAGGTGGAAACCACTTTTTTAGGTTCAGACTTAGCTGAGCTTGAAAAACGACAATTGTACCCTAGAATCATGATGTATGATGAGCATGCTAACGCATTTTTAGCCTATATAAAATCCAAGGGTCAGTATTACCTTATCGACAAAAACAGGCCTTGGTATTCAAACTACAGAGGTAAAAATCTAAAAACTGGGCCGATTTACGGAAGTTTCCAGTTTATGACTTATGATAGTCTGTATTTTAATCAGCTTCATGAATCCTATTACAAATACACTTTCTACCCTGATTACCTAAGGTTAAAATCAGTAAGGCCTACTGCTTTTCCTCAGTTTTACGACGGTTCTAATCAAGTCAGAAGCTTGAATGATGAAGTGCTGACCAAAACTATGATCAAAAAGCTTTGGGAAGAAAAAGTCTTAAGGCAACGAAAAAGAATTCCATACAATCGCTACCCAAGAACTACTACGGAAGGTTTCGCCACTTTAAGACTCATTGATAAACAGCCTAATCCCGATAAAGTGGTCATCAACACCATAATAGCCGATGAAGATTTAGATGATTTTAGATTATACTCAGGCTATTCTACTAATTTTTATGAATTAAAGCCTCAAAAGCACCGGGTTATATTTTTGTTTCAGGATTTGACCTATCAGGTTTTGGAAGACGTTCAATTAAAACCCAATGGATTAAATGTGTTGAGCTTTGTCCGTCCTGAATATTATTTAAAGGATTTTATGAGCTCTGCATTTAATGAGATATTAAGCGATACACAGATTAAAGTTAATAGTCAAAAGGCTTTCGAAGCACATCTAAAGCGCTTGGAAGAGGCCTATAAAAAAAGTGAGCCCTATTTTGGCGCAGGAAATTTTGTTTCCGGAGTAGTTTATGATATGGATGGTTTACCCGTGCCTGGAGTAAATGTTATCGTGAAAGGTACAGTTTTGGGGACACAAACCGATTTTGACGGCAGATATGTCATAAAAGTACCTTCTTTTGATGATGTCCTGGTGTTTTCCTATGTAGGTTTTAATACAGTTGAAAAACCCTCATCATTTGGAGGTGAAGTGATCTTACAACCCAATCTTCAAGAATTAAATGAAGTGGAGGTAACTTCATATATGGGCTTAAGTGTTAAACCTCAGGAAGCAGATTATTCGGATACTGCACCAACTCAGTTGGTTAAAAAGCTGCCAATTGCTTCAATTGATAAAGTTCTTCAGGGAAATGTCGCCGGTGCCAATGTAAGCTATGCTTCCGGAAAACCTGGCGAAGCCGCATCAGTGATCATTCGAGGCCGAACTGCTCTTCAGGGAACAACAGAGCCTTTGTATGTTGTAGATGGTATACCTGTAAGTCAAGGAGAATTCCGAAAACTCATGTCTGACAACATACAATCTATGAGAGTTCTAAAAGATGCTGCCGCTACTGCTATTTACGGTAGCAGAGGTGCTGCTGGAGTTATACTCATTGACACCTTTTCAGGGTCAAACGCTTTACAGGGTAACACTGAAATAGCTTTAGGAGGCGACTTTTATGAACAAAACGCCACAGCTTCAAGCATTAGGACTAATTTTTCTGACGTCGCCTACTGGCAACCTCAACTCCGTACCGACAAAAATGGGGAAGCCAGTTTTGTAATCACTTATCCGGATGATATTACCAATTGGCAGACCATCGTCCTCGCGATGAATGACAATCGCCAAAGCGGTACTTATCAGTCATTTGTCAAATCTTACAAACCCATTTCTGCCCGATTGTACACTCCAAAATTTTTGATTGAAGGTGATGAAGCCAAAGCTATTGGTAAAAGCCTGAATTATACCCAGGACACTTTACAGATTTCAACTGCACTTGAAGTCAACGGAAAGCAAATCTTCAGTAAAGATCAAACCTCGTCTAATGCTGCAATCGATACCTTAAATATCACCGCAAAGTCAGATACTCTTCAACTGACTTATAAGCTTACCCAAAAGAATTCAGATTACTTTGACGGCGAAAAGCGTAATATCCCTGTGTTTAGAAAAGGTGTTGAAGTCAAAGAAGGGGCATTTCGAATTTTGATGCCGGGCGATACTTTAAATTATCAGGCCAAATCAAATCATGGCGAAGTCCTTGTTTATGCTGAAGCCGATGTACTTAATCTGATTGAAACTGATCTGGAACAAGTCATCAATTATAGATATGATTGCAATGAACAATTAGCGTCTAAACTTAGTATGCTTTTGGCGAAACAAGATATTTATAAGCAGTTGAAAAAACCATTCGAAGACGAAAAACAGCTGAAAAAGATCATCAAAACACTCAATAAAAACAAAAATAACAATGGCCTTTGGGGTTGGTGGAAGTCGTCAAAAGTCACTAATTACTGGATTACACAGCACGTGGTTAAAGCTCTATTGAAAGCCAAAACCGCCGGCTATAAAACTGATATCGATGAAGAAAGTCTGAGCTTTTATCTTAAAAATGAATATTACAAAGACGTTTCAAACTATCAAAAAATTGACATCCTTTCAACATTGAGTTTGCTGAAAGATAAACCCACAGTCTCACTCGACAAAGATATCAAGGCTATATTTTTTGATGAAGATACTAACTTCAATCAAAAGCTAAGGTTGTCTCTTATTGCTAAGCAATTTGACCTGAAAGCTGATCTTAAGTTTTTAGACGATTATCAAAATGAAGATATTTTCGGAAACATCTATTTTGATGATGACCAATCAAAATCTTATTCTATCCGACATAATCGCATTCAGAACACCCTTTTAGCTTACCAACTGATCACAAAAGTCAATCCGGAAGATGAGCGTTTGCCAAAGATCATGTTGTATTTGCTCAATGCCAAAACCGATGGTCGTTATGTCAACACCTATCAGGCAACCAACATTTTGGAAACGCTATTGCCGGATTTATTGAAAGATAGAGCCGAAAAACCACAGGCAAAACTTCTTGTCAATAAAACTTTAGAAGAAAATTTTCCATTTAAAAATAAATTCAGCAACGAAGATGTTAGCGTAAAAAACACAGGAAATCTACCAATTTATGTGACAGCCTATCAACATTATTTTAAAGCCGAGCCAAAACCTTTAAGTAATGATTTTGAAGTTAAGTCTTATTTTATAGACAAACCTAATAATGTGATTAAAAACGGAGAAGAAGTCACTTTAAAAGTAGAATTAACTGTCAAAAAAGAAGCCGAATATACCTTACTGAACATTCCCATTCCCGGGGGATTTGATTATACCTCAAAACCGGTCAACTACGGTTTAGAAGACCATAGAGAATATTTTAAACACGAGACCAGCATATTCTGTTCACAGCTTAAAGAAGGGAATTACACTTTTGAAATTCCACTGATTGCCAAATACTCTGGAAAATACAATTTAAATCCCGCTAAAATCGAGCTGATGTATTTTCCTACTTTTTATGCGCATGAGGGGATGAAAGTGGTTGAAGTGAAATAAAAGTAATTGCTATTTTTCAATATAAGTGCCTATTCGGGTTGAGAAACTGATTAACCCATTTTGATACTTACCGGGTTCAGCTATGTATTTATAATCTGGGTTATCTTTGGGATTATGATTTACCCTCAATTCCCAATACAATAATTCAAGCCAACATTCTTTTGCAAGTGCATTATAAGAGTCTTTTAATTCTTCACTCATTATTGCTTCTACTTCTCTTGGAATCCTTATTTTCTCAAAGAGATCATAAGTTTTGTTTTCATAAGTCAGGATCAGATATTTTGCTTCTTTGTATTTTAAATTCTCAGGCAGTTTAATTTCACTGGTTTCTTTATTGAGAATATTTACTTTTTTAAATTGATCATTTGTAGTTACTAATTCAAGGCCTATTTCAAGTTTATTTAAGTCTTCTATGGTGTCATTATCAACTATAACAAGTAATTTTAAGGGTTCTGTAACCGCTCTTAGTTTTCTGACCACATAAGGGATATCTTCAATTAAACCATCGTTGTGTTCTTTTATAATATTTTCAACTATAGCTGAAAAATTGGTGTGGACTTTAATGGTATCAAAACGCTCTCCATTACTGACCATTTTCATATAACTATCCAGATCTTTTTTGTCGTACCTACTGTAAATATTAATAATTCTGTTTTTAGCATCTTCCTTAAAGCATGTAAATACGTTTTCAAGATATTGGTCATACGACTTTATAATTTCAGAATTATTTTTATCAATGTTGTATTCTTCAAACAGCAAGGGCCTATGTTTTAATATCTTAGTTTTTAATTGACCATAATAGGTTTCGATATGGCTTTCATATTTTATGGTTTTTAAAAAAGCTATGGCAGTGTTTTCATTTTGAGAAAATGATGGCATTGTCACAAAAAGAGTGAATATTATTAAAATCAATTTCATTAGAAGCTGAATATACTATGAGTTCAAATGTAGTTATTCACTTTAAATTTCTTTTATTTTCTATCTTTTTTCTCTAATCTTGAAGTTTAGTATTTCTTTTGTATTTATTAGCTTAGTAAAATTAATTTTGAAGTATTCGTTACAATTTCTGGAAAAAATATAATGAAAAAGTCAGCTAATCATTACCAGCAAGCCAAATCTCTCCTCAGAAAAGCGCAATCCCCAAACGGTTTTTTAGCAGCCGTAAATGATGTGGCCAACTATAAAAGGATTTGGGCGCGTGATGGTGTGATTTGTGGTTTGGCAGGATTATTAGATGGTGAGGAAGATTTGGTAAACGCCATGAAAATGACTTTGGAAACCCTTGCTGAACATCAACACGACATCGGCAATATTCCTTCTAATGTAGATGTAAAAACCGGTGAAGTCAGTTTTGGTGGATTGGCCGGTAGAGTTGATACTTTAGCCTGGTTTGTGATTGGGGTTTGTCAATATGCATATTTCACGAATGACATGTCTTTTTTTGAAAAGCATAAACCTGCGATTTACAAATGCCTGAAACTCATGCAGGCCTGGGAATTCAATCATGGCGACTTGATGTACGTGCCACGAAGTGGGAACTGGGCCGACGAATATCCCACTGAGGGGTTTATTCTATACGACCAGCTTTTAAGAGTTTGGGCGATGCGTTGTGTGTTGAATTTTGAAGATAATCACGCATTAAAAGATAAGCACGACGCAATACTCGCTAAGATCATCATTAATTATAAAAAAAGACAAACTACTTCAAAAGTTTATCATCCTAAAGCATACGGGCAATTAGAAAAACTTGATTACTGGGTCGCCAGTCTTGAGCCGGCAGGCTATCAAACCCAATTTGATGCCTTCGCCAACAGCCTGATCTTGATGCTGGATATTGGAGACAACAATGACCACAAACAACTACTGGAGTATTGTAATACCCTAAGGAATGAGCTGCCATTGAAATCACTACCTGCCTTTTGGCCGGTCATTGAAGAAGGCGATAAGGAATGGGGCTTATTGACCAATAATTGTAAGTATGCATTCAGAAATTACCCTTACCAATTTCATAACGGCGGAACCTGGCCTATGGTGAATGGGTTTTACGGTATTGGACTTTGCCAACAAAATCAAAACGAAGAAGCAAACAATGTTTTAGAACAAATCAATAGCCTAAACGCTAAGGAAGGTTGGGGATTTTACGAAAATTTTGATTCTCAAACCCAAGACCCAAATGGGGTTAAATACTGCACGTGGAGTGCGGCAGCAAGTATCATGTTAACTCAATTTTTAAACGGCAAACAATGGATTGGACTGAAAAACCTATAGACGTCATTAGCACCGGAGAAATCCTGATCGATATGATGGGGCAACAGATGAATCAACCTTTATCTGAAACCCAAGACTTTCTAAAAATCCCTGGAGGTTCACCGGCTAATGTGGCCTTTAATTTACATCAGCTGAAACGCAAAGTTGTTTTTGTAGGTTGCATAGGTCAGGATGGTTTGGGAGAATTTATATTGAAGTGTTTTCAAGGTAAAAATCTATCCACCGATGGTTTGTGTCAATGCGAAGATGCGCCAACTTCAATTATTTTGGTATCCAAAACTTCGGGTACACCCGATTTTGTTCCCTACCGTGGTGCTGATTTTCAAATCCACGACAATCAGTTTGATGAAAGTTTACTCCGGCAAACCCAGGTATTTCACACCACTTGTTTTGCATTGTCAAAAAAACCGGCACAAGACAGTATATTAAAAGCAGCGCAAAAAGCTAAAAAATATGGAGCACAAATCAGTATAGACCTGAATTATGCAACTAAGATCTGGCCCGATAAAGCTGAAGCACAAGCTGTCATTGGTGAATTTCTTCAGTTGAATCCACTGCTAAAAATCAGTGAAGATGATGTGCAGCGTCTTTTAGGTAAAAAGTTAAGTCATGATGAAATCTTTAATTATTTTCAAAACAAATTTCAGCTCAATAAAATTTATTTAACCTTAGGCAGTCAAGGCGTGAAATACTTAAATGAACAAGGTAAAATCGTTCATCTTCCAGCCCAACCCATCGATGAGGTCAAAGATGCCACAGGAGCAGGTGATGCGTTTTGGTCCGGATTTTTATATGGTTTTACACAAAATTTTAGTCAAGAACAATGTTTAAAAATGGGATTGAAATTGGCGGCTATTAAATTACAACATGTAGGAGGTTTGCCGGAGGATAGGGATTTGGAACATGTGTTGATGACAACTTAGAGTATTTGAGTAATTTTCAAACATGAAAAAAGTTTTTTTGCACCTCTTTTTGAGACTTCACTGTGCTTCATCTATTCGATTTCTTAAGAAGATACAACTCATATGTATGAGCAGTAGCGGATTAAAAACCACTAATTTTTCGGTTAAGCACGAAGATAGCTATTATCTCTAAACTTTTAGGCTAGCAATTCAACCGCTATTGCTTATACACATTGTTCTCTGCTGGCTTTCTTCCGTTCTGTTTGTCGGTAGCGTTGGAAGCCATACTCTTTGACAAGTTTTGGTGGTGCGGTGGGTGGTACGACTTGGCAATGTGTATGGCTTTAGCATTGGCATTTTGTGCAATATGTGCAATTATTGTGCAATTCAGTTCAAGGTGTAAAACGCTCCTGCTCCCTTTTGTCCGCTTGATTTTAATATGTTTTGTTGAACTAATTCAGTCAGGTCATTGCTTGCTGTATTTCGAGAGCAATCGTTCAATTTTTGGTATTCGCTATTTGTAATCTTTTCATTTTCTTTTACAAACAAAACAGCTTTAACCTGCCTTGTATTCAAACCTAATTCCTCTAAATATTCTTGGTTGTAAATGTCTTTTCTGAATTCTACCCAAAATCCTGAGCTTTTGTAATAAAAAGAAGGTTCGGGCAAATCCATTTTAAGACATTGTTCTGTCATTTTTGAAATCCCTCGTCCCCAAGATTCAATATAACCGCTTCTAAACAGGGTCGTTGCAATGTCAGGGTTGTATGGCTTGGACGAATGTTTGTCCAAAAGCGTTTCAATAGTCCAATTTTCGGGTAGTTGCCCTTCGTTCCAAATCATAAATTTATCTTTGTAAACACTGATTTGAATGGGAACACCACCCGAATAATCTTTATGGGCAACGGCATTGAGCAACGCTTCCCGAACAGCTTCACGAGGAAGTTCAAAGGTTTCGATACGATGGATGCCATCATAACTGATAAGGGCTTTGAAGTATTTTGAAAACAACAAATCCATTGTTTTTTCTATTTGCTCAAACAGATTGCCGTGTACTTCATCTTGAAACCGCAAATCGCTATCTGATTCAAAATATCCGATTTTGATATATGCTCCCGTAACATACTTTTCCGGATTGGGATGAAACAGTAAAAGAGCCGCCCGTTTTAGGTATTTGTTTTCCTTGAGTTGGAGATTTTCAATGAGTTGCTCATTGGTGTCTGAAAGGCTGTCTTCAGAAAGGCGTTGGCTTCTGATGCCTCTTTTCTTGAAAAAGTCAAACGTTTCTTGTTTTAAATCATCTACCCAAACGTTCGGGATAGGTACGCCATCCCAAAGTTTGCCTTTCTTTTGCAATAGAAATTTGTCCAAAGCTGCACCTTTTAGTTCTTGCTTGGTGCTTCCGCTTCGGTAATGATATTGCCCTTTGTAGTTTACAGCGTTTGGATAAGGGTCAACAATAATTTCTAAATAACCGCTTTCTTTGGTTTCGTGCAAATTAACATCAACCAAAATGCCCAAAACATCACGTGTTTTATTGGGAACTTCTTCCAATAGTTTTTTTGCATCATCAACGCCAACAACATTTCCGTTATCATCTTTTCCGATAAAAATGGTGCCTCCATTGGCATTGGCAAAACCGCAAATCCATTTTAAGTATTCTTCTCGCCATTTGGTTTTATATTCTATGTTTTGGGTTTCGGACATTATTTGATAAAGATATGGTTATGATGATATTCTAAAAATTCTTGTGAAGGTAAAAATCTATCAGGCAATTCAATTTTATGATTTTGATATTTTAAAAAGAAATCATTTACGGCTTGTTCTTTTGAATAATCTACAAAATATTTAGATATCAATACTTTGTAATTAGGTGTAATTGAAAGAAATCCTTTATCAAATGCTTTGTCGTGAATTGAATTTAGACACAAGCCATTATGTGGATTTATCCTGTTTTTTGTGTCTTTAGCCCAAGGTTTTATATGACTTGCTACTAAAAAATCAGTAATTGATAAGCCTGTAATGCAACATCTCGAATTATATGAAGATAAAATTGTGCTTCTGAAAAAACTTTGATTTATCCTTGTTTTAATTGTTATTTCCCTTTCTTTTCCTTCGGGTAATTCGTTTAAATTAATTTCTTGAATTTCTTCAACTTTTTTGTTTTGGAATTTTGCAATCAATTCTTCGCTTTCGAAAGCAAGTTTTTCCCAATTGCCATTAAATTCATCCCAAACATCTTCTTCAAGTTTACTTCCATTTACCAAACCTGTAATTCCTTGTTTCTTTAATTCAGGGTCAAGTCTTCCAAAGTTCCCGACTTTCATATTCAATGCAGAAGGCGAACGTCCTATGATATTTGCATACTTGATAATAGTAGGATTATTTTTACTACTACTTTTAAAAGGTATTTTGCAATACACATTAAAAGCAATAATAGTTTCTTCTTTTGACCAATTGTTTTTCGCCATTCCACAAAAATAAACAAACCTTGCCGACAATTTAAAACACACCGTAAAAATGAAAGCCTATGAACTTCAATAATATTTCCTTTCCGCATCCTGTTTTAGGCGGAGCCAATGATGTTTCGAGTGAAATCAAAATGATTGACACCGATGATGTTTCAATCAATCCTAAAACTCACAGTTAGGAAATCAAGGTTAAATATACTTTTGATGATGAGGAATTAAAACAAATGGTTCAACAGGGACAAGCGGAGTTTATTTGCGAAGCTACTTGTTCCAATACACTTTATTGGGAAATTATACGAAGTGAAAAGCCGAAAATAAAGTTTGAAATCCCGAGAAAAAAAGTAAAAGGAAGGGTTGAATTTATTTGTTTGCTTGTTGCAAAGCAAAATGTTGAATCTTATTCAAATGAAAACTTTCATTCCGATTATAACGGTTTTACATTTGATATTGAACAAGGCGAAGTTTTAGCATATTTTGGTGAATTTAGTTTTAACGCTGATATAAAATACGAAAAACTGAAAGCCGTTTCTTCATTTATGGAAATTGTTCCCAATGAAGAATTGACCTATACTTACGTTGATTTAAAGAAAAGCAAAATTGAAATTCAATTACCTGTAGAAACGTATAAACTCTACCAAAGCGATTTCATTTGCCAAGAAGTAAAATTTGCCCCTGTTTTTCATTCGTCAATCGTTTTAAATGCACTTTTAACGGCTTTGTACAATTTTGAAGAGCACAAAGATTATTTATGGGCAAAAGTGATAGACTACCGATTGAAAAACGAAAAGCAATTTAAGGATGTAAATTTTGATGAGAAAGAAAACATTCCCGAAATCGCTCAAATGCTTCTCGGTAATCCGTTCAAACGTTTGTTGGAAGGACTAAACGTAATTGTTGAATCAGAAAACGAAGAATAATATGGCAAAGCAAACGATATTCAAACCAAAGTACGTTCAAAGACTTAAAACCGAGCTAAACGTAGATTTTTATAAAAGCAATGAATTTGTATACGATAAAAATCAAGTTTATATGTTTCCAAATATTGAGCAAACCGTAGGTTTGATTGAAAAATTAGACGTCAATGATGATTGTAAAACGGCAATTGCAATTTATGAAGCTTTTGAAAATTTAGAACCCATTCAAGCATCAGACGAGCGATTGTGGGTTTACTTGGCACACGCAGATTTATACCCGTATATGGTTAAACGTTGGAATGCTGTGCAAAACGGAACGGCAAAAGATCCCCAAAATTATATATTAAATCATTGGTTTTTAAGTACTTCCGCACAAAGCAGTTTACTTCGGCACGCCATTGCCGGTTTGTGGTGGTCAGCCTATTTGTCGGTTGATGAAAGTAAGGAAGATAAATACGAATTAACCAAAGTATTGTTCCGTCAGTTAGATTTCCCCACACGTACTTTGGGAACATACAAACTCGGTCGCCACAAAGAAGCCGTTCTCGGTATTTTGGAATTTATTCAAGAGAATGAAGATTTATTTAAAAGTAAATTTGAGCCAAAAACTCGTTTCGTTACCAAGCATTTGAATGTTATTGGTGGCGTTAAGCCGATTTCCTATTACGACCGTCATTTTTTTAAGTCCGAGTTAGAAAAAGTTTCGGATTCAATTTCTGCAATTTAGTTCCGTTTCTTTAGCGTTGGTAAAAAACAGCTCTTTTGGTTTTTAGTGCGGTTGGCTTGAGTATTCTGTAAAACCTGACCTTTCTGCATACCTGGCTTTTTAGCTCTGGGGAAATTCCTACATGACCATTTATCAAATCATCAATTAGAATATTAGGATAGTAAAACAACCCAAATTTGGTATCGTTTATTTATTAACATCAAAAAATACGGCAAATGCCCTATTTATTTCAATGCCTTACTGCTAGATATTTGACATATAATAATCTTTAAAATTTTTAATGATGAAAAAACTAGTTCATTTAAGTTTTATTTTGTGTGTATTGCCATTATTAACACTTGCACAAGACAAAGATTGGGAAGCTGTTGATTTTGTAGATGATTATAAAGTCAAATACAAAATTTCAGGAGGCGCTGCCAAGGAATTGATGAAAAATCCTACTTTTATCAATGATTATTCAATTTCTCAGGCGACCTTAATGAAAGGTTCTTCTCAGCCGGGCACACTTCAAAAACAAGGCACCGGTGCAGTTTTTGCTGAGGCGGTCTTGGGTGGCGTTTCTAAAGAAGCTTTCCAAGCGATGGTTGAGGAATGCCATGAGCATTTTAAAAGTCAACTTGAAGCCATTGGTTTTAACCTTACTGATGGGAAAGATGTTGTGAACTCTAAATTTGCCCAAAAGAAAAAAGGTAAAAAGAAAACACTTATCGGTCAAACACCGGATGAGCCCATTTTTGAAAAGATAGGTTTTATACAGGGAAGCGATATTAAAGAAGTTCTGCATTTTCGCCCAAAGAATCAATATGTAGCTGCAAGCTGGAAAGATGTCTCCACTATAGTCTTCAGACTCTCCGGCAAAGCAGATGTCAATACCATTAGTATTAACTATAAAGTTCGGTTTGCAAATTTTGAAGGTATAAAGAAAGGCTTATCCGAAAATATTCTTAAAACCCAAGCCGGTTTATCTATAATTCCAACCATTGAAATCATTAATCCTAAAGGAAAAAAATCAATGGTTTTTGTTAAAAAAAGAATATATGGCGGTAACAGCTGGGCTAAAGGCATGGTGAAAACCTCTGAAAAAGATGGAGACTGGCTGGGGTTATCCAGCTCTGCAGATTACGCACTGGCCGCAGACAGTGATGCCTTTATCCGGGAATTAAAGTCAATCATCATAGCATTTCAGAATGACTTGATTAAAGGGCTTGAGGAGGAAATAAAGGGCTAAAATTGTCAATTAACTGTCAAATAAAACGAAATAAGTTATCTAAAAAACTTATTGACTTAGGCGTTTAATAAATATATTTTAAATAAATCACTCATATAAAAATCAATTTATTATGTCTAAATAAAACCGTTTTTTTCTTAAAATTCATTTTCGTCTATAAAATTGATGCAATATCACCAAAAACCTGTCTGCCGACAGGCAGCGGGCACTGAGAACTCAGAGATATAAAATATTAATTATGTGCCTAAGTCAAAAAACTTATTAACTTGAGCAACTTAATTTTGTAAATTTTACTTATTCTACTTCGACTTTTATGCTATGTTTTAGCATCTAATTATATTTTTTCGACAGCAGTCAATTATCATAAAGATAAATTCAGTAAAGATAAAACTGCTTTTTGACAAAGCCTGTCTTTAATTTATAGAAAGGTTCGAGCTTATAAATAGTATGCCTGTAGCTATTGTTGGTAACTGCCTTTATTCGTTTCTTTTTACTTTAGCTGGATTTTGACGAGTATCAAAAACATCATATATTTCAATTCTAGACTCAAAATTATTAATCCAGTAAATTAATTTATAGTTTTTAAATACCAAGTATCTAAATCTTTTTTTTCGACCTTTAAGTAAATCTTCTATTTGACCAATTTCTGGTTGTTTTTCAAGTTTTAAAGCTTCTTTATAAATTCCATTCGTAATTTTTTTAGCAAAATTATAACTTACTTTCTCATAGTAATAGTCAAATATTTTTTCAAGCTCCTTTTCGGCGAATTCAGTCCAATAAACCTCTAACCCCATTTTTCCATTTTAGCTTTTAAATCGCTTGCTTTGATTAATCTTCCGTTTTGAGAATCCTCCGTCGATTTATCAATTCGTTCGTTAAGCTCTTCAATAGACATAGGTTTGAATTCTTCCTTTTCAGAAGTTTTATATTCTTTTTTTAAAATCTTCTCAAGTTGTTTTATTAAATCTTCACTTTGAACTTTTAAGAATTCTTGAACAAATTCTATTTTTCGTGTTTGAATATCCATTATCACTATTTTTATCAAATATACAAATTAATCAAATTTATATATTCTTAGAGTTAGAATTTTTTTCAGCTTGTTGCCAAGTATTATATAATGTCAGTTCGAGTGTCCTGACGTTTACTGTCAGGATGTATCGAGACCTTTTTGTATTTGTAAACAAAAATTTCTCGATATTTCCGAAACTTCAATAAGATATTTTGATGAGTTAAATCCCATTATACAAAAACGGCGCCCAATATTTTGGATGGGTGAGTTTTTCGCCAGCCTGACCCGTCGCCATAGCGCGTTTTACCATGTTAACAGCTTGAAAGGGTGAAGAGTTGTCCTTAATGATGAGTTTAAAAACATTTTCCATAGTAATGGCGGTGCTGGCGTCATTAACCGGCCACAGGGAGAGCAATGTGGCATTGGCACCGGCGATTAAAAATGAAGAATTTAAACCGTTTATACCTTCACCACCGATGAGTTTTCCCAAACCTGTATCGCAGGCACTTAAAACCGCCAAATCCGCATTCAAATTAAGTCGTGCAATTTCCGGAGCCAGCAAAAACGTGTCTTCTCCGGCATCGCCGTTATCGGGTTGGGTCATCATGACGCCGCTTAATGACGGCACAACGTCTAAACTAAATCCATGAGTGGAAAGCATCAAAGCTTTATAATTGGCTAACTTTCCGGTTTTACTCAATTGCTTAAGAAAACTCTCTTTCATCTGTTGACCGGTATAGACATCTACATTGGCGTCTAACTTTCCAACGGCTTGCACTTCTCGTAAAGTTCCCGGTAAATAATTGGCGCCGCCAAATCCCATGCGTTGAAGTTCATCGGTAAAATTGAAATTGCCTTCGGCGATTTTAGTAGAAATGGCTTCAGAAATCTCATAAAAATCCAACATAGACCGCGCATTGCCTTTGACGTTGCCACTGGGTTGGTATTTGGCGCCTCCCATAGCTAATAAAGGTTTGCGGTTTGGAGAATACTTTCGCTGGGCTATACTTTTCCACACACTGACCGACGGGATATACTTGACATTATGTTGGTTGATAACATATTGCCCTTGAGCATCGATAAAAGCTTCAAAGGGCAAAAAATTGAGTTCGTTGCTTGGGGCAATGATGATGTTTTGCTTTTGGGCAAGCAGGTGTTCAATAGGCTTCAGCGTAAAATTATACCAATGTTTAAGCAAAGCCTTTCTCATATTATGGAGCTTAGGGTCATCGGTTTGCAAAAGTTGTCGGGTAAATTCTACATTGTCTAGAAAATCCTCTGCAGTAAAATTCTGCCGCTTATCTGCATAGCGCACCAGATTGCCATCTACGATGTCATTTTTAAAATCTTTTAAAAAGCCATTATAACTGGATGGAATTTTTTTGGTGCGATCTATCCACACTTTTTTGATGGTTAACCATTCATCAATGGGGTAGTTGTAGTAAACTTTAGCAGAATTTTGGGTGATGGCATTAATGACGATTTCACCGGGACCGGTAAGCGAATAATATAAAAGAAGATCGTCCGGACCTAATAATTGTTGAGCATCGGTTAGACTTGCATTTGGCATATTGGCATCAAGTCGATCTTTGAGATATCCAC
>Ga0209931_1000207_pt1 | contig 34423 bp, 30 predicted proteins | sample SalPonR1_B_D1_MG_FD_185697 | JGI IMG/M metagenome (GOLD analysis project Ga0209931, IMG submission 185697) | Salt pond soil microbial communities from South San Francisco under conditions of wetland restoration - Salt Pond MetaG R1_B_D1_MG... ...
GTGCGTGTTTCTAAATCAAAGGAATCTGAGGTGTTCACATAATCGAATTCCAGCGTTACAAAATAAACGCTGTCTCCCAAACACTCAAAATTACTCAGCTCCGGACTCCCAATCTCACAATTGGCCGATCCGCCGCAATCCACATCAAACTCAAATGCAAAGGAACAGTCCGGCATCTCCACATCCGTTATCGATAATAGCTCATCCGCAAACCCGCTGAATGGCAAAGTCAATCGCAATGGCAGGTCCGCATAAGCATATCGACCCACATTATCCGTGCGCGTTTCTAAATCAAAGGAATCTGAGGTGTTCACATAATCGAATTCCAGTGTTACAAAATACAGGCTATCACCCAAACACTCAAAATTACTCAGCTCCGGACTCCCAATCTCGCAATTGCCCGAGCCGCCGCAATCCACATCAAACTCAAATGCAAAGGAACAGTCCGGCATCTCCACATCTGTTATCGATAATAGCTCATCCGCAAACCCGCTGAATGGCAAAGTCAATCGCAATGGCAGGTCCGCATAAGCATATCGACCCACATTATCCGTGCGCGTTTCTAAATCAAAGGAATCTGAGGTGTTCACATAATCGAATTCCAGTGTTACAAAATAAACGCTGTCTCCCAAACACTCAAAATTACTCAGCTCCGGACTCCCAATCTCGCAATTGCCCGATCCGCCGCAATTTTCTTCCAATTCATACAAATCAAATACATCAGACTCAGAAAGGGAGCGATTATAGATCCGAATATCATCCATTTTCCCGTAAAAGTTCTCGCCAATAGTTATGGAGTTTGACGTTATTGTGGGCCTATCAGTTAAGGTATCAACAGCCTTAAGTTCACCATCTCGATAGAGTTTGACCTCGCCGGCATCAAAGCTCCAAACCAGTTGGTGCCAGGTATCCGTATTATTGTAATCAGTAAAATAATTCTGATTCCATTCTATATCCCAAATCCCGCAATTGTTATCACAACCAATAAGGGGCGTATTCAGGTCAAATAGGGCCATATGGATATCATCCATGGCCACTAATTTTTGATAATCCGCTATGTCTGCAGAGTCCGCTCCATCGAGCTGCATCCAAAGAGCGACCGTAAACTCTTCCATTGGACTTTCAAATTCAGGATCATTGAGTTGAAATGCGATGGTATTCGAGTTTGGACTCAAATCCCAGGCACAATTTGATGTTCCGTAGCGGTTTTCTGTCAGATCTTGAGGCCCGACTATATCTAAGGATGTATTTGATTCTACTTCAGCTATAGAATCAGCAAAAGGAAAGTGAAAAATGAGTCCTTCGTTTAAATCCTGGCTCCATAATTGAGAGCTAAAAAACAATAAGAGAAGAGTATATAAGGGCTTTTTCATATAAAACATTTAATAGTTAAGACTCCAAAAAGTCCTAAAGTGCTGCCTCTCTCATTTAAGGGGAGGTATATCATGTTATTAAAATTAAAAAAGCACAGGAACATTTTCAGCTAAACAGCTTTCAGAGATAAAGGCCAAGCGTTCCGTATCTGAGGCAAAAAAGGATAAGCCATTATAAAATTAGCCTGAGGCTACCGCGCAAGGGATGGTAAGGGCCAGCCCCGGCGAGGGGCTGGGTACGAACTGCAGGCGCGAAAATCGCGCCGAGGTGAGTACGGCACCCCTGCACAGCCCGACCCCGAGGTGTCCGCCCTCTGGCGGACCCTCGAGGGTTGCGCCCAAAACAAAATGAAAGCAAAGCTATTTAATGGGACATTTGAGAACGGGATGTCCATTCAAATGACCTTCCAGGAGATCGCCCGACTGAATGGGACCGACCCCAGATGGGGTACCAGTGAATATGAGGTCACCTTTTTGCAGCGTAAAATAGCGGGAAATAAAGGCAATGATCTCGGGCAGGGAGAACATCATGTGACGGGTGTCGCCCTGTTGAGCTAATTGACCATTTTTGTGAAGTGTAAATTCGTGATGGTCGGTCTCAGGGTCGAAAACTTGCCACTGACCGATAGCTGCTGAATAATCAAAAGCTTTGGCTAATTCCCAGGGATGACTTTTTTCCTTGGCTTGCGTTTGAATATCCCGTGCTGTAAAATCAATCCCCAGAGTCATTTTATCGACATAATCCAATGCAAATTTGGGTGAGATGGCTTTCCCGTGCTGACAAATACGCAATACCCACTCGCATTCGAAGTGGATCTCATTGGAAAAATCAGGGATAAAAAAGGGTTTTTCTTCTCGCAGCAATGCCGTGGATGGCTTCATAAAAATGAGGGGCTGGTCCGGTTTTTCGTTAGCGAGTTCTTCAATATGTGCCAAATAATTTCGGCCAATGCAAAATATTTTCATAGGAAACTTACATTTGTATTCGAAGACAAAAGTACAGTTTTGATCGAGAGTGCCCTTACTGTGAATCGGATAATAAGCGAGTGGGGGGGGCTGGTGCGTAGAACCAACAAATAATTGTACTTTTGCAAGTATTCAAATAAAATATCATTTATGAATATATTTCAGCGGGCGTATCGGGCATCAGGATGGCTGGCATTTGCCGTGGCCATGGTCGTTTACTTTTTTTCCGTAGAGCGGACTGGAAGTTTGTGGGATTGTGGTGAATTTATTTCTGCCGCTTATAAATTGCAGGTGGTTCACCCTCCGGGGGCACCTCTATTTTTATTGATGGCGAGGATGTTCGCTTTTGTTGCTGAACTTTTCTTTGATGATCCGGCAAAAATCGGTCATGCGGTGAATTTATTTTCTGGCATGGCGACTGCATTTGCTGCGGGATTTGTAGCCTGGTCGACGACTTTGCTAACCAAACTAGCCATGGTAGGGCGCGATGCAGAACCTGACAAAGGACAGAGCTTAGCTGCCGGCGGTGCTGGATTGGTTGCCGGACTGACGAGTGCGTTTGCTACTTCTGTATGGTTTTCTGCAGTGGAGGGGGAAGTGTATGCCTTATCCACCTTTTTTACGGCACTCACGATCTGGAGTGCCGTGCGTTGGTATAGTCTGCCCAAAGATCCACAAAATGATCGCTGGTTGTTGTTTACTGTTTTTGCGGCGGCCCTTTCGATTGGAGTTCACCTTTTGAGCTTGCTCACCTTTCCCGCATTGGCTTTGTTTTACTATTACAAAAAATACGAGGAAAGAACCTTAATTGGGGGGCTTTTGGCAATGGGTGCGGGAGTTGTCCTGATAGGAATCATTCAATCCGTGGTCATTATCGGCATTCCTAAAATGTGGTTTTTCTTTGATCGAATCATGGTCAACTCTTTTGGTGCGAGCCCTAATTTGGGGATCATTCCGACTGTACTATTAATTGGAGCGGTTATCTATTTGGCCTTGCGATTCGCTAGAACGACAGGTCGCCCCCTTTTGCATCAGGGTATTTTAGCTTTCATGTTTGCTATCATCGGATATTCTACCATTGGAATGGTTGTGATCCGATCCAATGCGAATCCACCCATTAACATGAATGAGCCAAGCGATCCGTCTCGACTTATTCCTTATATCAATCGGGAACAATACGGTGAGCGACCACTTTTATTTGGGCCGCATTACTTAGCTTCTCCGCAGCGCTACGACCGCGAAGATCGTCTGGGACTCGTAGATGGGGAGTATGTAAAAGTATCCGAAAAAATCAGTCCCGTTTATCGATCCAGTGATGAGATGTTTTTCCCCCGGCTGGGGCATATGGATGATCGTCGAAAACAGCTATATGACTATTGGTTAGATCGAGAGCGGGGCAATCCGTCCCTGGCTGATAATTTTGGCTTCTTTTTCCGATATCAGATCGGTTGGATGTACACCCGGTATTTTATGTGGAATTTTGTTGGTCGACAAAATGGTGAGCAGGGGTTCTTTCCCTGGGATAAATCCACGGGGCATTGGGAATCCGGCATCAGTTTTGTAGACGAGGCCCGCCTGTATGAAATGGATAATCTACCTCCACCTATGGAGAATAATAAAGCTCGAAATCATTATTACTTCTTGCCTCTTCTCTTTGGGATTTTGGGATTAATATGGCAGTTTAAACGTCGAAGAAAAGATTTCTTCACCTTGCTTGTGCTGTTTATCATTACGGGTCTTGGCATCATCGTATACTCGAATCAGCCGCCTAATGAGCCCCGGGAGCGGGATTATGTTCTGGTCGGATCATTTATGACTTTTGCCATGTGGATAGGTATGTCCGTTCCGTTTCTATTCGAGTGGCTACGTGAAAAAGCCTCTATGCGACCTGTCGTGGGTGCTTTAGCTGCGGGGATTATCGTGCTAAGTGCGCCCACCATTATGGGCATTCAGAATTTTGATGACCACAGTCGTCGTTGGATTACCGGTGCTCGTGACTATGCAAATAACTATTTGCAATCGCTCGAAAAAGATGCGATTATTTTCACTTACGGTGATAACGACACCTACCCCTTATGGTATGCACAGGAGGTGGAAAATATCCGGCCTGACGTCCGAATCATAAATCTTAGTTTAATTGCCGTCGATTGGTATATTAATCAAATGCGGAGGAAGGTCAATGAATCAGAGCCCATTGAAATGACGTTGAGTGCCGAGGGAATTCGAGGTGATAAGCTCAATGCCGTTGCCATTAATTCCAGTTTAAATCAAAGATTTGAAGTGAGAGATGTATTACGTCTTTTAGATGAATCTCCAGATTTGGCACGAAGTGGGCGTATTCCCAATAAATTTTCGATCAGTATTGATCCCCAAAAGGCTCAAGAGTCCAATTGGGTAAATCCAGAATTGACTAATCGCATAGTAAATCAAGTTCCCATCACCATTAACGCGGGAATGATCACAAAAGATGATATAGCTATTCTGGATATTTTAGCCAGCAATATGTATGATCGACCGATTTATTTTGCATCGACTGTTCAGGGGTCGAAGCTACTCGGTCTCAATGATTACATGCAGCTAGAAGGTCTGGCCCTTCGCTTTATTCCGGTCAAAACCAGCTCTGATAAAAGCATGGGCATTTATGGGTCAGGGCGAGTTGCTGCTGATAAGATCTTAAGGGTCATGCGTGAAGAATATCAGTGGGGCGGATTTGACAAGTACGATTTATTTGTCGATGAAAGTTACAGTGCGGCTGTTCAGGCCCACCGTATGGCTATGATGCGATCATTGCAGGCTTTCTTAAATAATGAGGAGTACGATAAAGCAGAAGAAATGTGTGATCTTTACTTCCATGCCTTTCCGAATATGAATTTTCCTTTTATATCTCATCAGATAAATTCGTTTGTCAATGGGTATTTGCAAGTCGGTGCAAAGGAAAAAGCGAAAGAAGTATTAGATGTACTTATAGACCAGGTGGAGGATTATATGATTTTCTACACCTCCATATCCAGTGAGGTTAGAAATAGCAGTTTTTCCAGAGATTATCAGTTTGCGCAACGAACGATGCGGGAGAGTTTATCTCTGGCACGAGAAGTAAGTTCTGAGTATGGCCAGGAAAAGATGAAGCAGTTGGCACCCTACACTCAATAATTAAAAATGAAGAAAATGAAGAAATTAGCCATGGGCTCTGATCATGCAGGCTTTGAATTGAAACAATTATTAAAGAAAAGTGGCGTGTTGGATGAGTATGAAATAACTGATTTCGGAACTCATTCTGAAGAGTCGACAGATTACCCCGATTTTGCCCACCCCACAGCAAAAGCTGTTGAGAGTGACGAGTTTAATTTGGGCATTTTAATTTGTGGTAGTGGCAATGGAGTTTCTATGGCAGCAAACAAGCATTCTTCTATTCGAGCAGCCCTTTGTTGGAATGCAGAATTAGCTGGCTTGGCTCGACAGCACAACGATGCCAATATTCTTTGTTTACCATCTCGTTTTATAGATTTTGAAACAGCAAAAGAAATCGTTTCCACTTTTTTATCCGCTGAGTTTGAAGGGGGCAGACATGAGCGGCGAGTAAATAAAATTTAAGCATACCCATGAGTGATCAATTTTTTCAGCGGCTAAGTATGATTGCACTTAGTAGCCTATTCTGCCTGTTATTAAGTGCTCAGGATGAGCTAAGAAGATCTGATATTGATTATGCCAAAAATATTGATTCTTTTGAACTCAAAAGACACCTTTTCTTTTTGGCATCAGATTACTTGCAAGGCCGTGAGACAGGTACATGGGGCAATGACGAAGCAGCCAAATACGCCGCTCACTATTTCGAAAAGTGGGGACTGCAAGCAATCGATTCCAGTAAAAACTATCAGCAACCCGTATCATTTACCCGGATTACTGAGATCACAAAATGGATGGAGGTAAATGGAAATGAGCTAGAGCCCTTTACAGATTTTGTTGTTTCCCCTTTTCGACAGCAGCCCTTAGATTCTTTTTATGCCGAGTCTATATCCTTTGCCGGTTATGGGATTGAGTCCGCATCTTATGACGATTTCGGCGAACATGATTGGACTAATAAGGTCGTAATCATTTTTAAAACACTTCCCGATAAGCTTGCAAAAGAGGTCCCTGAAGAGGCAGCTAAGTTATCTCTTAGACTCAAAAACTGCTTAGATCATGGAGTAAAGGCTGTATTCGTCATTGATGAGAATCTTCGTTCCTACAGTGCCCGAACAAGTCGATATCTGGATGCTCAGTTTTTACAGCTGGGGAGAATCAAGCCTCAGGAGCTCCCTCTTCCTCCGCATGCTCATCTTAGTGTGCCTCTGGCTGAATCCTGGTTGAGTCAATCTAAAAGGAATTTTAAGAAATACCGAAAACGCCTCTTAAAAAACGGAGGAATTTCAGATAAGGTATTCCAAACGCCCGTTTCAGTTTCTGCTTTTTGGCATCCGACCACAGAATACGTACATAGTCAAAATGTCGTTGGGTACCTGCCTGGACAGGATACCACTTTACAAGATGAGCATATTGTCATTTCTGCTCATTACGACCACCTTGGCCAAAGAGACAAAGCCATTTATAACGGTGCCGATGATAATGGGTCTGGAACAACAGCTGTTTTAACACTCGCCGAGACATTTAGTCATTGGGTGAACAATGGAAATCCATTGCGAAGGGGTATCGTTTTTATTTTGATGACTGGTGAGGAAAAAGGATTATTGGGTAGTAGATACTACTCCGAACACCCTCTGCTTCCTTTGGACAAAACGATGGCTAATGTCAATGTTGATATGGTCGGGCGAATAGACGAAACCTATTCAGGAAAAGGCGACTATATCTATGTTATTGGCGCCGACCGGATCAGTCAGGATTTGCACGATATTAATGAGGAGGCAAATCGACGCGGCCCAAATATCACTCTCGATTACACCTATAATGAAGAGGATGACCCCAATAGATATTACTACCGATCGGATCACTATAACTTTGCGAAGAAAGGTATTCCTGCCATCTTCTATTTTAATGGAACCCATGAGAATTATCATGGAGTAGGCGACACTCCAGAAAAGATCAACTTTTCCGCCATGCAAAAACGCGTCCAGCTTATTTTTCTAACTGCTATGCAACTTGTGCAGCGTGAAGCCCCATTGCACATTGATGCTAAATAGGGAGTTTACGCTTTGCTACTTCGGTAAATTTTCAAGAATCTCATTTACTGAGGCTCTTTTTTTATAATCGGGATTAAAGTGTCTCCAGACTATTTCCCGGTTCTGGTCGATAATATAGGTCGCAGGTATGGGCAGTTGCTGAGAATCATCTGAATGGGCCTCCTTTAGATCTGCGCCTAAAACTGTATTATACATGACTCGCGTTGCGGATCCGGGGCGAAATTTCACTCCATAGGCCTCGGAAATAGCGTAGCTTTCATCATACAATAAAGAAAATTCAGCACCCGTCTTGTCTCTTGTTTTTTGGAGAAACTCGGACTTTTCAGGCGAGATGGCAATAACTTGTGCCCCTCTTTCGGTGATTTTATGCAAATCATCCTGCAAAGCCTGCAAGTGTTTATTGCAAACCGGGCACCAGTGGCCGCGATAAAAAACCATAACCACAGGTTCCTTTTTCAGCAACTTATCTAATTCAACTGTTTCACCTTCAGCGTTTTGCGCGCTCCATAATGGTGCCTTGGCCCCTACTTCAAGACCTTGAGCCTCTTTCGCTGAAATATATTGGTCATCTTGTCCCATAAGTACGTTGTTCGTAAATAAGCCGAGTAAAATCGCACATAAAATAAGTAGTCTCAAATCCATCTGTTTATTGCGTTTACGGCTCATCCGACCTTTTCCTTACAAAAGAGGAGAAAAAAAGGGAACAAACGAATTGGGAATCAATATCTTTGCGGAAAATAGGAAAATATGGCCACGCCGAGAACTGCCGCTTTTTATACTTTAGGGTGCAAACTCAATTTTTCCGAATCTTCGAGCTTAGCCCAGCGATTTGAGTCAGCGGGATATGGTGTTCTTCCCTTTTCCGAGGCCGCAGATATTTATGTTATCAATACCTGTTCGGTCACTGATTTTGCAGACGCGAAATGCCGGAATATCGTACGAAAGGCAAAACGTAGAAATCCCGAATCGAAGATTATCGTTATTGGGTGTTACGCGCAATTAAAGCCAGAAGAGATCGCAGAAATTGAGGGTGTGGATTTGGTTTTAGGTGCTTCGGAGAAATTTCAGGTTTTGGACTATATCGACCAAATTTCTGATGCAGAGCCCGGATGGATTCAGACCGGAAGTATCGAGGAAGTGCATAGCTTTGAGCAAGCCTTTTCGTTTGGAGATCGGACGCGCTCTTTTTTAAAAGTTCAGGATGGGTGCAATTACAATTGTAGTTTTTGCACGATTCCGCTGGCGCGGGGAAAAAGTCGCTCACCTAAAATAGAGACATTAGTTGACCAGGCACATCAGCTTGCTGAAAAAGGAGTGCGTGAAGTTGTGCTAACTGGAGTAAATATTGGCGATTTTGGGTGGACTGATGGTAAGAAAGAGTCCAGTTTTCTGGAGCTAATTCAAGCATTAGATCGAGTGGAGGGTATTGAGCGTTTTCGGATTTCGTCGATCGAACCGAATTTATGCTCAGATGAGATTATAGCTTTTGTATCTCAATCTGACCGATTTGTTCCCCATTTACACATGCCTCTGCAATCGGGGAATAATAAACAGCTGGCTCAAATGCGTCGGCGGTATAAACGCGAACTGTATTTAGACCGCGTGAAACAAATAAAAGAATGTATGCCTGAGGCCTGTATAGGTGTGGATGTGATTACGGGTTTCCCGGGCGAGACCGAAGCAGACTTTTTGGAAAATGTAGATTTTATTCGGCAAATGCCCATCAGTTATCTCCATGTTTTTACCTATTCGGAACGCCCGAATACTCTGGCGGATGAAATGAAGGATGTGGTTCCTATGCCCGAACGAAAGCGAAGAAATAAAGTGCTACGACAACTTTCACATAAAAAGAAGCGAGCCTTCTACGAACAGCAACTGGGTACTCAGCATCGCGTTCTGGTGGAAAAGGATGCAAGGAGTAGTGGTCTGACTGGATTTACGGAGAATTATGTAAAGGTAGATCTAATCGACTCGCAGTTGGAGGCCAACGACCTTGTGGAAGTTTATTTAAAAGAAATAACAAATTCCGGGCGAGTGACAGCAGAGCCCATTTTCAGTCCTACATTTCCACTTCAGTAGATGGCTCAAAGCCGTAGGAGTATTCCGGCACCTTTCCAATAGTCCCCTTGAAGAAATTTGATATATAGTCTAAATCCGCTTCAGGATCATCAGTTGGGAAAAAGGGCGAACTGAAGCTCACCACCTTTGCCTCATAATCGAATTTGCATAAAATAATAGAAGCGCCCGCCTTTTTTGCAATCCAGTAAAAGCCCGTCCGAAGCCGATCCACTTTTTTTCTAGTGCCCTCCGGAGCAATCGCAATATCGAATCGGGTATGCCGATCAAAAATCTTCACGACGGCTTCAGTCATATTTGCGCTACCCGTTCGATCTACCGGATATCCACCCAGCCATTTAAAAATGGCTCCAAAAGGAAAGCGGAACAAACTGCTTTTGCCTAAAAACCGCGTGGGCATCTTTCTATACATGCGGACTAAAATACCCAAAGGGAAGTCAACCCACGACGTATGTGGCACTACAGCAACAATATTTTTTGGGTATTCTATAGGGTAATCCCCTTCCACCTTCCAGCCCCACCATTTCAAAAGCAAACCCGCTATCTTTGATTTCATACAATGAATATAAATTATTTTTTTGATCCGGTGTAATGGTATAGCCGAAAACTAGGTCTAAGTTAAATACGGATTAAACCTTGGGTAAAATATTGTATCTAATGTATAGACCGCAATGATGCAAAAGAAGAAAAATATTTCAGATTTGGAGATTTTGGAGGCCTTCAAGGGGAATCCAGAAGCCGGCATGAAGTTGTTTCTCGATAAATTTGAGAGGCCGCTTTTTGTCCATCTTAGATCTATACTTAGAGTGGATGAGGATACTGAGGATGCCTATCAAAATACCTGTGTGAAGATTTATCTTCATTTAGATCGGTATAAGGGAAAGTCTAGTTTGTATACCTGGGCCTATCGAATTGCGACGAATGAAGCTTTGGGTTTGTTGCGAAAGCGCAAAAACACCCTCAGTGAGTCCGATTCCGTTTTAAAGAGTCATAAGGCAGCCTCAAGCGTTGACTACGACTTTTTACTAAACGTATTTCACGAGGCTATTGATCAATTGCCCTCCCGTCAACAATTGGTCTTCCAAATGCGATATTATGGGAATTACTCTTATGCAGATATTGCGAGATTTACTGAGCGATCGGTTGGTGGATTAAAAGCGAATTACCATCACGCTAAAAAGAAAATTGAAGAACATATTAAATCAAAAACGCTATGAAAGCTAATACAAAGCCAGATGACTTTGGCCTCCCCAAAGAGGTTATCGAACGCAGTAAAATGCTCCATCAAAAAGGGCCAAAGGTGCCGCTGGAGAAGAAACGTCAGGTAATTTTAGGCGCGAGGCGAAATACAAAAAAAATCTTGTCGCCCTGGACCATTGGTTTAGGGGCCGTTGCAGCACTTCTATTGGGGATAATATTTCTGCAAGGAATTCAGAATCAAGCCTCCACATCCCCGGCCCATACCTATGCCAGTATGGATCAGGAGGATTGGATTATAGATAACTATGCGTCGCCATTTGATAAAGATGCTTACCTCTATGATATTAATCCAAAAGAAGTGGAAGAAATCAATTGGAGTTGGGCTTCGAATATGGCCATGCAGGAAGAAGAAATAGATCTTCTAATCGAAAAATGGAGTCTAGAGATGACAGAAAACGAATTTTATAACCTTTATAACTTGTAAACTATGAAAACCCTATTATCAGCCTTGTTAATTGCATTATTCTTTTCTCTTTCGTCAGCTGAAGCACAGCGTGAGCAATGGAGAGAAAAGGTAGAGTCTCAAAAAGTAGCCTATATTACAAGTGAGCTCGACCTCAGCCCGGAACAGGCGCAATCTTTTTGGCCGTTGTATAATGAACATCAGGAGGCTAAAAAAAGTCTTTTAGATTCGGACACAAAAAAAGGTCCTGAACTAATGGCCTTATCCGAGGAGGATGCGAAGAAAGAAATTGAAAAACGTCTCCAAACGCAGAAAGAGTTGACACAATTAAAATCCGACTATACGGAGAAGTATCTTGATATTCTGCCTGCTCAAAAGGTATTGGCGCTCGATCGTGCAGAAAGAGAGTTTAGAAAAGAGATGCTTCATCGGATGCGCGAGCACAAAGGAGAAAGTAAAGGTGCTCGAAAACAGCGACGCAGAGATTAGAATCTCAATTTTCAAGGCGGTTTTAAGGCGACTTAGGCCCAATTCAGAAAAGTATGTCTCCCAAAGAGGCATACTTTTCTGACATTTATGGGCATTTCTTTCCTCAGAAATAAAAAAATATGCGGTTTCGCATACATATTATCTTAACATATTGTCGGTTCAAATGTAGTTTCTTAAAATTTTAGATATTTTAAATTTAATACTAAAGATATACATTATCATCTGTATTTCAATTAGTTAAATCAAATAGTACATATGTCTAATGTCAAAACAAATTCTATCCTGGTTCATGATTTCTCCATACAAAATCAAGGTTTTTGATTGTAAAAATATTACCTTAGCTCTCGGTTTACGAATAACTGTTACATCCCAAAAAAACCTATGCAGCGAAAACCTACTCCCAGAAGCAAAATATATAGACTGGTAACTGAATTTGAAGAAAAAGTAGAAGGTCAGTATTTCCACGTCTTTGATGATAATCAGCTTATAGATATTATCTCCTTTTACGAGAATGAAAAAGAGATCTTTAAAGCTATTGAGGCTGTTGATTTAGCCATATCACAATATAAGTATAGGGTCGATTTTTATTTACTCAAGGTACGGCTTTTAATAAAGGACCAAGATTATATTGGGGCTCTTAAAGCCGTCCGAGAAGCAGAAAATCTATCTCCCTACGAGTTTGACCTTTTGTTAAAGAAATCAAAGGTGCTTTACTATTTAAAAGAGCATGCCGAATCGCTTGAAGTTTTAGATCTTTTGCGATCACATCATCCCACCCGATCTGATGAATCGGAAGTTCTACTAATGGAGGCTTATATATACGAAGCCTTGAAGGATTACGATAGTATGTTTGATGTGCTGGGAGATGCCCTTATAGACAGTCCCCTTCGAATAGAGGCTCTTGAAAAGATGTGGATGGCTGTTGAATTTAGCAAACGATATCAGGACAGCGTAGATTTCCATCTTCGACTTATAGATCAGGAGCCATATAATGCCCATGCCTGGTACAATTTGGGGCATGCATACTCTTGTCTTAATGATTATGAAAAAGCAATTGATGCCCTCGAGTACAGTTATTTAATTCTACCCGATTTTCAAATGGCTTACCGCGATTGTGCCGAGCTCTGCATGCTGACATCAAATTTTAGAAGAGCCCGCATCGTGTACGAAGAGGAATTAGCACGTTTTGGTCCCGACAGTGAATTACTTTGCGACTTAGGCGCTTGTTATTTAGAATTGAACGAAAATCAGCTCGCTATTCAGCGATTGATGAAGGCCCACGCACTTAACCCGGACAATGATGAAGCAAAATATTTTTTAGCTACGGCCTATGTGCGCATTGACTTACCCAAAAAAGCCATTCGACTTTTATTGCAAGCTTTAGAAATTGAGGACCGAAGAGAAGAATATTACGCACGATTAGCAAATGCCTATCAAAAAACAGGAGAATTAACTCAGGCCGACTATTTCTACAGAAAAGCGACTGAAACCGGTCCGGAGCAATTGGAAGTGTGGTTGGAACACGCCAAATTTCTCTATGATTCCAAAGAGTACGCTCAATCTCTTCGAATACTTGAAGAAGCGGAATATCACACTGTTGGTGTAGAACTTAGCTATTGCAAAGGTGCCTGTCTCATTCAAATGAATCAAACTGAGGAGGGAGTAAACCTTCTTGAGGCCGCAATGGGGGAAAATCCATTTGCCATTTCCATATTAAACACCTTCGCTCCGGAAGTCAAATTGGATACAAAAGTTCAATCCATGATTAGTTATTTCCAAGAGGATTAGGATAAAAGCGGTCGAAATGGACTTACATTTATTGGCCATTTCGTAAACTTATCTAAAACTGTATGGATAAATTAGGAGGAAATAGTATCTTCGCACTCCGAAATAACAACTTTAAGCATATAAAATCGAATCAATGCGAAATTATGAAGTTACTTTCATCGTAGATCCAGTTCTGTCGGGCGATGAAATTAAAGCGACAGCTCAGACCTATGTTGACCACCTCCGAGAGATTGGGGCCGAAGTGGTGGACTTGGAAGAGATGGGGTTACGCCAACTAGCCTATCCCATAAACAAACGAACTTCCGGCGTTTACTATTCGTTAGAGTTCAAAATAGATGATGGCTCATTTATTCCGAAGATGGAACTTGCATTTATGCGAGATGAGCGGATCATCCGATACCTCACTGTGCGTCTTGACAAATATGCCGTTAAGTTTAACGAAGACAAGCGCAACGGACTGATTGGGAAAAACCGAAAAGACAAGGACAAAGAGCCTGAAGCTAAAAAGCCAGTCGAAAAGAAGGCAGCAGCTAAGTCTGCCCCCGTTCAGAAGAAAGAGGAAGAAGAATAACATTTGAACTTTAAAAAACTATTATCATGGCATCAAGAGACGATATAAAATTCTTATCCAATCCTAAAATCGGCAAAAAACAAAAGAAATTTTGCCGATTTAAGAAATATGGAATCAAGCACGTGGATTATAAAGATCCTGAATTCTTAAAATCATTTGTAAACGAACAAGGTAAAATTCTTCCCCGAAGAATTACTGGGAACTCTTTAAAGTTTCAACGAAAGGTTTCTACTTCTGTAAAAAGAGCTCGTCACCTGGCCATCCTACCTTACGTTACGGATTTATTTAAATAACCCATTGGATAAAAGAATATATCATGGAAATCATATTACTTCAAGACGTCGATAAAGTCGGAGATAAATTTGAAATCGTCAGTGTAAAGAATGGATATGGGCTCAATTATTTGATCCCTCAAAAATTAGCTGTAATAGCTAATGATTCTAACAAGAAGCGACGAGCTGAAATGATTCGCAGAGAAGAAGCACACGCTGAAAAAATGTTAGATGAGTATCAAGAATTAGCTGATAAACTCAGTCATATCGTACTTAAAATCGGTGCGAAGTCGGGTACAAGCGGTAAAATCTTCGGCTCAGTGACTAATGTTCAAATTGCGCAAGCCCTAAAAGATCAAGAGGGCATCGATATCGAACGCCGAAAAATTTCACTCGATGAAGACGTCAAACAATTAGGTAGCTATTCAGCTGCTTTGAATTTACATAAAAGCATCGACGCTCGAATCAACTTCGAAGTTGTAAAAGAATAGAGCTTTTACTGAAATCACGTGATCGAAAAGGCCAGAACCCTTGAGTTCCGGCCTTTTTCTATATTATCCCTTTTGAACCTCTTAGAAGCCGCCTTGTTTATTATTTGTATATTTGTGTCACTAAGATTACGAGGTATTGCTACATTATAACACATACGAGAAAAGTCCCGACCACGAATGGGTCGTATTCATCCACGGCGCTGGAGGAAGTTCCTCTATTTGGTACAAACAAGTTAAGGATTTTCGTAAGAACTACAATGTTCTATTGGTAGATTTGAGAGGTCATGGTCGGTCCAAAACTTCGCTAAAGACTCTTAAAAAATACAGCTTTGAAGTCATCACAAAGGATGTCATTCAAGTTCTGGACCATTTAAAAATCGAACAAGCTCACTTTGTAGGTATTTCGTTAGGTACCATCGTGATCCGAGAATTAGCTGAACTTCAATCCGAACGAGTACAGTCTCTAGTCATGGGTGGAGCTATTATGAAACTTAATTTGCGTTCCAAAGTATTGCTGAAATTAGGGGTATGGCTCAAGTCAGTCCTGCCCTATATGCTACTTTATCGATTCTTTGCCTTTATTATTATGCCGAAAGGCAACCATAAAGAATCCCGCTCTCTATTCATACGCGAAGCTAAAAAACTATATCAAAAGGAATTTATTCGTTGGTTTAAGTTGGCCGCAGGGCTCAATGCTAAATTAAAGTTCTTCTGGGATAAAGAATTAAGTATTCCTACACTCTATATCATGGGAGAGCAAGACCATATGTTTTTGCCTTCTATCAAAAAGCTCAGTGAAGCACATCGGTATTCTACCCTCCAGGTGGTTCAAAATTGCGGGCATGTTGTAAACGTCGAACAACCCGAGACTTTTAACCAGAAAGTTCTTCAGTTTCTGCAGTCTCCATCCAAATTCATGCTTCTGGATTAGCCCCCTGGCAATAGATTGTGACTTCAAGTCTTGACTTTTGATTCCTTGAGAACTATATTATCTCTTGCTTCATCGGGCTATAGTTTCTACGCTATTTTGAATATCTCATTTAAAAACTTATACTTACTTTTAGAGAAATTATTAAATAATTATGAAAAACGGATGCAGAAGTGTTGAAATGCCATTTTTTTTGGATAAAACAATTCGAAGACCTTGCCTTTCAGGCTAATAATTGCCAACGCTTTTCGTGAAATCGTTTATAATTTCCGATCCATTTTATCATCTCGTTAAATGAAAGTGCCGAATTATGAAAAGATTTATCGCAATTTTTTTCTTCGCATTAATGGGAACACTCCCCTTACTGGCTGAAAATCCGTCGACAAATTCAAATAGCTTTCCATCCGACAGTGTACCTGACATCAAAAAAAATATCATAATGATTGCTCCCTTAGGGCACTTATTAAATGGCAGCAAATCTTCTGTTTACTATAAACGTATTCTGAATGAAGGCGGACGCACTCAACTTATGTTACGCGCAGGAACGGAAGGGTTTGGCTCTTTCTTTTCCAGATTTAGTACTCGGGTATCAAAAGTGGATGTATTCAATTTGAAAGTTGGATTAGAAGCTGAAGTAGACATAGGAAGTGTTCGCTTGTTTTTTGGCCCAGAAATCAGTCAGACCCGGTATAGGACGGAAGAAGGGCAGATGCGTGTTCGTGAAAGTAACACCTTATTTAACACATCAACCATTGCCTTAAATTCAGATGTGGCCGTTGATAATTCTCAGGTTCGAATGACTTCGGGACATCTCTTTTTCGGCTTTAAGGTAGATATAAGTCCAACCGTTTTATTTGGAGTTGAAATGGCTGGTGGATATGGTCAGTTTGATGTAGAAACTGAGCTGGCTGATACTGGAAACACCATCACATCTTCTGGAGATCGCTGGGATTTCAACTTTGCGCGATTTATTTTTGCAGAATTTTACTTCTAAATAGAGCGTCTCTAGATTAGTGCCATTACCGCTAAATACCTCACAGAGCAAGTCTTGATCTCTTTGCCCATCCCTTCGTTGTTCCTTAATAGTAGAGACAAGGCGCGCCCTGGACTGGACAAAAATCTGCTGCGACTTTTCCATTCGGACAGATCGGTAATGACACAAGTAGGCTTAGCTTAAGATGAAAATCAATTTTATTTTTCAAATCGTAAGCATCTTCTCAAAGAGCCCCTGCAAACCGAAAAAGGCAAATATTATTTCCCCATCGTTCTCAGGAGTATCCCAATCTCTACTTCTCTATCGAAAATACTCTAAAAAACCTATCCTATCCCCTATCCGTCTGAATCCTTATGGATTATCACTATTATTAAGGTCGCAAGATAAATACTATCTATTTCTGCGTGAGGGGTATGAAGGGCGCCGCCAGGCGGTGCGAATATTTGAGCCGTTTCCAAATTTTGGATACGGCTCAAAATGAGTACGGCACCCCGGAGGGGCCCGACCCTGAGGCCACAGTCCCTGCAGACAAAAAGATCTTTAGGGAATCAAGCTATATAGGGACAAGGCCGAAGGGGCACGCCCAAAAACTTTAACTTTTAATCCAAGGAATTGCGGGTCGCCCATCCAACTGAATCCAGTATAAACCTGAGGGCCATTGGGAGATGTCGATTTTAAAATTCGTATGATTTATAGGACCTTGAATAACTTCTCTTCCATTGATTTGATAAATTTTAAAGAAAGTTGAGGAAGCGTTTTGTGGGATTTGGACCTCAATTTGATGATGAGCCGGATTGGGGAATACCTGAAGCGGGTCAATGGAGGTATGAAAAGAATGTGTAGAAACAGGCTTTTCAAACTGAGAAAAAAAGTCCCATATGGCGACTGATGCGTCTAAATTCTGAGTGGTCACCCCCAAACCAGAACCCGCGGGTGCGCCCGGCCAGGTGTGACCTCCATTAATAACACGCAGGTATTGAATCGCTGTGGAGACCTCACAATCGATGTAATCCAACTGTTCAATCCGAGTTCCATCCCCTGCTTGATCGGTTCTTTCAGATACTTGCGGATTGGAAGAACACCCATTCTGATTCCGCCAAAATTCGATGGTTTCCGCTACTGGGATATTGGCCAAACTCCCGTCAGCAGGCACTATGATGTCATCTGTACCGTGAATATGCAATACGGGAAAGGGGCGATCGGGCTGGCATCCATTTAAGGCCGTGCGTGAATAAGTGCCTGCGACGGAGGCAACAGCTGCAAGTCGATCCTGCAATTGGCAGGCTAAAAGGTAACTCATGAATCCGCCTGCGGAGAATCCACAGGCAAAGACGCGTTGGGGGTCGATACTTTGCTCATCAACAATAAAGTCAATCAAGTCTGCCAAAAAATCGACATCCGGGGCTGTAGATCCTCCTGGAAAGCCAGACTGGGTATTCCATGCATTGTTAACCCCGTTGGGATAAACCGCGATAAAGTCTTCATCCTCTGCCAGGTCGTTAAATGCGGAATAGTCCATGATTTGATTGGCATTCTGAGTAAAACCGTGTAAAATCAAAACTAAGGGGTAGGTGCTATCCGGTTGATAGTCAGTTGGGGTATAATGAATAAAAGAGCGCTCCGTCCCCTGATGCATTATCACTCGCTCTTCTTGAGCCAGGAGGTTTTGGGGAAATATAAAGAAGCCGCATACAATGAGTATGAGAAATGCGTTAAATAATGAGTTCATATTTGCTTTGATTTAAAAATACAAAAATAAGCGAATATGACTTTGAAACTCAGAAGAAGAGATATTAAACTGCTACTAAATATTCAGGCAGCGAAACCTCCAGACAATTGCTCTTAAAAAAAGGAGACTTTTTATGGAATACCATGAAAAATTAGCGAAATTTGCGCTTGATTAAGTAAACCCTATGGATTTCACATTATATCGATTTTCCTTTGTTTTTATAATCATAATCAGTGGATTACAAATACATGCGCAGGAGATATGTGATAATGGAATAGATGACACCGGTAATGGCTTGGTAGATTTCAATGACCCCGAATGCAATTGTTCTGGGATATCTTCTTTTCTTACGAACTCAATTATTCCAAATCCTTCATTTGAAACGCGAAGCTGTTGTCCCAATACGGTGACAGATGTTCCTCCGGGATGGGGAGATATGGACTGCCTGGTGAATTGGACACAAGGCTCGTCCGGTGCTGCTCTAGACTATATAAATCAATGTGGGCTTATGGCTTCAGATTGGCTCAACCCGCCTCTCCCCTTTCCGGATGGTGAAGGATGTGTAGGCTTTGTAGCGAATTTACAAAATGTCAATTTTCAGGAATATGTGGCGGCTTGTCTCAATCGGCCTATGCAGGCTGACACCTCTTACACTTTAAATTTCAATTTAGGTTTCGGGATACCGGCCAACTTGAATCCCTCCTACAATCTGGATACAGTCTACAGTGCTGACTCGGTCGAATTAGCCATTTTTGGGAATCCGACTTGTGATCCTGACCAATTGCCATATCCGGGCATTGGCTGTCCCACAAATGCCACGGGATCCAACTGGGTATTGATTAACACAATTACTGTAAGAGGCCGGGGAGAATGGGTAGAGACTGCCTTTGAATTTACTCCCACTGACACTTACAGGGCTATTGCTATAGGAGCGAGCTGTGGAATCAAGGATCTGGGAGAGGCGGCAGAATATTATTTTATAGATAATCTAATCCTGAGTGAGTCACGAAACTTTGAACTCAATGCTCCCTTAAAGAGCGGAAGCGAATGCGAAGGAGCTGTTCGCTTAACCAGCCCTGTTGTAATGGCAGGTATTGATTATCAGTGGTATCTCGATGGAGTTGCACTACCTGGTGAAACCAGTGAAGAGTTAGTATTGACTGGCAATAATCTAGCTGGAGATTATCAAGTCCGATTGTCCCAGGGAGTAGACTGCGAGATATCCATGCCCATTACATTAATCAACAATCCGGATTTAGATGCTGAAATCAGAGGAGATTTGCAGGTATGTCCTGGTGACAGCACTTCTCTCCGTATTTCCGAGAGTTTTGAAAATTATCTCTGGAGTTCAGGATCGACAGACAGCATATTGCAAATCGGAGAAAGTGGAAATTACAGCGTGACGGTTACAGATATCAATGGTTGTACATTGGAATTAACTGAGGTAGTCACAATTGCTGATTCCATAGATGTGCAGGAGACGATTATTCATGCCACCGGAACCAACGACAATGGATCTATTTCTCTTTCCCCTTTAGGGGGCTTCCCCCCTTATTCATTTAATTGGAGTACAGGTGAAAGTGGTGACCGTATATCGGGACTGAGCGAAGGTACTTATACCGTGACCGTGACTGATGACCAAAACTGTGAAGCTGAATTCACTTTTAGTATACGATTTGAACCTGATCGCTTTCTGGTCCGAACAGAATCAAACCCAATTACATGTCATGAAGCAGATGACGGATCCATTCGTCTTCTACCAGAGGGTGGTCGCCGGCCATACACGGTGGAATGGGACGATGGCAGTACCGCTTGGGATCGGATGAATCTGCAGCCGGGCACTTATGAAGTCACGGTTAGCGATAGTGATGGCGAAGAAGAGATTTTGGAGTTTAACCTTATTGAACCCGCCCCTCTAAGTTTGGAAACCACTATCCATAATCCCAGCTGTAAGGGGTTTTTAGACGGAGAAATTGAGATGAATGTATCTGGAGGACGTTCAGAGTATCTGATCCGAGTAAATGGAAATGATCTCAGCCATAGCAGTCTTTCAAATCTCAGTGCAGGGACATACGCGATAGAGGTTAGAGACCAAAGTAACTGTCTTGTTACCAGAGAAGTCGTCCTGGAAGAGCCTGATCTGCTGACGGTAAGGTATGATTCTTATTCACCAACTTGCTTTGGGTATACAGATGGCCGTATTGAAATCATTAATATTGATGGAGGAACGGGGCCGTATTCCGCAAGTTTGAACGATTCCTCCATCGATATATCAGGTGCACGCCAATTAGAAAGTGGAGCCTACACCCTAAGCGTATTAGATCAGAACTCTTGTCTTTGGTCAGATGATATTAAGCTGGACGCCCCTGAACAGATAGAGGTTCAAGTTTCGGCCAACGAAGAATCCATCATTCGAGGTCAGGAAGTTCGGTTAGAAGCTCGAGCCTTCCCATCGAATATAGAAGCAGATGAAATGAGTTGGTATTCCGATACTTATAATCCACAATTGACTTGTATAGAGTGTTTCACCTCAATGGCTCGTCCTAAATCTAGTACGACCTTTAGTTTTCAGTATTGGGTTGCCGATTGTTTGTTTACAGATGAGGTCAAAATCCAGGTACGCGATCAGGATATTTTTGTTCCTAATATTTTCACGCCTAACGGGGATGGCAATAATGATGTATTTCAATTTTATGCCAATGATGAGTCCGGTTTATTGATTAAAGAGATTAATATCTTTAATCGTTGGGGACAAAACGTACATCAGGTTCGGAATATGGGACGGGGAGAATATAGAGGTTGGAATGGACAATTTAGAGGATCGGATGCACCAGAAGGAGTTTATATTTACCACATATTACTCGAAGATGGGCGCGGGGAGGCTCAACAAATTACGGGCGATCTGTCCTTGCTTCGATAAGTTCGCCCTACTTGCAATTCCATTTTTCCTCAAAGATAGGCCAGGTTTTTTCGCGCATACTATAATGCCACCATTCGGTTCGTATAGGTTGAAACCCATGTTTTAGCATAATCGATTTGAGCTTTTTCCGATTTTCCTGTATTTCTTTGCTGAGTTGGGGTGTATAACTATGGTAAGCCCGCTGGCCAAAAAAATCAAAATCAGTTCCCATATCGAGTTCCTTTCCTGATTTTGTATCTACGAGTGTAACATCAATAGCTTGTCCCCGATTATGCATAGAGCCTTTGCGTGGATCAGCAACATAATTGGGATCGGGAACTTCTTCCCAAAGTTCCCATTGAACAGCCAGCGGCCGATAACAATCAAACAGTTTGACTTCTAATCCACTTGGCTCAAGCTCCGAGTTTATTCTTAGCAGTGCCTGAGCAGCATCGGGACGCAAAAAGCATCGTTCGCAATCATAAATCAGGTGTCCCACAAAATTATTATCCGTAGCATACCTCAGGTCTAAATTCCAGCCCTCTTTGGGATGTAGTTCTATCCATTCCGAGGTATCCGAAGTCCAATCCTGAGAGAACAGAGTGAACGGAAGGCTAAGAAGAAGAAGAAAGGTCGCAAATGAACGTGTATTTATTTGATCCATGATAAAAATTCGTTTTCATCAACAATATTTACAGTACCCAGAGATTTTGCTTTTCGCAATTTAGAGCCGGCCTTTTCCCCGGCAACTAAGATATCGAGGTTCCCACTCACCGCACTAATGGTCTTCGCTCCAGCAGCTTCAGCCTTTTCTTTGGCCTCATTGCGTGTTAAGGTAGACAAACTTCCGGTAAATAAGATCGTTTTCCCAGCCAGTGGGCTGCTCTGATCAACATTTTTAGGTCGGTCAGCTTCTGTCTGCATTAAGTTGACGCCCAGCGACTCTAGATCTTCCAGGAGGCGTATGTTATCCGTATCTTGAAAGAACGATTCAATATTTCCAGCTACAATGGGCCCCACTTCATGAATTTGAGCCATCTCCTCGCTGCTCCAGTCTTTAAGATCCAATACATGGTCGATGTGAGCTGAAATAGTTTTTGACATTTTTATTCCCAGGTGGTGAATGCTCAATCCATGAAGCAACCTATAAATAGGCTGAGATTTCGATGACTCAATAGCGCGCTTTAAGTTCGAAGCAGACTTTTGGCCAAATCGCTCTAGTTCTGCCACCTTTTCAAAATCCAATCGATAAATATCGGCAATAGAACGAACCCAGCCCATGTCATAGAAAATTCGAATAAATTTTTCTCCAAAGCCATCAATATCCATGGCGTTTTTAGATACAAAATGAATCATCTTTTGAAGAACCTGGGCCGAACACTGAACATTCACACATCTCCAGGCCGCTTCTCCTTCTACTCGTTTCAAGGGGTGTCCGCAAGCCGGACAGTTCTCAGGAAACCGGATGGGGACTTCGCTACCCGTGCGTACATCCTTGAGTGCTTTAACTATATATGGAATGACGTCACCTGCCCGTTCTACTATGACCTGATCTCCTACTCTAAGATCTCGCTCTACTATAAAATCTTCATTGTGGAGAGATGCAGATTCTACGGTCACTCCGGCGAGCTCCACAGGTTCAAGTTTTGCTACCGGCGTTATGGCTCCAATTTTACCTACTTGGAATTCAACCCGTTTTAAAGTAGTTGTCGCTTGTTTCGCTTTGAATTTATAGGCCATAGCCCATTTGGGGTGGTGACTGGTTGCACCAATTTGCTCCTGGAGGTCAAAACGATTCACTTTCACTACCATACCATCTATTTCATAAGGGTAGGAAGATCTATTCTGTTCCCATTCGAGGCAGTAGTTGTGTAAATTCTCCATGCTATGGGTTTTGAAAATGGCCTGGGGAGGAAGCATAAACCCCAAATCTTTTAGCATTTTCATTCCGTTCTCATGAGTTTTTATCGAAGCCGCTGCATTATCTCCATTGTCCTTTTCTGCATACGCAACCTGAAACACTAGATAGTCAAGACCTCTTGATGCGGCCTCAGCAGGGTCTTTCATCCGCAGGCCTCCCGTAGCTGCATTTCTCGGGTTTGCAAAACCATCCTTACCCGATTCAAGACGCTGCTGGTTGATCTGGGCAAATCTATTAATAGGAATAATAGCCTCACCTCGAATTTCAACCTTGGATATTCCATATTTTGAAAATTCAGCTCGTAAGGGCACAGACTTGATGGCTTTAATATTTTGAGTAATATCGTCCCCTTCCACACCATTTCCTCGGGTTGCGGCTCGAACAAAAATATCATCTTCATAAATGACAACAACTGTTCCACCATCTAATTTAGGTTCAACCATATAATCAATAGAAGAGTCCCCACTCGTTATATTCTTTTCTACCTGGCGATTAAAATCAATTAAGTCATCTAAATTATAAGAGTTGGCCAATGACAACATCGACGACAGATGTTCAACTGAATCGAAATCAGAACTTAGATCACTTCCCACTCTTCTTGTGGGTGAATCTGGGCGAACATGCTCAGATAGCTCACCTTCCCATTTTTCCAGTAATTTAAACAAACGATCATACTCAGAATCGGATAAAATCGGGTCATCCTTGACGTAGTATCGCCATTCATGAAATTGAATGACATCTGTAAGCAATGATAGGTTCTCAGGGGTGGGCTCTAAGTCTTTTTTCAAAAAGGCTTTCGAGTGATCATAAGCCAGTTTTCCATTCATATTTCAAAGCTTCAATTTGAACACAAAATACTATTTGCAATATAAGGGTTCACCCTGAGAGCGAAAATAAAAAAGGGAAATGCTACAACGCACTTCCCTAACCACACCTTTAAATATTCCTGTGAAGAATAATACCAATTCTATATTTCTATAAAGAGCAAGTTTCATGCCAATAAAAATGTATTGAACAGAATTGATGAAATTACAAGTTATTTAAGAAAAGGCCAGTATCGATTTTTTATTGGCTTATCTTTAAGTTTGAAACTGTAAGCATGACAGAAGCAAAAACTTTGGTAGATATCTTAAATGAGATTCTCCGATCTGAGGAGAACAATCCGAAACTACTTGGAGAGCTGATCGATTACGTCCGTCCCAGCACTAAGGAACAAAAGAAAAAAGTGTTTCCGCGATTGGAAGAGTTTGTTTTATATCTCAAACAGGAGCCTAAATACAGAGTGGCTCTGAGTGAGTACCTTAAACGCGTATTGAACGGGCGAAAAATTAGTCGATTTTTAATCGATGCAGATATTGTGTATGGAACTGATTTCCTTTACGAAATCAAAAAGCGATTAGGTTATAAATTCCTGCCTTATCAGCCAGAAAAGAATGGAATAGAATATATACTGAATTTAGTTTTTTATAAAGCCAAAGATGAAATTTGGATTCAAAACATCCCCGAATCGACCGGACAAGATTTACTCGAATTACTTGAGCTGCCGGACTTGTCCAGCCTAAAAGCCGATCATTTCATCATCAAAGAGATCCTATTTGGTATTCGGGTATTGTCCCACCGAATGATTGGGCATGCATTCAACTCTGATGTGCTGAGCATGGTTCCTGAATATGAGAATTTTGACAGTCCTTTTATTGCGCTTCAGGATTGGATCGAGCACTATATTGAGGATATTCGAAATGGAGAAGTGAGTCGACGTTCAACTGAAGAAAGTTACAAACACTTACTCGTACTCATTGGGCAATGTGAAGAGTATATCAAAAAGGCTTATAAAAATAGAAAGAAGTTCGGTATTAGCCAGCGTATCCATCAACATTTGATGACAATAGAGCGCATGCTAAAAAGACTGCACGAGATCCTAGGTTTTTTAATCATTGTCCCCGAAGAGGAGGAGACAGAGAAAATGCAGCAAAAAAGCCTCTTTAATCTGATGCAATGGATGGCCAAGCGAAACTCCAGATATCGACAACTGCGGGGATACATAGTCAAATCGACTCAGCTTATTGCACAGGAAATTACACAGCATACCGGATCCAAAGGAGAGAAATACATAACCAGTGATCGAAAAGGTTTTTTTAAAATGTTCAAGACGGCTTGTGGTGGTGGAGCTGTAGTTGGATTGGCCTGCGTAATAAAACTCCTGCTTTCTAAGTTAGATGTAAGCCTCTTTGGACAAGCCTTTTTATACAGCGCTAACTATGCTCTGGCCTTTATAACTATTTACCTTTTCCACCTCACATTAGCCACTAAACAACCGGCTATGACCGCTGCCAGTTTAGCGTCAACGATAAAGAGCGATCTGGACAATAAAAATAAATTCATTAATATCATTAACATCTCAATTCGGGCTTTTCGATCTCAGTTTATTGCTTTTGTCGGAAACGTCGCTTTATCTTTTCCTGTGGCTATACTTCTCATTGGCGCTCTTTCCTGGTATGTGGGAGATAATTTAGCTTATAAAAAAGTGGATATATTGCTTTATGAGTTGGACCCTATAAGATCTCCAGCCCTTTTTCACGCTGCCATCGCAGGTTTTTTTTTATTTTTATCAGGCCTGATCGCTGGTCAGGCTGCTAACCGATCACTCTATAATCGAATACCGAAACGTATTCAAAATCATCCTCTCTTGCAGCGTTTTTTATCAGAACATAGGCTGGAGAAATTAGCAGCGTATTATGAGCGCAATATTGGAGGGATTAGCAGTAATTTATGGTTCGGTATTTTTATGGGAACTACAGGTACCATTGGTTATATCCTGGGTTTGCCTCTGGATATCCGACACATTGCTTTTGCAGCTGGGAATTTTGGACTTAGCTTATTTGGCAGTCATTTTACGATCAGCCTTTCTGCTTTGTTGTGGTCACTCATAGGTATTGGGGTGATTGGCTTCTTAAATTTCATTGTGAGTTTTGGGTTGTCACTAATCCTCGCCTTGCAGTCAAGAGGGGTCGCTTTGTCCAAACTGGGAAACATCCTTTCAGGTCTGGGGCAAGCTTTCACGAAATCTCCATTGACTTTCTTTTGGCCTACAACTGAGGTGAAAGAAGAAAATTTGAATGTGGAATAAAAATCTCATAAAAACGATGAGTGTCCTTGCATCCTGTTTTGAATAAACCACTGAATCGCCAGTAGGGTTTTGGCATCCTGAATGCTTGTGTAATGAGTCAGAATGTCCGTGCGATCTTTATGTTGAATGGAGATTTCCTCATTTTCAGAAGATTCACCCCCACCCTCTGAAACCCGATTTTCATTCCCTACCTCTGCATAAAAGATATATATGCGTTCTGAGGTAGTCCCCGGGGAGCTATACACCGCGGCAATTTCCTGGAGAATTTCACAGCTGTACCCTACCTCCTCCAAAACCTCTCTCCGTGCAGCCTCTCGGGGGCGCTCGCTCGGATCGATTCCTCCGGCCGGGATCTCAGTTATAAAGCGAGCTTTATTACCCGAAATAGGATACCTAAATTGGTGAGTAAATACAAATGCATCCCGATCGCGGTTAAACACCAGCACAGCTGCTGAGTCCGGCCTGATTGCTCTCTCCCGCCTGGCCTTTATGGTTTCCTCTCCCTTTTTATTTAACACCCGAATAGTCGCTGATTCAAGATCTAGAAAACCCTGATACTCTTTTTTCCGGTCTTCAATCAAATATGTACTCATCCCTTTATTCTGCTTTTATAGTTCTCGTCCAGGCCGATTCACCCTTTGTATTGAAAATTTCTATCTTAAGTTGACGATCGTCAGGTGCGCCTGAGACGGAGATTCGACCATAATTTTGCTCACTTACCTGAGTACCATCTACACGTAAGGTGTTGTTCTCAGGTAAGCGTTCCTCATACGAGCGACTACTTAAGGGACTGCAAGTCAAATCAAAAATAGTAGGGGCACCCTCCTTTTCCAATCGTGACAATTCAGTACGATGACGGTCCCCGGTCAAAAAGACAACGTTTTTAATGTCGTTCTCCTGAATAAAAGAAATGATCTCCGAGCGTTCTCGCTCGTAATTTGCGTAATTCTCGTACATCTTTGATGGATTGAGTAGCTGGCCGCCAATGGCGACGAAAATGAAACTGCCACGGGCGCTAATCAATTGTTGCTTAAACCACTCGAGTTGCTCCTCACCTAATATACTCACGTCAGAGCCTGGCATGTCATTCGGATCACGAAAAAAACGGTTATCTAATAAAATATAGTAACAATCTGACCATCTAAAAGCGGTTTGAATACCTTTTTGATTCCTGCCATATGTCGGATTCGCCCAGAAGTCCATAAAGGCTTGCCTTGTCAGATCTTTATAGATGTAAGATTTGTCGCTATTATTGGGACCAAAGTCGTGATCATCCCATATTGCATAATGGTGAATGGATGACCAAAATTCCTGAATATAATCTTTTGATTTATAATCTGTATACCTATGATAAATACCAGTTTTGGAATCAAAATCAGGTGTACGCAAATAAATATTATCACCCAGCCAAAGCATGAATTCCGCTTCTGTATTGCTGAGGGACTTGAATAAGGTATCAGCGGAATTTCCGTAAGGACGTCCCGGGCGATCAAATTGAGGATCATTTGTATACAGACAACTTCCCAATAAAAAACTGAAGTCAGGGGGAGCACTTCTATACTGCCAAAGCGGTTGTGTACGAAAAACTAAAGCCTTATCGTCTGTTTGCGTGGCATCAGTAGGGTTTAAAACTGATTTGCTTTTCAATTCCAAAGGCTGCTCATTGACCAAAATATCATAACTATATGTTGTGCCTGGCTGAAGGCCGTGAGCGATTAAGGTCCCTGTAAATGCATGATCGAAGGAAGTTCGAACAGGATTGGAGTAATGATAATCCTCGGGTTCCTCCAAGGAAGCATATTTTAACTGAACTTCAGCTTCGCGATCTAGTTGGACCCAAATATGAACTTCTCTCATCGTATTGGTACCCAACATGGGGCCAGATACAATTTGACTGTGCAAGGAAATAGTTATCAAAGTAAAAAAAAGGCCTAAAATAAATGCTTTCATGAGTCAACGGTTTCGGATGTAAGTCAAGTTAATAAAAATAAACCTCCTTATACTCATTCCAGCAACAACATATATTATTCATTCTTTACATCAAGGGAGCTCGCAAATCCTTCTTGTCAGGGGCCGATTAAAGGAAAGCCGGCATTTATCTTGTCTTTCAATAGTTTTTTTGTATATTAAATCTATTCTCAAACAAAAAAGTAAGATATGAGTGTTGTTAAAGTAATAGAAATTATAGCTTCATCTGACAAAAGTGTAGAAGACGCCATGCAAAAGGCAGTTACGGAAGCTTCGAAAACTGTGGATAATATTGATTCCGTTTGGATTAAAGATATTAAGGCCCATGTCAAAGATGGAAAAATTACGACTTATGGTGTGATCACCAAAATTTCATTCCGTTTACATAACAAATAAAGAAAAAAATGCCAGTATGGAATTCCATACTGGCATTTTTTTCTTTACTTATTTCTACCTCAAGAAATCTCTTCTGACCTATTCAAAGTGGGCTTAGGATGCTTTTGCCTCCTGAATGACTCCGGCTTGAACCAGCATTTCTTCATCTACAATGATCCGACCGCAGTGTTCACAAGGAACCACTTGTTTGCGGCTTCGTACTTCATTCTGGATCTGAGGTGGAATTTTATTGAAGCAACCCGCACAGGAGTCACGCTCAATAGTAACCACGGCCAATCCATTTCTATAAGAGTCCCGAATTCGGTCATAGGCTTTTAATAACCGTGACTCCACTTCCTTTCGAGCAGCCTCCGATTCTTTTTGCAAAGCCTTTTCCTCTTTGGCTGTCTTCTTCTGGATTTCATCGAGTTCTACTCGTTTCTTCTTTAATGAGTCTTCACGAGTAGCTTTTTTCTCCTCTGTAGTTTCTTTTATCTCTTGCTTTCCTGATATTCGCTCATCGGTTTCAGCAATTCGCTTTTCGGAAAGCTGTATTTCCAACTCCTGAAGTTCAATTTCCTTTTGAAGAGCTTCGTATTCCCGATTATTTTTCACTTCATCGAGCTGTTGCTTGTATCGCTCAATTAACATGCCCGCTTCCTTAATATTGCGCTCATGCTTGGCCTTCTCATCTCCGAGATCATCCAACTGACCTTGCAACTTATCTATACGCGTTTGCAAACCGGCCAATTCGTCTTCCAGGTCAGCCACTTCAATAGGCAATTCTCCTTTCAAAACCTTTATTTGGTCTAACTCTGAATCAATCAACTGTAATTTATACAGGTTCTTGAGTTTGTCAGCAACGCTCTGTTCTTTTTTCTTCTTCGCCATATATTAAAAATAATTCACTGGGTTCGTGACTACTGTTGTACAATGAACCGCAAAGGTACTAAATTTCTCTGAAATCCAATCTTTAAGCAGTGGGATCGTCCATTGCTCGCTCTCATAGTGACCCACGTCTGCTATAAGCAAGTCGTCTTCTGCATCAAAAAATTCGTGATATTTAAAATCGCCTGTGACAAAAGCATCGGCTCCGGCTCGTTTGGCCTGACTTAATAAAGAAGCACCGGAACCTCCGCACAAGGCCACCTTATGCACACTTTTTCCCAAAAGAGGGGTATGCCGAATTAAAGAACCTCCCAAACGGGATTTCAACATCGACAAAAACTCTTTTTCAGGAAGAGGGACAGACAACTGCCCGATCACACCCAGTCCCACATCCGAAGAATACTCAAATAATGGGGTCTTACCCGCCTTCATGCCCTCTGTCTTAAGAGCACTTGCCAATAATCCAGACAAATCAGACCGACCTGACCACTGCATCCATTTTCGTGGGCCATCTACCGTTTCTACATCCAAAATGCGATCAAATGCCTTGCCCGTCAGTTTTACAGCAAGGCGTTGCGCATCTTCCACCCGCATTTCCAGCACCGTTAACTCCAATCGAACTTGCTCTTTTTTCGGTGACAAAACCTTCATATTCTCCAGACCCAATTCGCTCCCGGATCGCTGACTTACTCCTCCTTCGAGAATACTATCAATATTTGTATGGATCGCATAAATCGAAATATCATTCTTTATAGCTGCAATAATAGTTCTCTCCACGTAATTCGAACCCGTCAGGCTTTTTATTCCTTTGAAAATGATGGGGTGGTGAGCCACAATGAGATTGCAATTCTTTTCTATGGCCTCTGCTACTACGGCCTCTGTACAATCTAGACAACATACAACACCACTAACTTCGCTCTCCGGATTCCCGCAAAGTAATCCAGGGTTATCGTACGACTCTGCAAATTGTGGGGGGGCAATATGGTCTAATGCGGAAACTACTTCTTTTACCTGAGTCATGAGTCCTTAATTTTCTGAATTAATTTCGTTGAACTGTAACCGGAAAGGAAAGGTAAAATGACTACCTGTCCACCTGCCTTCTCCACCGTTTCTCGGCCCACAACTTCCTCTGGACGATAATCACCTCCCTTAACTAAAATATCCGGCTGCAAAGCCGCAATTAGTTCAGCCGGCGTTTCATCTTCAAAGATAATCACTGCATCAACAAAGGACAAAGCAGCCAAGTGTAACCGTCGTTCATCCTGAGTTTTAATAGGCCGCTGCGGACCCTTTATCTTCCTGACAGAAGAATCGGAATTCAGTCCCACTATCAGGACCTCTCCCAAATTACGAGCTTGACTCAGATAGGTCAGATGTCCCAGATGTAGCAAATCAAAGCACCCATTCGTAAAAACAACGCGCTCTTTATTTTCTTGCCATTGCACTCTCCTCTTCTTTAGATCCTGAAGATTTGAATACATGCTTTCACTGACAATTTCCAGTAGATCTTTCATGTTTTTAAAATAGGTACTTATTCTTCCAGCTCAGGTTGAACCTTGCGGCGGTGTCTCCAAGGTAAAATAATCAAGGCTAACATGCCAAAAAATACATTGCAAAAAATCTGAATCGAGAAGAAGTTAATATTGGCATAAGAAAATCCATCTGCCAGAGAAACGCCAAAAAAAGACACGGCAAGCGCAACTAAGCCTTGGTAAGAGCCCATGCCTCCAGGAGATGGTATAATCATACCCAAGCTTCCGAAAACAAAGACTAATAAAGCCGTAGAAAGCCCCAAACCAGAGGTGGGACCGAATGATAAAAAGGTGAAATACGTCATCAAATAGTACAGAACCCATATCGCCACACTATGAAAAATAAATATTCCTTTTCGCTCCACTAATCTTACGGACTGGACTCCAGATAGGAACCCTTTGATGACTTCCTTGATTTTCAATACAAAGCCCAAACCGTAAAGTTTTTGACGTAGTCTGTACACTATTGCCAAAACGATGGCAACTACTATTAAGGCAACCCATAATCCAGTTTGACTACCCCAACCTGCAAATCTTGACCATATGTGTTGGTCTAATTGCTCTCTTAAAATATCAAATTCAAAAAGCAAAGCCAATAAGAACATGAATCCAAAACTAAATAGATCAATCACTCGATCAGCGACTATTGTACCCATACTTTTCTCAAGGGGCACCTTTTCGTAACGCGTCAAGCTTCCCCCACGAATTACTTCGCCGATGCGTGGAAACCCCAGGTTTGCAAAATAACCTAACATGATCGACCAAAATGCTACACTTCCAGATACCTTGTACCCTAAAGGCGATAATAATTGACGCCACCGAATCGCACGACTAACATTGCTCAGTAAAAATGCCAAACACGCCAGCCCCAACCAAAAGGGGTCCACGGAAAGAAAGTCACTCCACAACTTATCCAATAAAGAACAATCTGCGGGGTCGGCAGTTCGGGTCAGGCAATCCTCGGTATATTGCCTGTCAAATTTAATATAAACCCAGCTGAGAATACCAATGCCCGTTCCGACAAATAGAACAGATTTGAGTCCCTGCTTAATTCTTTTATTCACTACTTCAGTTTTCTATTCTATTATTTTCACTAAAACTTACAGCAAGGTAATAAAGTGGTTAAATCCAAGATTCATTACGCATCCTTCACCCAATAGTTATCAATCAATCGCACTGGGCCTACCCATGCGGCAGTGCAAATTACAAACTCGGTACCTTCCTTAACTTCTGAAAGCGGACTTAAACTGTCCGGCTCAATGAACTCGTAATATTCTGGACGAAATCCTACCTTCTTCATCTCCTCTAAAGCCCAAGCCTGAACAACAGCTATTTCCTGACCGGCCATGACTTTTTTTGCCCCTTCTTTAAGGACTTCAAAAATCCGACCGGCAGCTTGTCTTTCTGCATCGGACAGTCGGAGGTTTCGGCTACTCATAGCTAGCCCATTATTTTCACGTATTATCGGGCAGGCCACCACTTTTGAGCCCAAATCCATTTTTCTGGATATTTGATCTACTATTTTAAATTGCTGAAAATCTTTTTGCCCCATAAACACCCTGTCCGGCTCTAAAAGAGTAATAAAGCGATACATAACTCGGGCCATCCCATCAAAATGCCCCGGACGAAAAGTACCCTCCATACCCGAAGCCCAGGGTGAAATATCCATCGGCGCCGTATGAACCAAACCTTCCGGATACATCTCTGCATCTGAGGGAAGGAATAAGATATCGCAGCCGGCCTTCTCTAATTTAATCACATCCTCAGCAAGCGTACGTGGATAGTTTTGTAAATCCTCCGTCTGATTAAATTGAGTAGGATTAACGTAGATACTTACGATCACTAAGTCCGTTTGTTTGCGCGCCTCTTCGATTAATGACAAATGGCCGCCGTGGAGCGCTCCCATGGTCGGAACAAAGCCTTTCCGCTGTCTTTGGTTCCAGGACAAATAGCGATGTAAAGATGAAACTTTGGTGATGGTGATCAAATGCGTATTCAGATTAAGTGAACAATGGGTATTTAGCGCACAAAAATACTAATCTCGTGCACAGTTTTACTATACAAAAGAAGGTTTTGTTAGGAAGGAGCTGTGATCGCGCCTTAATTACAAAAGCCAGAAAGTCGGATCCGGACAGTTTTTTCGGTAAAAAGGCAACTGACTAAGTGGAGCAACTCCCGGATAATCCCCTTCATAATCATTAATATCGCAAATGAGCTGAAAATGTAGGTGAGGAACCCACCCCCCGTTTTCATCGAGATCACCCAGGTGGCAAAGTACCTGCCCCCGATGGATAGGATCTCCACGCTCGATTCCCTCAATATCCGATTTCTGAATGTGACCATATAAGGCATAGCAGCTGCCTTCAGACCATTCGTGTTTCACAATAAGTGTAGCCCCATAATCAAAGGGAGCCGCATTATATGCAAAACTGTGAACCTCTCCTGCCAGGGGAGCGAAAATAGTTTGTCCCACTTGAGCCCAAATGTCACATCCCAAATGAATATTTCGCAACTCTCCCGATTCTTTGAAATGATCGGATCGTTGGTAGATCGTACGTTTTTCTAAATATCCACCATAACCTATGTGGGCTCCGGCAGCTCTAAGCTGATCTTGAATACAAGCCTGCAGGCCCTCATGTTGACTGAGATCATAATCAGAACCCTCCCATAAATCAATAGAGGCCCATTGGGCACGGTTTTCCTTTTCTCCCAATAATGGAAATAACTCTTCGGTTGCTGGTATCTTATAAGCCATAAACAATGTTTTCCCTCGCAATAAAATTTAGTGCAGTCAATACGACAATCCGTCCCCTAAAGTAACAAACAAGTTCGGCATAGAAAATCTCAACTTATCCCTAACCGAAGGAAAAATAGCCGCCAGTGGCAAAGACCTTATCTGCCCGGGTCAGCAAAGAATCATATCTGTATGTATCAATAATTTTATACCATTTGGTTACCTGTGCTATGGATAAATAGGGCGCCTCCCCACAAAGAGTTGTGGGGTCGGGCTGTGCGGGGGTCCCGTCCTTCCCTAACAAGTTGGGAAGGACCCATCCGCCAGGCGGCGGACGGCCCCTACCATCCTTTAGATTAGCATTTAAGAAAATAAGAAAAATAGATTACTATTACTAGTAGTTTTCTTTTTTGCTTCTTTTTTCTTTGTTAATATGTGAATAAAAATAAAGAAGGATGGGGTGAA
>Ga0209931_1000211_pt1 | contig 33959 bp, 21 predicted proteins | sample SalPonR1_B_D1_MG_FD_185697 | JGI IMG/M metagenome (GOLD analysis project Ga0209931, IMG submission 185697) | Salt pond soil microbial communities from South San Francisco under conditions of wetland restoration - Salt Pond MetaG R1_B_D1_MG... ...
CAAATATTGTAGACCAAAATGGTAAAATGCTGGCCCATCCTGATGTTAAAAAAGTCAAAAATAGATTTGATATTACTACTGTAATGGATGGAAATAAAGTGCTTTCTGGAAATTCTGGTTCAACAATTTACAGTTATAATGGAGAAGAAAAATTAGCAGCTTATAAACCAATGGATGTAATAGATGGTTATGTTTTTGCTCAGGCTCCAACTGCTGAAGTTTATCAGCAAAGAAGAATTATTAGAAGGATCATTATTATTGCAAGTTTAATTACTTTAATTATAATTACTGCTTTAGTATTTTTTGTAACCAACCATTATTTAATAAATCCTGTTAAGAAATTTGCTGGCTTTGCAAAAAGTATTTCAGATAATGATTTGAGTGTTAATAATTTAGAAATAGAACAAAATGATGAAATTGGCCAGTTATCAAGTGCCTTAAATAAAATGAAAGATAATTTGAGAAATATGATAAGTAATATTATTGAGATTTCAGATAAAATTGCTGCCTCAAGTGAAGAACTCTCAGCTTCAGGAGATCAGGTAGGTAGTTCTGCAGAAGAAGTGAGTGCTGCTATTCAGGATGTTGCATCTGGGGCAGAAGAACAATCTTCTCAGGTAGATCAGACAGCTAATATCATAACTAATTTAATCAATGAAATAAAAGAATCGGGTAATATGTCTGATGAAATGGCTAAAAAAGCAAATAATGTAATAGATAATATAGAAAATGGTAATGAATATGTGGAAGCTTCAATTAAAGAAATTAATAAAGTAAAAACTGAAACTAAAGATGTTTCAGATACAATAGATGATTTAGGAAAAACTTCTGAAAAAATTGGAGAAATTGTGGAATTAATAAATGGAATCGCAGAACAGACAAATTTACTTGCCTTAAATGCAGCTATTGAAGCAGCAAGAGCAGGTGAAAGTGGAAGAGGATTTAGTGTAGTGGCAGATGAGATAAGAGAGTTAGCTGAAGAATCATCTGATGCAACTGATGAAATTAGTGATTTGATTAAAGATATTCAAAAAGGAGTAAATCAAGCAGTTGAAAAAATGTCATCAAATGAAAAATCAGTTAATCAAAGTGTTAATACTATTGAAGATACTGGTGAAGTTTTTGTTACTATCAAAAATGCAGCTTTAGAATTGGATAAATTGATAAAAAATGTCACTGATAAAAACAAAGAAATGGAAAATTATAGTTCTGAAGTTCAAAGTGCAATTGATGAAATTGCAAAGGTTAGTGATGAAGCTGCCAGTAATGCAGAAGAAGTAGCAGCTTCAAGTGAAGAACAGAGTGCAGCAACTGAAGAAATAATATCTTCTGCTGATGAACTTGCTGAAATTGCAGAAGAGCTTTCTGAAAAAGTAGATCAATTTAAAATTAAATAAAATAGACTGCCAAACAACTCCTTTCTTAAACAAAAGAAGGGAGTTGTTTTTTTATGAAATAAATTAAAGGTTTAAAGGAGAAAATATTGAAGTTTATAAACAAAGATGAGTGTTTTTGTCCACATTAAATATGAATAGGAGGTTTATTATGCAAAATTTCGAAAAATTAAAAATACCCCAAAAATTTATCATAAAATGGAAAGATATTACTCATACTCTGAGTGAAATTATAGATGTTAATATTGTTTTTATAACAAGAACTAAAGATTATGAATCCAAAATCTTACAGTATTTTAGTCAGTTAGAAGAAAATACTTTTAAAAAAGAAGATAAATTAAAATTAATGGAAAATAAGAAAAAGGAAGTTTCATTAAAATGGCCAGATGAAAATATTTTTGGCTCTATTGTTTTATGTAATAAAAAAGACAGCCATTTTAGTAAAAGTGATGAGAAAATTTTAAAGTATTTTAAAGAATTAATAGAATCACATTTAGAAATTATAGTTATGGAAGAAAAGTTTTCTGGAGATATTAATAAGGATTTTAGAAAACAAAAGAATATAGAAAATGAATTAAAAAATGAGAAAAAATTTCTTAATAAAATACTAAATATTCAGGGAGCTATAGTAATAGTTTTAGACCCTGAGGGTAAAATTATTAGGTTTAATAATGAATCTCAAAAGATAACTGGTTATTCAGAAAAAGAAGTTTTAAATAACCCTTTCTGGGATATATTTTTAGCTGAAAAAGAAAAAAATGAAGTAAAAAGTGTTTTTAAAAATATTGTAGGAGATAAAGATTTTCCCAATGAGTATAAAAATCATATTAAAACTAAGAATGATGAATTGCGATTAATTTCCTGGAAAAATACTGCTGTGCTGGAAAATGGAAAGGTTAAATATGTAATTGCTACTGGACTTGATATTACTGAGCAGAGACAGAGAATGGATAAATTAAAAGAGCAAAGACAGAAATTAAATGATGCCAATCAGCAATTAACTGCTTATTTAGAGGAAATTACTGCTATGAATGAAGAGTTAGAATCAAGTCTGGATCAGGTTAATGAATTAAATAAAAGATTTAGTAATATGGTAAAGGTTATATCAGGTCTTATTGAACATCAAAATGATAAAGATATTTTCTTATCTGAGATACTGGAATCAGCTATAGAAATTGTACCTGAAGCAGATTATGGTAAAATTTTATCACTTAATGAAGAAAAGCAAAAATGGGAATTTGTAGATACAATTGGCCATAATATTGATAATTTAAAAAATATAAAATTAGATAAAGAATTATTTCCTGAATTGCATAAAAAAGAAGTTATTTATGATAGTAATTATTCTATTAATATAAATAAACTAACTGAAAATAAAAAGGTTATTTTAAAAGATGCTTTTAAAGCTATTGAAAAATCTTTATATACAAATATCAAAATAGATGAAGAACCTGTTGGAAGGCTGGTTTTAGATATAGCAAAAGGTAGTAATGAAGAATTTACTAAAGTTTCAGAAAAAATATTAAGATCTTTTTCTAATCTTGCTTCAGCTTTTTTCTCCTATAGACGCTATAATAATCTCCAGGGTAAATTTACTAAAGAAATGATAACTTCAATTGTGCAGATATTGGAGTTATATGATAAGTATACAAAGGGGCATTCAGAAAATGTAGCAAAAATGGCAGCAAAAATTGCTGAAGAAATGGAACTTTCTCAGAAAAAAATTAATGATGCTTATTGGACCGGAATGGTTCATGATATTGGAAAATTACTCGTATCTTTAGATATCTTAAATAAAACAGGAAATCTAAATGATAAGGAGTATGAAACTATAAAAAAACACCCTTATTGGGGATATAGGGCTTTAAGTAGTTCTAAAACTTTAGAAGATATAGCACATTATGTTCTTTATCACCATGAAAGATGGGATGGAAAAGGTTATCCAGAAGGTTTAAAAAAAGAAGAGATACCTTTATTATCTCAGATATTAGGAGTAGCAGATGCCTGGGATGCTATGACCTCAGACCGTTCTTATAGAGAGCCATTATCACAGGAAAAAGCAGTGAAAGAATTAAGGGAAAATAAAGGAAAACAATTTTCACCTAAAATAGTTGAAATTACTTTAAAGAATAATATTTTATAATAATATGACATTTATTTTTAAACATTTGTTGAAATATGTCTGTTATTACTATACAATATTAATAATAATTATTATTGCAATTAAAACATTAGTTGTTTTTTGAGGTGAGCAAAATGGAAAAAGAAAAAAATAAGGATATTCCTCTAGATTTAGCAAAATTTTCTTTAAATAAAGCTCCTATAGGAATCTTCTGGGTTAATCCTGCAGGTAAAATTAAAAGTTACAATGATCGAGTTTGTGAAGTTTTAAAATATGATAGCAAAGAAATTTTAAATAAAGAGATTACAAATATTGAAACAGCCTATGATCAGGAAAATAGAAAGCAATATTGGAATAAATTAAAAGAAAATGAATTAATAAAATATGAAACTACGCACCTTACTAAAGAAGGTAAAAGATTTCCGGTGGAGATAAGATCTCAATATTTAGAATATGAGGGAAATGAATATGAATTAATATTTGCTCAGAATATTACTAAAAGAAAAAAAGCAAAAGAGAAATTAAAATTTAGTCAGGAAAGATATAAAACAATATTTAATTCTTCTCCAATTGGTATAATCATTGAAGATGAAAAAGGAGATATTCTGGAAGTTAATAAAACTATGTCTGAGATGTCTGGCTATAATAAGGAAGAATTAGAAGGTAGTAATATTATCGATAAATTTGTTTTACCAAAATTTAAAGACCTTGCTCGTAAAAATATAAAAAAATTAATAAATGGAACTGATCTGGAATATGATATAAAAACACCGAAAAAAAATGGGGAAATAAAAAATTACCATCTTAAAGAAACAAATATTACTCTACCTGATGGAGATAAAGGGATTATCTCTATGCATCTTGATATAACAGAGAGAAAACAACTGGAAAAAGACCTTAAAGAAAATAATAATTTACTAAATAGTGTTTTAGAAAGTATTCAGGATGGAATTAGTGTTTTAAATCCAGATTTAACTATTCGCTATACTAATTCTAAAATGAAAGAATGGTATCAGCATGGCTTGCCTTTTAAAGGTGAAAAGTGTTTTGAAGGTTATTATAATAAAGATAAAAGATGTGAAGATTGTCCGGTTATAAGAAGTCTGGAAACAGGTAAAATGGCTAGAGAAGTTAAAGAATTATCAGAAAAGTTTGATATAGATTATATAGAAATTTTTAGTTATCCTATATTTTCTGAAAAAAATAATGAAATTACAGGAATAGTAGAATTTGTTAGAGATATTTCAGATCGCAAAGAAAAAGAAAAGGAAATTAATTATATTTTATATAAGGATTCCCTGACAGGTTTATATAATAGAAGATTTTTTGAAGCAGAAATGGAAAGATTGGATACAAAACGTCAGTTACCTTTAAGTATTATAATGGGAGATTTAAATGGATTAAAGATAATAAATGATAGTTATGGCCATGAAAAAGGTGATCAGATGTTAATTGAAACTGCCAGAATGTTAAAAGAGGTACTGAGAGAAGAGGATATTTTAGCAAGACATGGTGGTGATGAGTTTACTATTTTGCTTCCGAAAACCAGTAACCAGGAAGCACAAAAAATTGTTAAACGAATTAATGCTAAAGAGAGAAAAGTTGGTAAAGATCAAATTCCTATTTCTATTGGTATGGGAGTTGCCACTAAAAAAGAGAATAGTGAAAATATAAGAGAAATTTTAAAAGAAGCAGATAATAAGATGTATAATAATAAATTGTCTGAAAGTAGAAGTACTAAAAACAAAATTGTGGAAAACTTAATAAATACCTTAGGTGCCAAAAGTTCTGAAACTAAAGAACATGCTATTAGAATGACAAAAATGGCCTATGATTTAGGTAATAATATTGGTTTATCTAATTCAGAAATAAATAGATTATCACTACTTGCTACTTTACATGATATAGGTAAAACTACTATTTCAGAGGATATTCTAAAAAAACCAGGTAAGCTGACAAAAGAAGAATGGGAGTTAATAAAAGAACATCCTCAAAGAGGATATAAAATAGCTTCAGCTTCAGAAGAATTTGCTTTGATTTCTGAAGATATATTATCTCACCATGAAAGATGGGATGGTAGTGGTTATCCTAATGGACTTAGGGGGGAGGATATTCCCTACTTAGCCAGAATTATTTCTATTTTAGATGCTTATGATGTAATGACAAGTAATAGACCTTATAGTAAAGCAGTTTCTGAGGATAAAGCTTTAACTGAAATAAATGATTGTGCTGGAAGTCAGTTTGACCCTAATCTTGCTCAAGAATTTATAGAATTAAAAGTTAGTGAAGGAGGTTAGTATGAATAATAAACTATTAAAAACTGGAATTGAAGGACTTGATGAAATTTTGGGGGGAGGATTGATATCTGAAAGATTTTATTTAGTAAGAGGAGGACCAGGAACTGGAAAAACAACTCTAGGTTTGCATTTTTTGCTTGAAGGTTTAAAAAATAATGATAAACTACTTTTTGTTAGTATGACTGAAGATATAGAAAAAATTAAAGAAAATGCCAGAAATTTCGGTTTTCCAGTAAATAAAATTAATTTTTTGGATTTAAGCCCAGGTTCAGACTTTATATCTGAAAATAAAGATTATAATCTTTTTTCTTCCTCACAAATGGAACAAAAACCTATAATTGATAAATTGACTAATAAAATTAAGGAAGTTGAACCAGAAAGAATATTTTTTGATGGATTTACTCAATTAAAATATTTATCTTCTGATAATTTTAAATTCAGAAAACAAATTTTGTCTCTTGTACAGTTTGTAAAAAAATATAATTCCACTATTTTATTAACCTCTGAAGTTGGTGAAAAAAACACTGATGATGATTTGCAATTTATTGTTGATGGGATAATAAATATGAAATATAAAAATCAAGAACATAGTTTAAAAATTAAAAAATATAGAGGAGCCAGTTTTAATAAAGGTAATCATCCGTTTAAATTTAAAGAAGATGGGATTAAAGTATACCCTAAATTAGTAAGTTCTGATTGTAAACACATATATAATGGAGAGCAAATATCATCTGGAATATCTGAAATTGACAGGCTTTTATATGGTGGCATTGAAAAAGGAACTTCTACAATAATTACCGGTCCAAGTGGGGCAGGTAAAACTACTTTAGGAACTCAGTTTGTAGAAAAAAGTGTAGAAAATGGGTTGAAGTCAATAATATATACTTTTGAAGAAAGTTACAAAACTTTGTTAGAAAGAAGTAAATCTATAAACATCCCTTTAGATAAAATGGAAGAAAGCGGGAATTTACTCATCAAAAGAGTAAGTCCTTTAGAATATTCACCTCAGGAATTTTCTTATAGAGTTAGAAAAGATGTAGAAAAATATGATATATCCATAGTTTTATTAGATTCAATATCCGGATATTTTTTATCCTTTAGGAATTTTCATGAGGAGCATAATATGATTAGAGGTTTACATGCTTTATGTGAATTCTTAAAAAATAATGGAATTACTGTTTTTATGATTAATGAAATTAAAAATATAACTGGTGACTTTCAGGCTACTGATTCAAATACCAGTTATTTAGCTGATAATATAATATTTTTAAGATTTTTAGAAGTAAATGGCAAATTGGAAAAATCTATTGGAGTTTTGAAAAAAAGGATGAGCAATTTTGAAAATAAAATGAGAAAATTTGAAATTACCAGTAAAGGAATAAAAGTAGGTAAACCTTTAACTAAAATGAGAGGAATTTTAAGTGGTAATCCAGAGTTCATAGGTTCAGATGTGGAGGTTGAATAATGACTTCTAATCAATTAGGAAACCAACTAGATTTAATTGACAAAAGTAAAATAAGATTAATTATTGGTCATAAAGAAAATAGAACTATTTTAAAAGAATATTTAAAAAAAGACTATAAAGTACTATTAAAAGATTTTAATTATAAAGATGAAGAATCAGAGAAAGCCGATATGTTAATAGTAGATGAAAAAGGTTTTAAAAAATATAAAGAAAAGATCTTTAAAATAAAAAAATCAAATATTTCACTATACCAGCCATTGCTTTTAATAACCAGCACTTCTTCAGAAAATATCCCAGATGATTTTTTGCAAATAATAGATGAAATAGTACAGGTTCCAATCAAAAAAAACATATTATATTCTAGAATCCAGAATTTATTAAATGTTAGGTCTTTGTTTTTATCAACTCAAATTTATCAAAATTTAACAGAAGAAAATCCAGTTGGGATTTGTATTTTATTTAAAAATAAAGAAATCAAATATGTTAATAATTCATTTTTAGAAATCATAGATAAAAATCGAAAAAATGTATTAAATAAAAATATAAGTGAATTTTTCCCTAAAAAAATTGTAAATAAACATATAAAATCTGATTTAGAAAATAATGAAAATAAATTTAATTTTAAATTAAAAAGAGATCAGGACGAGATTTGGGTAGATATCCATCTTTCTAAAATGAAATTCAAAAATATAAAATTAAAATTATTAATTGTAGTAGATGTTACTGAACAGAAAAAAACAGAAGAAGAAATCAGGTATTTAAGATTTCATGATCAGTTAACCGGTCTCTATAACCGAGATTATTTTATGGAAGAAATAAAAAGATTGGATACCAAAAGACAATTACCTTTAACATTAATAATGGTAGATATTAATAGTTTAAAATTAATAAATGATGTTTATGGACATGACCGAGGAGATTTTTTAATTAAGAATGCGTCAGAAATTTTAGAAAATAATCTAAGAGATGAAGATATACTGGCTAGAATTGGGGGAGATGAATTTGCAATTATTCTTCCTGATACCAGTAAAGCTAAAGGTAAAGAAATAATTAATAGGATTAATAAAAAATGCAAAGAATTTGATGAAAAAGGAATAATAATTAGTCTTGCTTTAGGTCTGGCTACAAAAGAAAAAACCGGTCAGGATGTTGAAGAAATTTTTAAAATTGCTGATGATAGGATGTATAAAAATAAAACTACAAAAAGTAAAAAAGTAAGAGAAAAGATAATAAGTAATATAAAATATAATCTTAAAGAAAAAACTAATGAATCAAAAGAACATCTTACTGAAATGAAAAATATAGCTGCTAAGTTTTCTGAAAAGCTGAATCTGGACAGCTCACAAAAAAATAAATTATTGCTTTTAGCTGAAACACATGATATAGGTAAAGTTTCACTTTCAACAGAATTTTTTCAAAAGGATAAAAAACTTACAAAAAGTGAGTGTAAAAAATTAGAAGAGCATACTGACTATGGATACCGAATCTGCAGGTCAATACCGAAATTAAATTCTATTGCTGAGGAAATATTATCTCATCATGAACGCTGGGATGGTAAAGGCTATCCAAAGGGGTTAAAAGGCCAAGGGATACCATATTTAGCTAGGATAATAGCCATTATTGATAATTATTTATTTTTAAAAGAATCAAATAATCAAAAAGAAGATACAATAATAGAAAAAATAAAAGAAAAAGCTGGAAATGAACTTGATCCTCAATTAACTAAGATTTTTATAGATATGTTAAATTAGGAGGCTTATTTATGGAGCACCCTTTTCAAAAAATAAAAGATTTGGAAATGTTTAATTCAGCTCCAGTAGGAATTTTTAGAACAACTTCTGCTGGTGAAGTGCTGGCCGTCAATAAAACTATGGCTGAAATGTTAGGGTTTCAAAATCCAAAAGAAGCTATAAATGCATATAATGACTTAAAAAAAGAATTATATGCAGACCCCAGTCGAAGGGATGAGTTTATAAAAGCTTTAAAAGATAAAGATAAAGTTGAAAACTTTGAATATGAAGCTGTTAAACCAGGTGGTGAAACTATCTGGCTTAATATGAATGCTAAAATTAGTCATAAAGAAAATAAAGATAAATTTATGATTGAAGGATATGTATTTGATATAACTAAAAGAAAGAAAATGCAAAAAGAACTTGAAGAAAAAAAGCAGGAACTTTTTGCTTCTAATGTTGAATTAAGTGCCTATAATGAAGAAATGAAAGCTATGAATGAAGAATTAGAAAAATCATTTGAAGAAATGAATAAATTGAATAAAAGATTTGTTGATATGATTGAATTGGTTGCCAAAATGGAAGATAAAACTTTGTTGAATGAAGAAGAATTCTTTCAAGAACTTCTAGATAACGCTATCGAAATTGTACCTGAAGCTGATTATGGAAAAATAGGAATTATAGATAAAGATGATAAGTTTAAAGTTTTGGATGCTGTCGGTCATAATAGAAATTTGATTAGTAATATTAAAATAGAAAAAAATATTATATTTAATATAAATAAAAAAGGAGTGTTCAAATCTAAAGGACACTGTCTTGATTATGAAAAAATAAGCCTCTCAAAAAAAGAAACTTTAGATAAAATTTTAAAACCAATAAAGAAATCATTATGTATAAATATTAGAATAAATAATAAAACTGTAGCAAGAATTTCTTTAGATATTAAAGAGGGTAGCACAGAAGAATTTAGTAAAATCACTGAAAAAATATTGAAATCATTTGCAAATCTAGCCTCAGCTTTTTTTGCTTTTAAAAGGTTTGATAAATTAAGAACTAACTTTACTAAAGAGTTAGTAACTTCAGTTATAAATTTAATGGAAATGTATGATGTGTATACTAAAGGTCATTCAGAAAATGTAGCTAAATTAGCCTCAGGAATAGCTGAAAAAATGAAATTACCTAAAAAATTAATAAAAGATACTTATTGGGCTGGACTTGTCCATGATATTGGAAAGCTGTTAATTCCTCTGGATGTTTTAAATAAAGATGGAAAACTTAATGATCAAGAATATGAGTTAATAAAAAAACATCCTATTAATGGGAAAAAAGCCCTGGCTAATTCAGAATCACTGGAACATATTGCGAAATTTGTACTACATCATCATGAAAGGTGGGATGGGAACGGTTATCCAGAAGGTCTAAAAGAAGATGAAATTCCTTTAATATCTCAAATTTTAGTAGTGGCTGACTCCTGGGATGCTATGCTTTCTAAAAGATCATATCGTAAGCCTTTAAGTAGAAGTGAAGCTATAAAAGAAATAAGAGAAAATAGGGGTGCCCAATTTTCACCTAAAGTTGTAGATACTTTTCTAAATGTTATTAGAAATGAAGGGGGAAAATATTTAAGAGCAGATGTAGTAAATAATGAGTTGAAAAAAAATAATAAAAATGAAGAAGAATTTGATAAGTTAATATCATTTAAGAAATTTTTCAAAGAATCTCAGGAAGGTATTGTACTTTTAGATGAAAATTTTAATATAATAGAAACAAATAAATATTTCAAAGATATATTTGGTTTTAAAGAAGGTGAGCTTACTGGAGTTGATATTAAAAAAGTTGTACCTGAAGAAAAACATTCAGAAACTGATAAATTGGTTAATAACTTAAAAAAAGGAAATGGTATAAATACTACTACTTATCGTAGAAAAAGAAATGGAGAATTTATTGATGTTTCAATACAGGCTTTTCCTTTAACTTCAACTGATAATTCTATTATAGGTTATTACTTAATTTATAGAGATATTACTGAAAAGAAAAAAACAAAGAAAGAATTGAGAAAACAAAAAGAATTTTCTCAGAATATTTTAGATACTTTATCTGCAAATATAGTTATATTAGATGAAGAGGGGATTATTAGATATACAAACAAATCATGGAGGACTTTTGCAAATAATAATGGAGCAAATCAAAATAAAACAGGAAAAGGAGTAGACTATCTAAAGGTATTAAAAGAGGCTAAAAAGCAGGGAGAAGAAGAAGCTGCTAAAGCCTATCAGGGAATTAAAAGTGTGATGAATGGAAATAAGAATAAGTTTAAAATGGATTATCCCTGTCATTCCCCTGATAAAAAAAGATGGTTTAGAATGGAAATAAGAGATTTTGAAAATAGGGGATCTTGTTATGTTTTAATTCAACATGAAAATATTACTGAATTAAAGATTGAAAGGGAAAGTGGATAAGTTATGTTATATATTATTAAAAGATTAAGAAAGCTGATAATTATTGTAATAATAATTACAGCTTTATTTTTTTACTGGGGAGTATTTTCTCCCTTAAGAACTGAATTGCAATCAAGCCTGAGGAAAGAATTTGAGCGATCTGTGACTATAACAGAACATAATGTAGAAAATACTTTTAATAGATATATAGAGGGAGCAGAAAGTATTTCCAGCAGGACAATGATAAAAAACAAATTAGCACAATATTTAAATAGTGAAATATCTCTAAATAAACTTAAAAATTATACTGATGAAAAATATTCAGATGGGATCAGAGTATTGGATAATATATTAGGAGCTTATCGAATTTCTAATAATAAAATCATTAGTAGTTGGGGAGAAGAAAATATTAAAAATTTAGAAGATGATATAAAATTTAATAATAGGAAAACTCAAATTAAAATTTTAGAAGATGAACTATATTTTCTGGTTAATTCTCCAATAATAAAAAATGAAGTAAAACTGGGAAATGATATATTAATTTATAAATTAAAAGATATATTAAATGAAATTAACAAACAAAATATAAAATACAATATAATTTATGATAATAATTTAGAAAAAGAAAGATTAATTATTGGAGATAATATCAAAGATTTTCGAAGATTGCTGAACACTAATTACTGGTTAAAAGCTAAAATGCCCAAAAAAGATTTATATAATACACTTAATAGTTTATCAATCAAAATCATTGGTGGTTTTATAATATTACTTATATTAATTATTACTATTTTTTATAAAACATTAAATTATACTTCCAAAGAAGTAATCAAAAACCTAAAAATGAAAGCTGAAATTGATGAAATGTTAAATATATATAACCGGACAAAATTTATGGAAAAATTAAAATTAGAAACTGAAAGATCACATAGATATAAGAGTGATGTATCTCTAATAATGTTTGATGTGGATTATTTTAAAGAGATCAATGATAATTATGGTCATTTAGTAGGGGATGACATATTAAAATCATTAATTAATATTGTGAAAAATGAAATTAGAGAAGTTGATTTTTTAGCAAGATATGGAGGAGATGAATTTATAATAATTAATCCTGAAACTAAATTAAAAGAATCAGTAAAATTAGCAGAAAGATTGAGATTTAAAATAGAAAATAGTGAATTTGAAAAAATTGATAAAGTAAGCTGTAGTTTTGGAGTAGCAGAGTTACGAGAAGATGATGATATTGATTCTTTTATAAAAAGAGTTGATGATGCTCTTTATGAGGCTAAAGAAAAAGGAAGAAATAAGGTTATAAAAGGATAAAAAGTGAATTGCTAAATATATTAGAAATGGTGGGGTAATACCCACTATTTTTTAGTCTATAAATAAGAAGGTGAAATTATTTTTGTGTTGAATTATAATTAATAAGAACTAATGAAAAATGGACTTATTATGGTTTTTCTTTATCTAAAAAATTAGAGTATAAATAAACAAGAATCAAAAATGTTAAAACTTAAGGAGGGTTTTGAATGGAGACCAAAGTTTTTTTAAGAGGAGAAAATGTTTTTAAAGAAGTATCAATCACCTCTACAATAAAACCAGAATTAAGTGATGAATTTTTAAATAAATGGCAAAAAATAGTTGATTTATTATCTGAAATGCTTGATGTACCTGCTGCTCTAATTATGAGAATAAATGAAGACAATATGGAAGTATTATTAAAAAATAAAAATAAAGAAAATCCTTATAATAAAGGAGATAAAGAATCTTTAGGAAAAGGACTATATTGTGAAACTGTAATTGGAAAAGATCAGTATCTTTCTATTGATAATGCAATCAATAATGATAAGTGGAAGGATAATCCTGATGTAGAGTTGAATATGTTATCTTATTATGGTTTGCCTATTAAATGGCCTGATAAAGAAGTATTTGGAACTATATGTGTACTTGATAAAAAAACTAATAATTTAAATAAAAACCAAAAAAAATTATTAGCCAGGTTCAAAGATGTTATAGAAGATGATTTAGAGCTTATCATATCCAAAAAAGAGTTAGAAAAGCAAAGAAGGCTTTTTGAAAAATTATTAAATTATTCTTTAGAAGCTATTGTCTTACTTGATGAAGATTTTAAAGTTATTAAAGCTAATTCACAATTCGAGATAATATTTGGGTATAGAAAGAATGAAATTTTAGGTAAAAAAATCAATGATTTAATTGTACCAGTTAATGAAAAGAAGAATTTCTTAAAAAATAAAAAAGAAGTATTAACAGGTAAGGATATAGAAACTGTAGTTAAAAGAAAAACTAAAAATAGAGAAACCAGACTTATATCTTTGAATTTATTTAGAGTCAAATTAACAAATAACAGGTTTGGAGTATATGCAGTTTATAATGATATATCAAACAAAAAAAAGAGAGAAAATGCGATTAAAGATATCAAAAATAAATTACATTTAGCTGTAAAAGGAGCCAATATTGGTGTCTGGGACTGGAATATAAAAACTGGAGAATTTTATTATAATGAAAATTGGGCCAGGATTTTGGGTTATGAGCTAGATGATCTTGAAAACAATATTAAAACCTGGAAAAAATTAGTATATGAAAAAGATAAAGATTCTATTGAAAAGGAATTAAATAATCATCTAAATGGAAAAAGTGAAGGATATGAAAAAGAATATCGGATAAAAACCAAATCTGGTAATTTAAAATGGATAAAAGATATTGGAAAGGTAACTGAAAGAAGTGAAAGAGGAGAACCTATAAGGATGGTTGGGGTCCAAATAGATATTGATAATAAATGACTATTAGAGAATGGGGGAAACCTCATTCTTTTTTTATTTTTCAGAGTAAAAATAAAGGATTTTTAATAAATTTATTGAATATTAATATTAATAATTATTACTAAAAATAAACTTTATTTATATATATAAATTTTATTTATGAGGAGGATGGTTTAATGTTTACCTCTAATCAAAATATTGAAAATTTATTGGATTCTTTACCATATAATGCACTGCTCATTGATGAGGAAGGTTATATTTTTAAAGTAAATGAAGAATGGAAAAATTGGGTAAAAAAACATAATGTTCCAATAAAAAATAGTGGTATTGGATTAAATTTATTTGAAATTTATAATAAAAACAAAAATAAAAATAAAGAATTAATTAATAAAGCTAAGTTAAATTTAAAAGAAATTTTAAAAGGTGATAAACAAAAATATTCATTAGAACTACCTTATTTTAATAATCAGTTTAAAGATTCAAGATGGTTGGAAATTAAAGTCAAAAGTTTTGCTGAAGGAGCTTTAATTTTACATGAGGATATAACAAAAAGGAAAGAAATTAAAGAGGAGCTAAAAAACAAAAAAGAAAAGTCTGAAGCATTATTTTATAATAGTAATTCAGCAATAGCTGTTCTTGATAAAGATTATTGTGTTGAAAATATAAATCAGGAATTTAGTAATGAGTTTGGCTATAAACTAACAGATATAAAAGGAAAACATTTGGATAAAATTTTAGAAGAAAATAAAAAGGGTCAGACCAATGAAAATATTACGAATAAAGTTTTAAAAGGTGAAACAATTGAGACTAAGGGGACAAGGTATGATCTTAATGGAAAGGCAAAAGAATTTTTGATAAAAGGAGTTCCTATTATTATTGAAGGAGAAATTAGTGGTGCTTATGCTATTTATCATGATATAAATGAATTAGAAAAAAGAAAAAAGGAAATAAGTTTTTTATCCTATCATGATAGTGTAACCGGTATTTATAATCGTAACTTTATGGAGAAAAAAATAAAAGAATTAAATAAAAGAGATCAATTACCTATCAGTATTATTTCAGCAGATTTTAATGGTCTGAAATTAATTAATCATGGTTATGGACATAAAAAAGGTGATGAAGTTTTAAAACAAACTGCTGAATTGCTTTCTTCTTCCATTCGGAATAAGGATATTTTAGCTCGCTGGGCTGGTGATGAATTTATTATTTTAGCCCCGAAAACTTCTGAAAAAGAGGCTGAAAAAATAATTGATAAGATAAGGTATAATATAAAGAAAACAATGGAAAATGAAATACCTATCTCTCTGGCCTTAGGTTTTGTTAGTAAAACTGAAACAGAAACAGATATTTATCAATTACTTTATGAAACAGAAAAAATGATGGATAGAGATAAATTAACTAAAAGTAAAAGTGCCAAAAATAAACTGGTGGAAAATATGTTAAGTACTCTTGGGGCTAAAAGTAATGAAACAAAAGAACATGCGACCAGAATGACAAATGAAGCTGCTAAACTTGGTACAGAAATTGGTTTGAAAAATGGTAAATTAAATAATTTATTTTTACTGGCTACTTTACATGACATAGGTAAAATAACTATTTCTGAAGATATTTTAAATAAAAAAGGTTCACTAACTGATGAAGAGTGGGAAATAATAAAAGACCATCCGGAAAGAGGATATAATATAGCTAAGTCAACCACAGAATTTGCTCCTGTTGCTAAATATATTTTAGCTCATCATGAAAGATGGGATGGTAATGGCTATCCCCAGGGTTTAAAGGGGAAAGAAATACCTCTTTTAGCCAGGATAATTGCTATAGTGGATTCATTTGATGTTATGACTCACAGTCGTGCTTATAAAGAACCTATGTCAAAAAGGGAGGCAATTAAGGAATTGAAAAGATGTGCAGGAGGACAGTTTGATCCTGATTTAGTTAAAAAGTTTGTAAAAATAATTGAATAAAAAAAGGAGGGATGCCTTGATTTTAAATAAAGAAAATGATGAAGATATTTTCAGAAAGGAAAAAGAAGTAATAAAAAATGCAGAAAAATTTGTAGAAAATTATGATGGTTCTAATAAAGAAATATATAATAGATACAAAAATTTACTTAAAAACTATAAAGATTTATTAAATCAAATTGAATATATTATTAAGATAAGTGATAATTACCAATTAGATTTAATTAAAGCTAAAGATAAATTACAAAAAGAAATTGAAGAAAGAAAAAAAGCGGAAAAAGAATTAAAAGAAATTTCAACTAGAGACCAGCTGACAGGATTATATAATAGAAGAGAATTTGAAAAAATTATCAAAAAGGAATGGCGAAACTCAATTCGGAAAGCTACACCTATATCAATCATAATGATTGATATAGATAATTTTAAGGAATTTAATGATAATTATGGGCATTTAGCAGGTGATAATTGTCTGCAAAAGGTGAGTAAAATTATGCAAAACACTTTAAAAAGGCCAAGAGATTTTGTATCGCGTTATGGGGGAGAAGAATTTGTAGCTATTCTGCCTGATACTGATCAAGAAGGAGCTTCTCATGTAGCTGAATCTATAAGAAAAAACATTGAAAAAGCAAAAATTCCTCATAAAATTTCTTTAGTTTCAGATTTTGTGACTGTCAGTTTGGGGGTTGCTACGACCAATCAGGCTGATTTGCTTGTTTATGAAGAATTATTAGATGAAGCCGATAGTGCTTTATATAAGGCGAAGGAAAATGGAAAAAACAGATATGTTTCTGTTGAAATTTAAATTAATAAGGAGTGATTAAATGATGGATGAAATGAATATTTTAAATTTAAGAAATAAGTTAAATAAATATGGAGTAATAATGAGTTTTACCGGTCCTTTTTCACAGGGCATTATTGAAGAAATTGGCTCAGCTTTAAGGAGTTATTTAGAAAGTAAAACTGATTCAAAAGGAGAAATTTTTAAAGTTTTTTCTGTTTTTATAGAACAGACTCAAAATATGAAAAATTATGCCTATCAATTGCCTGATGAAAAAATACAGGAGGAGATTTTATTATCAGGAATTTTGAATATAGGTTTAAGAAATGATAAATATTTTGTTAGTTCAGGAAATTTAGTGAAAAAAGAAGACGTTAAATCTTTAAAAAATAAATTAAAGAAAATAAAATCATATGATAAAAAAGAACTGGCAAAGGTTTATCGCAAAAAATTAAGAGATGATGATATAGATGAAGAAAATGGAGCAGGACTGGGTTTGATAGAAATGGCTCGAAAGGCCAGTGAAAAAATAAAATTTGAATTTGAAGAAGTTGATGAAAATTATGAATTTTTTACTTTAACAATAAAAATATAGGATAGAGGAGGATTATAATGGATAATTTTTATATTGAAGAAACAAAATCTTCTCCAGAGATTGAATATGTTTCTGAAGAGAATAAGTTGATTATTAAAGGTGAATCATATCCAGAAGATTCATTTTCTTTTTATAAACCTGTTATTGAATTAGCTGAAAATGCTATTTCTGAAAATAATGGTCTTAAATTGGAGATTGAAGTAAGTTATTTAAATACAAGTTCTACTAAATCTTTTATGAATTTATTAGATATATTAGAAGAAGCTAATAAAAATGGTAAAGACATTAGTGTTGAATGGTATTATGAGGAAGATAATGAACATTCTTATGAATTAGCTTTAGATTTTAAAGATTATCTTGACTTACCTTTTGATATTATAACAAAAAAATAAAAGTATATTTGTTAGGAGAATTTTTATGTCTTTTAATTTCAAAAGTATAAAAGCAAAATATATGTTAATAGGTCTGGCGATTGTACTGGTATCTATGGCTATTATTGCCTCATTTAGTTATATAGTTTCTTCAGATATTGTTGCCAATCTTTCTGATAAATGGATTAATCAGGTTGTATTACGCAATTCAGAAACTATTGATAATTGGTTTATACGCAATGAGAATATGATAGATTCTATGGCCAAAAGAATAGAATTGGAAGGGGATTTTTCCTATTCTAATCTGGAAAAACAGATAAAAAACAAGATGAAAATGTATGAAGATGAAGTAGTAGATTTTTATATTGGTTTTGAGGAAGAAAGGAAAATCATTAGTGGAGTAGACTGGGAGGCACCTCCTGATTATGATGCTAGAGATAGAAGCTGGTATAAAAAAGCCAAAAAGGCTGATGATGTTATATTTACTGAACCTTATGTAGATGCTATGACCGGTGAGATGATAATCACAGTGGCTGAAGCATTACATGAAGGAGATAAATTAATAGGTGTTCTTGCCAAAGATATCTATTTGACTGATATTGTAGAATTTGTTAATAATAATAGTATTAATAAAAATAGTTATGGGATGCTTTTAGATGAAAATGGGAGGATTATCGTCCATCCAGAAGATAAATTATTACCTGATAGTAAAGGATTAAAATCTGTTACTGATGTAAACTGGGATGGCTATCATAAATTAGTTAATAATATTAAGTCAGAAAATTATAGTGAAAAGATTGAAATTAGAGGTTTTGATCAAAATGAAAAAGAGTTGGTGTATTATAATAAAATTCAGACAACCGGCTGGTATTATACAACATCTATCTCTAAAAAAGCTTATGAAAAACCACTTAAAAATTTAGTATCCGGTTTTTTCTGGGCAGTATTATTTTCAATAATACTTGCTATTTTGGTTATGTATAAACTTATCAGGAGTATAATTAAACCAATAGAATCTTTAAATAACACAGTCCAAAAGTTTTCTTCAAATAATCTATCAGTAAGAACCAATGTCCTGGCAGAAGATGAAATAGGTAAACTTGGTCAAAGTTTTAATCAGATGGCTGATACAATTGAAGATTATAGTAATTCTTTGGAAAGAAAAGTTAAAGAAAAAACAGAAAAAATCAGGGATAAAAATAAAACAATTATGGAAAGTATTGATTATGCAAGTAGAATTCAGAACTCGATTATTCCAGATTTAAGTAAATGTATCAATATAGATGAAAAAGATTATTTTTCTATCTGGCAGCCAAGAGAAAAAGTTGGAGGAGACATTTTCTGGTGTAAATCAGCAGGAAATTATTCATTACTGGCCATAGTAGATTGTACTGGTCATGGAGTACCTGGGGCTTTTATGAGTATGATGCTTACGTCCATTTTAAATTCAGTAATTAAAGACTTTGAACCTGGCAATCCTGCTAAAATATTAAATGAAGTTGATATTCGTTTAAAAGAAAACTTAAGTAATGAAAAGAATAGAAAAATTAATGATGGAGCTGATATGGCTCTGATAACAATTGATAAATATAATGAAGAATTAATTTTTTCTGGAGCAAAACTTGATATGTATAAAGTCCAGAATAAAGAAGTTGAAAAAATAGCAGGTTCAAGAAGAAGTATTGGCTATTCATTAAGTAAAGATGAATTTAAGAATGAAAAAATTAAGATAAAATCCAGGGAAAATTATTATTTTACAACTGATGGATTTTTAGATCAAAATTCTAAAGATTCCAGATACGGTCTTGGTAAAAAAGGATTTATTAAACTTCTGGAAAGAATATCTGAAAAATCTATTGTAAAACAGAAAGAAATTATAAAAAATGATATCCAAAATAAAACTTCTCAGACTGAACAAAGAGATGATATAACTGTTATTGGTTTAAATTTAGAAAAATTCTCCAGCTAGTTAACTTATAAATGAGATAAAAAATATGTCTAAAAAAGAGGAATACTTTCTATTGTATTGAATAAATAAATAATGACCTGAAATGAAAGTTTTTAGTTAGCTGGAGGTGTTAATTTGAAAGATTCTGATTCCGAAAATAATACTTCGAATTTTGATAATAACTTAGATAAAAGATTTAAAGCAATATATAATAATATTAAACAGGGAATTGCTCTTCATGAACTTGTTTATGAAGATGATCAAGCTGTAGATTATAAAATTATCGATGTAAATCCTGCTTATGAGGATATACTTGGGATTTCATTTGAAGAAGCAGTTGGTTCTTTAGCATCCCAAATATATGAAGTGGAAAAACCACCATTTTTAGAATATTATACTACAGTTGCTGAAACTGGGGATTCACTTGAATTTGAAAAATATTTTAAACCAATGGATAGCTATTTTAATATAACTGTTACCTCTCCGGAAAAAGGTAAGTTTATAACTTTATTTAGTGATATTACAGAACGAAAGAAAAGAGAAGAAAAAATTCGAGATCAAAAAGAAGAATTACAGGCAAGTAATGAGCAGTTGGAAGCATATAATGAAGAAATTACAGCTATGAATGAGGAATTAGAGCAATCTTTTGATGAATTAAGTAAATTAAATCAAAGATTTGTGGATATGATAGAATTGGTTGCAAATATGGAAGATAAAACTTTACTTAATGAAAGAGAATTCTTTTCAGAACTTTTAGATAGAGCTATAGAGATTGTACCTGAAGCTGATTATGGTAAGATTTGTATAATAGATGAAGATGAAAATTGCAATATTATTTATGCAGTGGGACATAATGAGGAATTATTAAAACAGGTAAAAATAAATAGAGAAAAATTAATTAATTTAAAAAGTCAAAATGTTTATGAAACTGAGAATTATTTTGTTGATTTTTCAAAATTATCTAAAGAACAGGAAAAAACTTTAAATATAGCTCTGCGACCAATAAAAGACTCACTTTCTATAAATATCATTACAGATGAAAAAATTGCAGGACGAATAGTGCTTGATATAAAAAAAGGTAGTGAAGAAGAATTCAGTAACATTACTAAAAAGATATTAAAATCTTTTGCCAGTCTTGCTTCTTCATTTTTCGCTTTTAAAAGATTTAATAGTTTGAAAACGAATTTCACTCGAGAACTTATTTCTTCAATTATTAATATAATGGAAATGTATGATATTTATACTAAAGGGCATTCCGAAAATGTAGCAAAAGTAGCTTCGGTAATAGCCCGGGAAATGGAGCTTCCTAAAAAAATAATTAAAGACACTTATTGGGCGGGACTTGTTCATGATATAGGTAAATTATTAATTCCAATAGAAATTCTCAATAAAAAAAGCAAATTAACTGATGAAGAATTTGAATTAATTAAAAAACATCCTGTTTATGGTAAAAAAGCACTTGCAAGTTCTGAAGCCTTAGAGCATATTGCTAAATATGTTCTGCATCATCATGAAAGATGGGATGGCAGTGGTTATCCTCAGGGATTAAAAAAAGATGAAATACCACTAATTTCTCAAATATTAAGTGTAGCTGATGCCTGGGATGCTATGCTTTCTAAGAGAGCATATCGTAGTCCTTTAACAAGAGAAGAAGCGATTCATGAAATAAGGGACAATAAAAAATCGCAATTTTCTCCTAGAGTTGTAAAAACTTTTCTTGAAATTATAGAAAAAGGTGAAATCAAAAATTTAAGAGAAGGTGTGGTTGATAACAATTTAATTGCAGAAGAAAAAATAAATAATATTGATGGTAATTTATCCTATGAAAAATTATTTAAAGAAAGTAAAGAAGGTATAGTTATAGTTAATGAAGATTTTAAAATAATTAAAACTAATAATTATTTTAAAAAAATGTTTGGTTTTAAACAAAGTGAATTAATCGGACTCCATATAAAAAAAGTGGTTCCCGAAAATAAATATAGAGAAACAGATAAATTTATAAAAAAAGTAAAAAAGGGAATAGAAATTGATACAGAAACTTATAGAAAGAAAAAGAATGGTGAATTTATTAAAGTTTCTATTCAGGCCTTTCCCCTTAGAACAAAAGATGATTCAATCATTGGTTATTATATTATTTATAGAAGGAGGGATTAATTAATGAATTTTCTTAAAAGTTTTAAAGCAAAACTTATTCTTATTTTAATTATCTTAATGGTTATACCCTTAGCAATTTATGGAGTTATTACTATCAGAAATAATGTTAATAAAATAGAAAATAATACATACAGTGAAAATTTAACAGCAGCAGAAAATCTGGCAACAGAAACAGGTAATATACTACAGGAAAGTGAAAATTTACTTAAAATAGCTTCAGAATCAGATGGAATCAAAAGTATGATACCAACTAAGATGATGGATGTTTCAAAAGCATTAGTTGAAACAAGCGACTATATTGCTAATGTTTATATTATGAATAAAAATGGAATGCAGGTCTATAAAACTGTTGGTGAAACAGGTGATAGGGCTGATAGAGGTTATTTCCAAAAAGCAATTAAAGGTGAAGCAAATTTTTCTGATATTATAATGTCTCGAAGTAGAGGAGTTCCAATAGTTGTTTATGCTCTTCCAATTAAAAGAGGAAGTAGTACTGTTGGTGTTCTGGGAGCAAGTATAGATCTGGGAATTTTGAGTGAAATGGTAAAAGAAAGAAGTTCAGAAGAAACGGGGATCAGTTTTATAGTTGATGATTCTGGTAAAACTATAGCTCATCCTAATAAAGATTATGTTCTTGAAATGCAGGACCTAACAAACTTAGCTCCTGTTCAAAATGTAATAAATGGAGAAAAAGGTACAAAAGTATATGAAAATGATGAAGGAGAAAAATTATCTGCTTATACTCCTATAGCAAAAACTGGCTGGGGAGCAGTAGTTGAACTTTCTTCTGATAAAGCCTTTAGTGAGATAAGGGATGAAATATGGTATGCAATCATGGTCATTGGAATTACAATAATTATTGGATTAGTAATTGCCTATTATTTAGGAAATAATATTACCAAACCAGTATTAGCAGCAGTAGATCAAGCAGAAATTATTGCTAATGGTGATTTGACTAATAAAGTGAATAAAAAATACTTAAAGAGAAATGATGAATTGGGAGATCTATCCAGAGCAATAGATGAAATGAGGAAGAATTTAAAGGAAATTGTTGGTAATCTTAGCAGTATATCAGATGAAGTAGCATCTTCCAGTGAAGAACTATCATCATCCAGTGAAGAAATTTCTGCTTCTGCTGAACAGGTTGGGACAGCCATTCAGGAAGTTGCTTCAGGTGCAGAGGAGCAGTCAGCCCAAATAGATGAAACTAGGGATAGTGTAAGCGATCTTGCAAATAAAATAGATGAAGTAAGTGACATGGCCGAAAATATGGACAAACAGGCTAATAATGTTATGGAAAATATTAAAAGTGGTGATGATTCTGTTGATGATTCTATAAAACAGGTTCAACAGGTAAAAGAAGAATCTAATCAAGTTTCGAAGAGAATAACTGAATTAGGAGATTTATCTCAAGAAATTGGTGATATTATAGAATTAATTAGTGGAATTTCTAACCAAACAAATTTACTTGCCCTTAATGCAGCAATAGAAGCTGCTCGAGCTGGTGAAGCAGGTAGAGGATTTAGTGTAGTGGCAGATGAGATAAGAGAATTAGCAGAAGAATCATCTGATGCTACAGAGAAAATATCTGGTTTAATAAATGAAATTCAAAATAGAGTAGATGATACAATAGCTCAGATGAATAGAGCTGAAGAAGCTGTTGAAACAAGTGTAAATACTATTGAAGAAACAGATCAATCATTTACTGAGATAAATAGAGCAGCTCAAAATCTCAAAAACCTTATTGATGATATAGCACTTGCTGCTAAAGATATGGCAGATAAGAGTAGTGATGTTAGTGCTTCAGTAGAAGAAATTGCTGCTGTAAGTGAAGAAGCATCCAGTAATGCTGAGGAGGTAGCTGCTTCCAGTGAACAACAGAGTGCCTCAACTCAAGAAATAGTTGAAGCGGCAGAAAGACTTGAAGAAATGGCTCAAAAACTTTCAGAATCAATAGAACAATTTAGAATATAAATTAAAATAAAAAAATTACTCCCCTTCCTCTAAATTATTAGAGTTAGGGGAGTTTTTTTATTGGTTATTTAAAGCTGATTGAGCAGCTGCCAGACGGGCTACCGAAACTCTAAAAGGTGAACAGGAAACATAATCCAGTCCCTCATTATGGCAAAATTCAATTGAAGATGGTTCTCCACCATGTTCTCCACAAATTCCAATTTTCAAATCATTTTTCTCTTTTCTACCCAAATTAACAGCAGTCTTTATTAAATTTCCTACTCCCTTTTGATCGAGAACTGAAAAGGGATCTTTTTCAAATATTTCCTGTTCTAAATATTCATTTATGAATTTTCCAGCATCATCTCTTGAAAAACCATAAGTCATTTGGGTAAGGTCATTTGTACCAAAAGAGAAAAAGTCTGCATATTTTGCAATTTCATCTGCTAAAAGAGCTGCTCTTGGTATTTCAATCATAGTTCCAATTGAATATCTGATATAAACATTACTTTCTCTTATTAACTCATCAGCTAATTTTTTTACTCTTTTTCTTAGTAGAGAAAGTTCTTTTTTATCACCTATTAGAGGTATCATTATATCTGCCTTAATATCATAATTCATTTTTTCTTTTACTTCTAAGGCAGCGGAGATTATAGCTCTAACCTGCATTTCATAGATTTCAGGATAGGTTATTCCCAGTCTGCAGCCACGATGACCGAGCATTGGGTTTACTTCTTCTAAATCATTAATTATACTTTTTAGTTTTTTAACAGTTACTGAAAGTTCTTTTGCCAAAAATTCAATATCTTTTTCTTCCTGTGGTAAAAACTCATGTAAAGGAGGATCAAGAAGCCTGATAGTAACAGTCATATCTTTCATCACTTTAAAAATACCCTTAAAATCTTCTTTTTGATAAGGAAATAGTTTTTCTAAAGCTTTTTCTCTTGATTTTTTATTTTCAGCAATAATCATTTCTCTTACTGAGTTTATTCTTTCACTATCAAAAAACATATGCTCTGTTCGACAGAGGCCAATACCTTCTGCTCCAAAATCTACTGCTATTTTTGCATCATGGGGAGTATCAGCATTGGCATAAACTCCCAATTTTCTGTATTTATCAGCCCAGCCCATTAATGTTTTAAAATCATCACTTAGATGGGCTTCTGTAGTTTTAACTATACCTGCATAAACTTCACCAGTACTACCATTTAGGGAGATGTAATCTCCTTCCTTAAAAATTCTATCATTAACCTGAAATTCTTTTGCTTCTTCATCAACCTGAATATTTCCAGCACCAGCTACACAGCATTTTCCCATTCCTCTGGCTACTACAGCAGCATGAGAGGTCATACCACCTCTGGAAGTCAAAATACCATTTGCTTTTGACATACCTTCAATATCTTCTGGTGATGTTTCTTTACGGACAAGAATTACATCTTCCCCTTCATCTACTATACTGGCAGCTTTTTCAGAGGTAAAATAAATTTTTCCAGTGGCTGCACCAGGAGATGCAGCAAGACCTTTTGCTAAAATATCTGCTTTTTCTAATTCTTTTTCTTTGAAATTAGGATGGAGTAATTGAGTGATATCTTCAGGATCTATGCGCATAATTGCTGTTTTTTTACTTATTAAACCTTCTTTTTCCATATCAACAGCAATATTAACTGCGGCATCAGCTGTTCTTTTACCGGTTCTAGTCTGAAGAATATAAAGTGTACCTTCCTGAATAGTAAATTCAATATCCTGCATATCTTTATAATGTTCTTCTAAAATTTCATTTACTTCTATAAATTTATCATAAACATCAGGCATAATATCTTTTAGTTCCTCAATATCGCGAGGTGTTCTAATTCCAGCTACTACATCTTCCCCCTGGGCATTAAGTAAAAATTCTCCAAAAACTTTATTTTCACCGGTAGCCGGGTTACGAGTAAAAGCCACTCCAGTTCCTGAGCTCTGCCCAATATTTCCAAAAACCATAGTTTGAACACTTACAGCAGTTCCTAGATCATTAGGTATATCATGAATACGTCGGTAGGAGACTGCTCTATTATTATTCCAGGAACTAAAAACTGCTTTAATGGCCATTAATAGTTGTTTTTTAGGTTTTTGAGGAAAATCAATATCTTTCTCTGTGTTAATTATTTTCTTAAAGTCAGTAATAATATCCTTTAAATCTGCAACAGATAATTCAACATCATTATTATAACCATTTTTTTTCTTTTTCTTTTCTAAAAAATTATCAAATTTATAAGCTGGTATTTCTAAAACAACATTTCCAAACATTTGAATAAGTCGTCGATAACTATCATAAGCAAAACGAGGATTGGATGTTTTTTGAGCAAGGCCCTCTACACTTTTATCATTAAGACCTAAATTTAAAACAGTATCCATCATACCGGGCATAGAAATTACCGCTCCTGATCTAACTGAAACTAAAAGAGGATCCTTATTATCGCCAAACTTTTTATTATTTTTTTCTTCCAGAATTTTAAGATATTCAAAAATACTATTTTTAAGCTCATCTTTCATTATTTCGCCCTGATTAAGATAATCAAGACAGGCGTCAGTAGTAATCACAAAACCAGGTGGAACTGGTAGACCTATATTACTCATTTCAGCAAGGTTAGCGCCTTTTCCTCCTAATAAAGGTTTCATTTCCTTTTTACCCTCTTCAAAAGAATAAATATATTTAGTCATTTTTATTTCCTCCTTTTTAATTTAAATCATTGACTATGTCAATAATGATATTTGCCGCCTCCTCAACAGCTTTATTTGTCATATCAATGACCGGACATCCCAATTTATGCATTATATTTTCTGCATAATTTAATTCTTCTAATATTTTATCAATGGAAACATAATCAACATTATCCTGAAGACCTAAAACTCTAATCCTTTCCCTTCTTATTTCTTTTAAATCTGAAGGGTCAATAGTTAAACCTATTATTCTTCCTTTAGGAATTTTATAAAGTTGTTGAGGTAATTGTGCTTCTTTAACAAGAGGGATATTTACTACTTTATAATTTTTGTGGGCTAAATACATGCTGAGTGGAGTTTTTGATGACCGCGAAACACCAATCAGAACAATGTCTGCCTTTAAAATACCACGGGGATCTTTACCATCATCATATTTAACTGCAAATTCTACGGCATCAACCCTTTTAAAATAATTTTCATCTAATTGCCTAATAATACCAGATTCTCGCGAAGGTTTAGTCCCGATAAATTTTGTAAATTTTTTCAAACAGGGATTCATGATATCAATAAAAATAACATTGTTTTTTCTGCACTTTTGCTTAAAATAATTTGATATTTCTTCATTAACTATAGTATAAACTATAATAGAATTTTCAGGATTAATTTCTTCACAGATTTCGTCGACTTTTTTTCTACTTTCTACATAAGGGAATTTTTTGATTTCATAATCAGTATTAGTGTATTGTTCGGCTGTTGCTCTGGCAACCTGTTCAGCAGTATCTCCAATTGAATCAGAGAGAACATAAATTGTAAATTCTTCTAACATAATATCACCTAATTTCCTATAAATATCTTCTATACTTCATTATACCATATTTGCGGATATTTTTCCTAATATTGTGACAAAAAAATATAATAATAGTTCAATAGACTTTATTTAATCGTTTATTCGTGATAATCACAAAAATGGCTCAAAAAATTTGTCTAAAATTCTAAAGGCTTTAGTTATTTAATTGTTGAATAGTTAGTTATAAAGAAAAATAAAATAGCAAAAATTTGTGATAAAAACTATATAAAGCTAAATTTAATAAAATATGGCCCTGATATTCGTAAATAATACGAAAAATATTTTTAAAATTTGTAAAATTCAACAAAGGATATTGACGAAATGTGTCGAAATATATATCTAACTATTTAATTCATTTGTAAAAAACTAAAATTTATAAGGAGGAAAAAGATGGGGGATAAGTATTCTAAACTAAAAGTTGCTGCTGTTCAGGCTGCACCTGTATTTCTTGATAGGGAAGGCTCTTTAAATAAAGCAGTTGATTTAATAGAGGAGGCTGCTGAAAATGGAGCAAATTTAGTAGTTTTTCCAGAGGGTTTTATACCAACTCATCCTGTCTGGTTTCATTTTCATGCCGGTACAAGTGGGATAGCTACTAAATTAAGCGAAAAATTATTTGAAAATTCTGTAGAAATTCCTGGCCCTGAGATTGATATTTTAGCTGAGGCAGCTGCAAAAAATCAAGTTTATATAATAATGGGAGTTTGTGAAAAATTACCTGAAACTACTGGTACTATGTATAATACTCAGATAGTAATTGGACCTGATGGTGATTTAATTGGGAAAAGACAAAAGCTAATGCCTACTGTTGGAGAAAGATTTGTGCATAAAGGTGGGAGTGGAGCTTCTTTAAAAACTTTTTCCAGTGAATATGGTCCTATAAGTGCTATGATGTGTAGTGAAAATTCAAATCCTCTTGCTATATTTACCTTAATAGCTGAAGGAACTCGAATCCATGGAATGTCCTGGCCCAATCACTGGGGTACAATGAGTCCTCCTATGAGAAAATATGTTTCAATTGCTTCTCTTAATTTTGCTCAAATGGCCAAATCTTTTGTGATAAGTGCCTGTAGTACAGTAAGTGAAAGAATGGTGGAAATGATGGAATTAAGTGCTACTGAAAAGGAATTTTTAGAAAAACCGGAAATGAGTGGAGGCTCGATGATTGTTGATCCTGGTGCTAAGATAATTGCCGGACCAATGGATAATAAAGAGGGAATTATTTATGCAGATATTGATTTAACAGAATGTATAGAACATAAACTCCATCATGATTTTGCCGGCCATTATAATCGTGAAGATATTTTTCAACTAAAAATAAATCGAGGTACTCCTCAATTTTTAGAAGAAATAAATTTTCCTGAAAAAGAAAAAGAAAATGAAAAAATTGAAGACAATATAGAAAAGATTGATTTAGAAAGTAAAGAAGATTAAACCGGGAGGTATTGATATGGATGGTGTTAAAGGCAAATTATTAGAAATTGATTTGTCTAAGGCTTCCCATCGGGAAGTAAAATTAGAAAAAGAGCTTATTAAAAAATATATTGGAGGTAGAGGTCTGGGGGTAAAATTACTTGGAGATCTTTTACCCAAAAACGTCGATCCTCTGGGCGAGGAAAATATAATGCTTATTTTAACTGGACCATTAACCGGTTCAATTGTTCCCGGTTCTGGTAAATATGTGGTGATTTCTAAATCTCCAGTAACAGGTGGTTTTCTTGATTCTTATTCCAGTGGGAGATTGGCTCCAGAAATAAAATTTGCCGGTTATGATGGATTAATAATTAAAGGTAAAGCAAAGAGACCTTCCTATATATATATTGAAGATAAAAATGTAGAAATAAAACATGCTGCTCATCTCTGGGGAAAGGATACATTTGAAACTGAAGAAATTTTACAGGGCTCAGGAGAAGAAGAATATGGAACAATGTGTATTGGCCCTGCTGGTGAAAATTTAGTAAATTTTGCTTCTATTAATAGTGATTTTTTCCGCCAGGCTGCCAGAGGTGGGATTGGAGCAGTTATGGGTTCCAAAAATTTAAAAGCAATTAAAGTAAGAGGAACCGGTGATATTAGTTGTTATGATTCTAAAGGAATGATGGATTTAGTTTTAAAACATAAAGAAAAATTAAAAGAAAGTGCTGTTGTTGAAAATAGACAGAAATTTGGAACCCCCAGTACTTTAGATATAACAAATGAAGCAGGAATGTTACCAACTAAAAATTATCAAAGTGGAGTTTATAAAAAAGCCTGGGGTAAACTTGATAGTGAAGGAGTAAGTAAAAATATCATAAAAACCAGAGGATGTTATGGGTGTATGATTGCCTGTAGTCAAATTACCAAAACTAATGATAATGAAGAAGAAATTGTGGAAGGTCCTGAATATGAAACTGTAGGTATGTTTGGTCCAAATTTAGGAGTTGATTCTCTTTCAGCTGTTATAAAGGCAAATATTAAATGTGATAAATTGGGAATGGATACAATTTCAGCAGGTAATGTTATTGGTTTTGCAATGGAATGTTATGAAAAAGGGATTTTACCTAAAAAATATGATGATCTGGATTTAGAATTTGGCAATTTTGAAGCAGCTCTATCTTTGCTTGATGATATAGCTTTGAGAAAAGATTTAGGGGAATTGATGGCCAATGGTGTAGAAAAAATGTCAGAAGAACTTAAAGAAGGTAGTGAACATTTTGCAATGCATGTTAAAGGTCTTGAATTTCCAGCTTATGATCCAAGGATAGGCCTGGGTACTGCTCTATCTTATGCAGTAAGTCCACGAGGTGCCTGTCACCGTAGAGCCTGGCCTCCCTCAATAGAAGTTTTAGGTAATTTAGAACCCTATAAAATTGAAGGTAAAGCCGAATATGTTAAAGAGAAAGTTGATGAAAATTCAGTATTTCATTCCATGTTGGTCTGTGATTTTCCAGCAAAATGGATTCCTCTATCAGTTGAAGACTTTGCAACATATTTAAATTTACTTACTGGAGAAAATTTTACAGAAAAAGACCTCTGGGAAACAGCAGATAGAATAGAAACAAAAATAAGATTATTTAACAATAGAGAAGGATTAACCAGAGAGGATGATAATTTACCTCCCAGAATTTTAAAAGATACTCTACCTGAAGGACCAACTAAAGGTAATGTAGTTAATGAAAAAGATCTTAATACTCTCCTTGATAAATATTATGAAGTAAGAGGCTGGAGTAAGCATGGTATACCAACTACAGAAAAATTAAAAGAACTAAACATAAAAGGAGAGTGATATTAATGAGATTAAAAATAGATGCAGATTTATGTGTTGGATGTAAGGCCTGCGAAATAGCGTGTTCACTTGAACATCATAATGTTTTTAATCCAAAAAGAGCTAATATAAAAGTTATTTTTACTCATCCTTTACCTTCAGCTCCCAAATATTGCAGACAGTGTAAAAACCCGCAGTGTGTTGAAAGTTGTCCAACCGGAGCTTTATGGAGGGATGAAAAAAAGGATATGGTAGTCTATGATAAGGAAAAATGTATTCACTGTCTAAAATGTATAGAGGCCTGTCCTTTTGACTCAATATTTTATAATCAAACCACTGAAGAAATATTAAAATGCGATCTCTGTGGAGGGAATCCTGTTTGTGTAGAATTTTGTGAAAAGGATGCTATAAAGTTTATTGAATAATGAATTAAAAAAAAGTTTTAAGGGGAGTCTAAATTGAAAATTACTTTAAATGATATCATGGAACTTCCTATTTTTAATGATGCCCGGATTATTGCCGGTCATGCAGGAGCAAAAAAAGAAGTTAAAAGTGTAACTGTAGCTGAAGTCCCGGATGCAGCTGACTGGTTAAATGGCGGAGAACTTGTTGTTACTACTGCCTATTTTTTAAAAGATAATTCAGAAAAACAAAAAAGTTGGTTAACAAGTTTAATAGAAGGTCAGGCAGTAGCTTTAGCTATCAAACCTGAGAGATTTTTAGGGAATATTCCGGAGGCAATGATAGATATAGCTGATGAATTTTCATTTCCTCTAATCAGGCTACCCCATAAAATAGACTGGCCACAGATAATAGAAAATGTAATGAATGCCATCAATCAAAATAAAAGTGAGATAATTAAAAGATCTGAAGATATCCACAATAAATTAACCCAAATTGTTTTAAGAGAAGATGGTCTGGAAATAATTGCTGATACTATGGCCAGTCTAGTTAATAATTTAATTATAGTTGAGGATAATAATCTGGAAGCTCTGGCAGTAGGTTATCCGGATCAGGATAATAGAGAAGAATTTGATGATTTACTAAAATTTAGAGGAAAAATATTTTTAAATGAATTTAGAAAAAATGAATATTATAAAGATAAAGTTGAAAATTGCAATTATAATATTGAAGAAAATACTCAAAAAAATTGTAGTAACAAAATTTACACTTATGATTTAAACTATAAAGACTCAAATTATACTCAACTTACGATTCCAATTATTGCTAATAGTGTAACCTATGGATTTTTAACTTTAATAGAATATTATGGTCAGACAAATGAAGTAGATATTGTAGCTTTAGAACATGGTGCTACTACTATTGCTCTTGATTTAACAAAGAAAAGAGCAGTTTATGAAACTAAAAAAAGACTTAAAAAAGATTTTTTAAATGATCTTTTTAGTGGAAATATAAACAACAGTCTGGTATTGAAAGGTAAATATAATTTTATAAATTATGAGGTGGAAAAAGCTACAGTAGCTATAATTTTAGAAATTGAAAGAAGTAATCAGGACTTTAGTGAAAATAATTATTCTTCAATGGAGAGCAATAAAAAAACATTAAAAATAATCAATACTGAGTTTAGTAAAAGTGGGCAAAATTATTTTATTTATGAAGAAGGGAACCGGATTATTATTCTTTTTCAATTTGCTGAAATTAAGGATGAAGAAGAAATATATAATAAAATAAGTGAGAGATGCAAAAATATTGGAGAAAGGGTAATTCAATATAAAATAAATAAAAATTATTATTTTGGAATAGGTGGCCTTTATCATAATTCTGCTGAAACAAAAAAAAGTTATGAGGAAGCCAAAAAAGCTCTTAAAATCGGGAAAATATTTATAGAAGAAAATGAAGTATTTATCTATAAAAGACTTGGGATTTATCGTATCCTTTCCATGATTGAAAAAGAAGGAGAAGTAATAGAATTTTGCAAAGATTTTTTAGGAGATTTAATAAAATATGATAAAAAACACAATGAAAACCTCTGTTATAACTTAAAAAAATATCTCATGAATAATGGAAATGTTACTAAAGCAGCCAAAGAATTATATATTCATCCAAATACTTTAGCTTATAGAATTAAGAAAATTGAGAAAATACTAAAAAAAGATCTGGATGATCCTAGAGAAAGATTTAATTTATTTTTAGCTTTAATGATTAAAAAATCAACTTTAAAAGATTAAGGGGGGATAATGTTGAAAACTGCCTGTATTCAACAAATTGCCAGAGATATAACTGAATATAAAGAAGCCTGGAAAGACATAATAAAATTAATTGATAGGGCAGCAGCTAAAGATCCTGATTTGATAGTTCTTCCAGAAAGTGCCTATCCTGCTTATTTTTTGGGTTATAATCAAAAAAAATGCAGTGAATCTTTAGAAAATATTGATGAAGTTATTAATGAATTACAAAAAAAAGCCAGTGATTATGAAATATATATTGCAGCCGGGATTGTTTTAAAGGAAAAAGATAAAAAATATAATGGAGGTATTTTAATAAATAGGCAGGGGAAAATCATAGCAACTACCCAAAAAAGTAATTTATGGCATTTTGATCATAAATGGCTGGAAAGTGGAGAAGTTGCTGATGTGGTTGAAACAGAATTTGGGAAAATAGGATTAATGATCTGTGCTGATGGTAGAGCTCCGGAAATACCAAGGATTTTGGCTTTAAGAGGGGCAGAAATTATTATTGATCTGGCAAATTTAACATCTACCGGGAGAGATCCAGAAAAATTATCCAATGCACAGTTAGATTATATGTTAGCTACCAGAGCTATAGAAAACAATATCTGGCTGATAATGGCTGATAAGATTGGTCTTGAAGCAAATACCGTTCTTTATGCTGGGGGAAGTTGTGTTATAAATCCTGAAGGAGAATTTATAAATAGAGCCAGTCCAAATCAGGAAGAAATTATATTTACTGAAATTAACAGTAAAGATAATTGTGAATTACCTGTTAAAAGAGTGCCTGGAGATTATCTAAGTCTGGTAGAAGATACTGAGAAATTAGCTATTAAAGAAAAATTAAATAAAAATATAAAAATAGCAGAAGCCGAAGTACAAATCTCAGCAGTACAGTATGAATATGAAAAAGGTAATGTGAATAGTTATTTGAAATTTGCAAAAAATTTTATTAAACAGTTAGAAATTCAAGATTCTAAAATTATTGTTTTA
>Ga0209931_1000212_pt1 | contig 33956 bp, 27 predicted proteins | sample SalPonR1_B_D1_MG_FD_185697 | JGI IMG/M metagenome (GOLD analysis project Ga0209931, IMG submission 185697) | Salt pond soil microbial communities from South San Francisco under conditions of wetland restoration - Salt Pond MetaG R1_B_D1_MG... ...
GCATTTTAAAATCAGTTATACGAAATTTTTTTTCTTGGTACCATTCAGCGGTTTTAATTTTTCCTGCAAGCTGATAACTACGGTTACTTACATTATAAAATAAATAATATAATGCTTCCTGTATTCTCTTTTCCGAAATGGTTAACCCATCGTCGTTGGAATTAAAACTTTTAAATCAAAACCTTTTTCGGGCATTACTTTATTTTATTAATCGCTACTTTGAATTTATTCAATGCTATTTCAAGGGTCTTTTTCGGACAAGCCACATTCATACGCATAAATCCTTCCCCTCTTGTTCCAAACATTCTGCCATCGTTAAAACCCAGCTCTGCATCTTGAATCATAAAATCTTTTAAATCTTTATTTTTTAGTTTTAAGCCGGAACAATCGAGCCACATCAAATAGGTCCCCTCGGGTCGTATAACTTTTATTTCCGGTAGATATTCCGTAATAAATTGAACTACATAATCCATATTTTGCGAGAGATATTCCAGCAGCTCATCCAACCATTCATCGCCATGGGTATAAGCAGCTTCGCTTGCTACGGTACCAAAAATATTTCCCATCCCGATATGGATGGTATCCAATATTTGATCGAATTTTTCTTTCAGTATATTATTGGATATAACTACCGATGACGTTGCCAGTCCTGCCATATTAAATGTTTTGGAAGGTGCAATAAAAGTTACGGTTTGATGGGTGATTTCTCGCGATAGCGAAGCCATGGGTACATATTTTGCCGGGTTAAAAACCAGGTCGGAATGAATTTCATCGGCCATAATCAACACATCATTCTCCACACATAGTTCACCTAATGTTTGCAGTTCTTCTTTGGTCCAAACCGAACCACCAGGGTTATGTGGATTGGATAACAGAATCATTTTTGCATCCTTTAGCTTGACTTTTAAATCTTTAAAATCAATAAAATATCGGCCATTTTGTAATTTTAATGGATTATCGACCTGAATTCGGTTATTATTTTTTATGGCCGAAAAGAAAGGATGATAAACCGGCGGTTGAACTATGATTTTATCTCCAGGTTCAGTATAAGCCATAATGGCCATATTAATAGCCGGAACAATTCCCGGACTAAATGAAATCCATTCTTTTTTAATTATCCACTGATGGCGACGTTTTACCCAGTTGATGATGGACCGATAATATGAATCGGGCCGGTAACTATATCCTAAAATGGGATGTTCTAATCTTTTTTTTAAGGCCTCAATAACAAAATCAGGAGTTTCAAAATCCATATCGGCAACCCACATCGGAAGGATATCCTCTTTGCCAAAAACCTCTTTTCGCAAATCAAATTTTACCGATGCGGTATGATCCCTGTTAATTATTTTATCAAAGTTATAATGCATGGTTGTATTTTTTCAATAAATGAATAGCCGTACGTAAAATAATTTTAGGCACGGCTATCCTTACTTTATTTTGTTATAAATTTTTATTTGCCATATCCTACAGATTGGCTATAAATAACATGTTTATTGCCTTCCAGTTGCAATAATCCTGCAGCTTTTTCTTTATCTATCATTGCTCGAAATACAGATATCAAACCCTCTGAAGCACAATAGAGATAAACATTCTGCCCAATAAACCCGCAATGGGTTGCTGCAGTCATAGTTTTTACTTCGTTAGAGCTGTTACCCAGCTTATCAAAATCGGAAACATAAATTAAATTCACGGATGCATCTTTCACAAAATTCTGCATCCCAGCTAATTTACGTTTATCTTCGTTAGATATCTGGGATAAAGCATGCTCTTCGGGTAGATATTTAAAAACCCCGTCTTTCGTTGTCAGGTACATTTCAATATCCTGGTGGTTCCTTGAAGTAGGAATCGTATGCTTTCCCGATGCCGGACGATTAATGCCATATGCAACCCACAACAATTCAGATAACTGTTGTTTTGTTAATGCTTTATCTACAAAATTACGGGACGAATGCCGTTCGTTAATTGCTTGCATCAAGGGCATCCCTCCTGCTTTATCGGGTTCTGGCAATTCAATTAACGTTTGTGCTGTACTTACATTTGTTAAAGCAATAAAAACAATGGCAAAGAAAAATTTCAATTTTTTCATCGTTAATTTATTTTTTGAATGTATATTTTTCTATAAATTTTTTGGTATTAATGATATAGCGTATATGTGTTCCTTTACCAATCTTTCCTTTTTCATCATGAGCTACCACTTGAAATATTAATTTTTTATCGTCAACCTCTTTAAGCGTTGCAGTACATTCAACTTTCATCCCTATGGGTGTAGGTTTTAAATGCCGTACATTTATTTCAAATCCAACGGTATTATATCCTTTAGGTAAATGTGTATAAACTGTTTTAAGTGCCGCATTTTCCATTAAAGCAATCATAGCTGGTGTGGCATATACTTCAACCAGTCCGGAACCATATTTTGCGGCTGTATCTTCGTAAACAACAACCTGAGTGGCGGTAAAAGACATTCCGGGTTTTAAGTTAAATTCCATAACAAAAAATTTTTGAATTACGATTAGTTATTTTTTAACTTTTCGGCCATTGCTTTGGCAATGGAGGTACAACGTTCAAACTCTTCGTTTCCTGGGATTCCCTTAGTATCTAGAGGATCTGCAACCAATTCCCATTGAATTTTTTCGTAAAATTTATGCAATGATTTAACACCACCTCCATTCCAGCTGTATGAGCCGAATATACCCAGCAGGTGATTTTTCACCCCCATATGCTCGAGAGCGCGAGTTAATTGCTCCATCGGAGGTAGCATACCGGCATTGTAAGCGCAACTTCCTAGAATTACCCCTTTGTATCTCCAAATTTCGTTGATTAAGAAAGATAAATGAGTTTTTGACGCATCATATACACGAATTTTTTTAATTCCGTTTTCCGCCAGTTTTCGTGCAATAAAATCGGCTAATTTAGCTGTATTACCGTACATTGAGCCGTAAATGATTACTACTCCCTTTTCCGATTCATATGTACTCCATTTATCATATAATGATATCACTTTTTTAACATCTGTACGCCAAACAGGCCCATGTGCAGCGCAAATATATTTTATTTCAATACCATCAAGTTTTTTAAAAGCTTTTTGAACCATATTACTATATTGTCCAACAATGTTAGAATAATATCGACGCATTTCTTCTTCGTAGTAATCTTCAAACTCAATCTCATCATCGAAAATGCCACCATCTAAAGCGCCAAAGCTTCCGAAAGCATCGCCGGAAAATAGCATTTTCTCAGTTTCGTCATAAGTCATCATCGTTTCGGGCCAGTGTACCCAAGGTGTCATTACAAATTTTAGCTTATGATGGCCTAAATCAATTTGACTACCATCTTCTATCTGTAACCATTTATCTTGATATCCATAATATGATTCTACAATTTTAAAAGTTTTTAAATTGCCAACAATTTTAATCTCAGGATAACGTTCAACAATAGATTTAATTGCTCCTGAATGGTCGGGTTCCATGTGATTGATAATTAAGTAATCGATAGAACGATCTTTTCCTATTCGTTCTTCAATTTTTTCCAGGTAATCATCAGATGAACCTTGCTCAAGCGTATCTACCAAGGCAATCTTATCATCAACAATGAGATAAGAATTATAAGATATGCCATAAGGCAAAGGCCACATATTCTCAAAAAGTGATGTACGGCGATCGTTCGCACCTATCCAATAAACTTTATCGGTAACTTTTACTGTGTTATGCATAAAAATAAATTTTTTATCAATGAATAATAGGATATAAAATTATAACAAAAATCAATGATTAAAAAATGATAAATAACAGATTATTCTTCAATAATTTCGGAATCTAAAGGGAATTTTAGATTTTCAGTTGAAAGTAAAGTTGCTTTTACTGAACCAATTAAAATTTTAGCTTCTACTAAAATCGGTATCCGGTTCATATCATCAGTAACCCAAACAAGCAGGTCTTCACCTCCTTTAAAAATAGTACCTTCAACTAATAAAGCTGAAAATTTTATGGTCTTAAATTTTTGTTTATTATGTAATTTAATGATTTCACGTCCCAGAAAGCGCACATACAAATCAAAAATTTCATTATCGATTATCATACGAACCGGAATGGTATCGTTCATCTGATATTGGTCAAAATCAATGTTTCGGATATAATATACTCCGGAAATTACATCGTAAATATCTTTCGGCATTTTTAATGTATCTTCGGAATAATGCTTTTTAGAATTTTCGGTTTGGGTATAAATCAAACTATTGGTATAATCAAAGGTAAAACGATTATGAACACTATACCCTCCTTCGAAGGTGTTACGGTCGAAAAAAAATGGTGCCAGGTTATCTGTTTTTGCATAAGATTGAAAGTAATCGCGCACTTTAAAAAGCCAGTCATATGAAGGAATACTTGTACCATAGCTGTTAAAATGATACACATCCTGTCCCTTATACTTTGTTTTATTTACTTTAAATTCAACATATCCGGCATTTAACCAAATAAATCCCCAATTATAGACAGCAGAATATGTTATTCGTTCGCCTGATTTAAAAACAGGAAATTGTTTCACAAGGTTTTGAGCATGACAACTAATAGAAAGAATAAAAAATAAAACGACAATGGAAATTTTTTTTATCACAAGTTGCCTGTTTAATTTTAATAACCCCAGATATTATATCGTGAATGGTAAGGATTGTATCCGGGACTATAAAAAGGAGAAAAACTGTCATACATTGGATTTAAGCCATCTGAATAACGGTATTGAAAATTAATGTGCAAGTTATCCGTAACTTTATATCCTAATCCTATAGAAACAGATTTATAATCCGAATTATAAATATTAGAGGTAGTATTATTAAATAGAGGCGACTGGTTTTCGAAATAAGTAGCATCACCATAAATATTTAGCTTGTCATTGAATTGGTAAAAAGCCTGGCTATTGATTCCGTAATTAGATGCATTGTGATTTATGGAGAAACCATCTGCTGGGAGAAAATTATTTTCAAATCCATTAAAATTATTTTGCATGATAATGCCATTAACCGATACAAACAATTTATCATTTACCTGGTAATTTATTGATGGCGCAATATATGACGATGCCATGGACATATTGTTTGAAAAGCTGCTAAATCCTGTTCCTAAAGTAACAGCATAAGATATTTTTTCATCATGCATTTTCATTAAAGAATTATGTTCCTGGTTATTGTTTTGTTGATTTCGTGCCAAAACAGATGAGTCCATTGGTTGATAATAATTGGGCATTAAAGGCCATATTTGGGCTTTAAGCATAGATGTCATCAAAATCAAACAGCAAAGAATAACAACTTTACGCATAATTAAGTAGGTTTAATATATCGTTAAACGAACGATTAAACTATTTTGTTCTTCTACAAATTTAATAATTTATTGATTCAGTTCCAACGTTTCTAAACGAGTTACTTTCAGTATTTCTTTTTCTTTTTTTAATTTACGAATAAGCATGTCGAGATGTTTGGTGCTTTCCACATAAAGTCTTATCTGTCCTTCAAACATTCCGTCGTTAGAGTCAATATTAATAGAACGCATACGGATATTCAAGTCTTTAGAGATAATATTCGAAATTTTATTAACAATTCCCACATCATCAATTCCGGAAACCTTAATAATTGTTTGAAAAGATTTCTTTGCAGATGATTTATTCCATTGGGCTTTAATTACACGGTAATTATACTTTTCGAGCAATTGTCGGGCATTAGGACAATTAGTTCGGTGAATTTTTATTCCCTCGCTTACTGTTACAAAACCAAAAATGGGGTCACCATAAATAGGGTTACAACATTTTGCCAGTTTATAATCTACATTTTCTATTTTATCATCAATAATAAGATAATCACCTTGTGTTTCTGTTGATTTTTCCTCTTCAACAATAGTCCTTTTTTCTTCTGTTTGAGTTTGTTTATCCGAATTTTCCAGATTCTGGATTTTTGATATTACAGTTTTTATTTCTGCAATAACAATCTTTTCGGTGGCAATGAGGTAATAGAGGTCAACCGGTACTTTTAGCTTGTAATGTTTTAATAATTTATTAATCAACTGGTCTTCAAATTTTATTTTCCAGTTTTTTAATCTTCTTTTTAATAATTCTTTACCCACCTCGGCTTCTTTAAAAAGCTCTTCGCGAAGGGTGGATTTAATCTTGGTTTTGGCTTTAGAAGTAACGACAAAATTTAACCAATCGTTTTTAGGTTTTTGGGTTTTAGATGTAAGAACTTCAATCTGGTCACCATTGGTAAGTACCTGTTTTATCGTAACATTTTTGTTATTAATTTTTGCACCAACACATTGATTTCCAATATCAGAATGGATATCATAAGCAAAATCCAAGACCGTTGATCCTGATTTAAGTGTTTTTAAATCTCCGTTAGGAGTAAACACAAATACTTCTTTGTTATATAAATCCAGTTTAATATCATCAATTACATCAGCAGTATCAAGATTTGGGCTATCAAGCACTTCGCGAATTTTCTGCATCCATCCATCAATTCCACGTTCTGATTTCACGCCTTTATATTTCCAGTGGGCAGCATAACCTTTTTCGGCTATTTCATCCATTCTGCTGGTTCGTATTTGTACTTCTACCCACTTTTTATCGGGCCCTATTACAGTCGTGTGCAATGATTCGTAACCGTTTGATTTTGGGACACTAATCCAGTCGCGTAAACGTTTAGGATTGGGTTGATAAAAATCGGTAACAATCGAGTATACACGCCAGCAATCGGCTTTTTCCTTTGATGGCTTTGAGTCGAGAATTATTCGTACAGCAAAAATATCATAAACCTCTTCGAATTCAACTCCCTGTTTTTTCATTTTTTGCCAGATTGAATAAACCGATTTGGGCCGGCCTTTAATCTCAAATTGAAATCCTTGATTTTCTAGCTCTTTTTCTATGGGTGCAATAAACTTTTTAATAAAGCGATTTCGCTTGGTCGTTGTATTTTTTAATTTTTTAATAATTTCTTTGTAGCGCTCCTTCTCGGTGTATTTCATGGCCAGGTTTTCCAGCTCCGATTTAATATTGTATAATCCCAAACGGTGAGCTAATGGAGCATACAAAGAAAAAGTTTCCATCGAAATTTTTACCTGGTAATCTTCGGGCATATAATTTAACCCCCGCATATGTTCTAACAAGATAGCCAGTTTAATTAAAATAACACGCACGTCATCAACCATCGTCAAAAGAAGCTTACGGAAGTTTTCCGACTGGTTGGTCGCTGCTTTTGAGTCAACATCGGCCAGTTTAATTAATCCATCAACGATGAGCTTGATTTTTTTATCAAATTGTTTTTCTACTTCAACTAAAGTAATTTTTTCATTAATAACAGCATGATATAAGAGTGAAGCAATTACCGAGCGTGTACCAAGCCCTATTTGTTCGACAATAATAATAGCTATATCGAGCAATTCTATAATAAATGGTTCACCTGAAGGTAATCTTTTATTCTCATGAACCTCTAAGGCTATATCAAATGCTTTACGAGTAAGTTCCTGTTCTTTCTTTTGTGAAAATATTTCAGATGCTTTGAGTAATTCGCGATATTTTTCAATAATTATTTTACGTTCCTTCTCTGTTATCTTTCCTTCTGTTTTTTTATCGAAATTTGTTTTCAGTAACATCTTATTTTACAATATTTTAAATTCATCGGCATCAAGGCCCACTGGAAATTTATTCCTAAACTTATTCAATTCATTTAACGATAAATCGGCATGAATTATTTGCTGGGTATGTTCTTTTGTTTCAACCATTATTTCACCTCGTGGATTAATAATCATGGTATCACCTGCATAGCTTAATCCTTCGCCATCTTCTCCAACACGGTTTACACCTGCCACATAAACTTGATTTTCAATAGCCCTAGCCAGTAGCAATTTTTTCCAAACTTCTCTCCTGCTTTCCGGCCAGTTAGCTATATATATTAACATATCATAATCGTTTTGGTTTCGGCTCCATACCGGAAATCTTAAGTCGTAACAGGTAAGCGGGCAAATACGCCAGTTTTTGTAGTTGAAAACCAATCTTTCTTTTCCGGCACTGTAATGTTTGTGTTCGTTGCCCATCCTAAACAAATGCCTTTTATCATAATATTTGTAATTCCCATCCGGAAACATAATAAAAAGACGGTTATAATGTTTTTCCTGTTCTTTAATAATTAAGCTACCAATAATGATTTTATTTATTTTTACAGCTTGCTCTTTCAACCATACAAAAGACCTGCCATTTATTTTTTCTGCTAATTTTTCTGTTTTCATCGAAAAACCTGTGCTAAACATTTCGGGTAATATAACCAATTCAGTAGATTTGGGTAGTTGAGCAAATTTTTTTTCGAATTGTTTTAAATTTTGTTCCGCATCTTCCCATATTAGGTTAGTCTGTATACAGGAAATTTGAAGATTATTCTGCATTATGTTAATGTTTTTTGATTTTTACTACAAAGATAATAAATGTCTATGGTAAAGCTAAAATTGCTTTATCACAACTAATAGTTGAAGAGAATCTAATTTTATTTTTTTTAATGAGCCCTTCTTCGCTTATTACTGGCTGCGCCTTTACCACCAAGTATACCCCATCCTCCACTACCTATCAGAAATCCAAAAGCATACCAGGCACCGTTGTTATTTTGTGCATAAACCGTTACATCATCGCTAAAAAGCATTGCAATCAGATCAAAAGGTGCAATAATTCCGTGTAACAACCCACCCCAAAAACCATACGTATGTCCTTCCAAACAGGCATCTACAGATTCTTTTTGGGCACACGAAGAAAAAAATAAAAAGATAATAACTCCAAGCATTAATAGCATTAGTATATGAGAAGATATCGTTTTCATTTTGTCTCATTTATTTCTAGTGAATGGTAATAATCATCAAAAATTTTTGATAATAAAGGGTAATAAAATTTTCTGTAGAATTTTTTTGTACTTTTATAATTATTTCTTGTTAATAATGCCATCACATTGGGATAACCTTCGAAATAGGCCGTGTTATTATTTACAGCATTAGCAGCAAAATTCCCTCCAAAGTAATAAAAACGGTAGTTTCCATCATGTTCAATTACCGCAGGAAATACCGGGCGTAAATTAAAACTTCTTAAAAGGGAATCGCCTTGAGCATTGACCGATAAATTAAAGCTAGCCAAAACATCATTCCGATCGCCTGTAAAGGTTATATCAAACCAGTTTGGGTAATAAATCTTTTCGGGAACACCATATTTTTCTAGTGTTTCCGGATTTGAAACAATAAAAGGAATCTCTTCAGTTAGGTGTGTCTCATATTCTAATACGGCAATAGTGCCGAATTTATGGACCAGCACAATCCCTGCATTCTTAAATGGCCACTGATTATTATTTTGTTCCATATACATTTTGATAATCCATTCCGGAAAATAGCTTGTAGCAGAAGTATCTAAACTCGGAAAATATTTACCGGTCCATCCGCTCCAGTTAATACCAAACATATCTTCTACTTTTTCGCGTATTAATCCGCTGGTAGGTGCATTATATAGATTAAACTCTGTTATAATAAGTTTATTGAGTTCTTTCATTTCTTTTAATAAAAGATAATCGTTTTGATTTAATCCTCCATAAACTTTTTGACTTATATCTGCATCATTCGCTTTGTTTTTATACCATTCATTATAATAAACGCCGTAAGTATCTGCATAATAAAGAGCATCATAATCTAATGCAGCATCCTGAACTTCGTGTATACGGAGGCTCTTAAAGTCAAATTCCTGAGATTTGGTATTTAGCGGGAAAAATCCATAATAATCTTTATCTACATCATATAAACGGCCATCAGGTTTTGTGAATTTATTATGCTTTAATACCCATACCAATGATTTATGTTCGGTTCGTTCTGTTGTTGGCACTGTTTTATCGAGAATATAAATATTGAGAGGTTTAATTGGTTTAATATACCAAAATAACCAACTTCCAAAAAGGGCTAAAAAAAGTATGCCTACAACAATAATTAAGGTTATGATTTTTTTATTCATCTTTGATATAATTGATTAGGTTAATTCTTAGAAAACAACAATGCTCTAAGATACAAAGATTCGGGAAAAATACAAATTATAAATTATTGTTGATATTTTTAAAATAATAAAGCTGGAAAAGTAAGGTGAGATTGCCATAAGGAGACAGACACTTTCGATAATCGAAATTACGGGTTGCTTATGTTTTCCCAATCCTGATGCCCCGGAAATAATGTCTCGTATCCGGTATTTCGATCAAGGGGCACTTTCACATTTTAATCAAAAAAAATCAATGATATTAAGAAAATAAAGTTTTCTTGATTTTTTAATAAAAGTAATTAATCACCAATCAGTTCAAGGGCATCTGCAAAAGATTTAACAAGCCTTTGGCAAACATTATCCCGGCAAACATATATGATTGTTTTTCCTGCAGTATAACGATCATTTAAAAGCGGCAGATTGCCATGGTTTCCTCCGGCCAGTAAAATATTAGGTATATACATCCTGAAAAAGTCCTTTCTGATTTCCCGGGATTTATTTCCCATAATACAAACTTCGTAAGGTTTATGGATAAACTGTATCATTAAATCAATCCAGTTGCCAAAATAAAAGGGGTTGTTTTCTATTTGCTTTTTCATATTCAGGAGCATCTGTTCAGCCTTTTTTAAATAATCGTCTTTTATAAAGTAATGTCCCAATTTAAAAAGATTTTGGGCCAAAACAGCATTTGATGACGGGATAACATGATCATTTACCTCTTTTGTTCTTGCAATTAATTGCGAATCTTTATCAGAGGTATAAAAGAACATTCCTGAATCATCATCAAAAAAATGATGAATAATATACTCCGTAATGTTTAAGGCTGTATTTATATAATACTCATTAAAACGGGTATGATAAAGCGAAATCAGTGCATCAACCAACAAAACATAATCATCTAAAAAAGCATGAATGGTTGATGTGTTATTTTTATGATTACGATAAAGGCTAAAATCGCTGCTCAGTAAATTCTTCTCAATAAACTCATAATTCTTCTCGGCAATTTTTAAAAAATGTTCATCATCAAAAATGTTGTAAGCATCAGCGTAAGCTTTTAGCATTAAAGCATTCCACGATGTTAAAATCTTATCGTCCAACCCGGGTTTTACACGTTTCTGGCGATGCTGAAGCAATTTCTTTTTCGCTTGAAGAATGATCTCTTCAAGCTCTTCTAAAGACAGGTTATGTCTGCTGGCAATAACATCATCATTTTCTTTCCGATTTAAGATGTTTCTTCCCTCCCAATTGCCCTCTGTTGAGATATCATAATACTCGCAAAAAATCTCAGCATCTTCTTCTAAAAGCGATTCTACTTCATCCTTATCCCAGACATAATATTTTCCTTCAACACCCTCGCTATCGGCATCGAGTGATGAATAAAAGCCACCTTCGGGAGATGTTAGTTCACGTTCCACAAACGCAAGCGTATCGTATACCACTTTTTTATATTCAGCATCAGGGTTTAGGCGGAAAGCTTCGGAATAAAGACTCACTAATTGTGCATTATCATACAGCATTTTTTCAAAATGAGGGACCAGCCAGTTTCTGTCGACTGAATATCTTGAAAAACCACCACCCAGCTGATCGTAAATGCCTCCTTTAGCCATTTTTTCTAAAGTCAACAGTACCTGTTTCAACACTTCTTTCTCGCCCGAATGATAATAAAAACGCATTAAATAGAAGTAGTTGACAGGTAATGGAAACTTGGGAGCGCCAAATGTTCCGCCATTTTCTCTGTCGAAACGTTTTCTTATTTTTAAAATGATATTTAAAAGATCTTCATAGGCGAAATCAGCTTCCTCTTTTACTTTAGCAATTTTATCGATTGAAACGATACCTTGTTTCAAATCATTGGCATACTTTTCAAATCGGCCTTGATCTGTTTCATATCCCCTGGCAAGATTTTGTAAAATATCTTTCCATTGTTGGGGTTTAAAGTATGTCCCGCCAAATACCGGTTTTCCATCAGGCAGTGCAAAGCAATTTAACGGCCACCCACCACTTCCTGTCATCAATTGCACTGCATTCATATATATTTGATCAATATCCGGTCGTTCTTCCCGGTCTACTTTTATACAAACAAAATGATCATTCATTATTCGGGCAATCTCTTCGCTCTCGAACGATTCACGTTCCATTACATGGCACCAGTGACAGGCAGAATAGCCAATACTAACTAATATTAATTTGTTTTCATTTTGTGCTTTTGTTAAAGTTTCATTGTTCCAGGGATACCAATTAACGGGATTATGGGCGTGTTGCAGTAAATAAGGACTTGTTTCGTTGATTAAGTGGTTACTATATTTATTATTATTTTTCATATTGATACGATATTTTAATTACAAAACAAGAAGAGTAAGTTGAATGTTTAAATTAAAGGTGAATAAAAAATAATTAATGAGGGTATGTTTTGTATATTTTTTAAGCATTTTAAACCTTTCATAAAATTAAAAATTAACATAAAATATCCAATCAGTCTATTTTTTTACAATATTTTCATTTATTTTTAACCTTCAAAATTTTATGTCATAAAATGAATAAAGTATTAATCATTTATTACTCACAATCAGGACAATTAACAAATATTGTTAAAAATTTTGCCAGGCCATTTGAAAAATCAGAACATTATTCAGTTACATATGCAAATATAAAACCAGTAAACGATTACCCTTTCCCTTGGCAGGGTTATGATTTTTTTGATGTTTTTCCTGAATCGGTTTATAAAATTCCTTGTGAAATAAACCCATTGGAATTGGAGCATGAAGATTTTGATTTAATTGTATTAGCCTATACTGTATGGTATATGTCTCCATCGATTCCCTCTAATTCGTTTTTACTATCCGGTCAAGCTAAACGTATTTTTAAGGGAAAACCAGTTGTAACCTTGCTGGGTGTAAGAAATATGTGGATAGTAGCTCAGGAATATGTTAAAGAAAAAATTGGAGCGCTTGGAGGGACTTTGGTAGGTAATATCTGTTTGCATGACAAAGCCGAAAATTTAACCGGAATTGTAACTATTTCGTACTTTTTATTCACCGGTAAAAAAGATCGTTTGTGGGGAATCTTCCCAAAACCTGGTATCTCCGAGAAGGACATCAAGGGAGCTGAAAACTATGGAGAAATTGTTTTTCAAAAATTCAACCAAAACGATTTGGTTCATTTGCAGGATGAGTTAGTAAATCATAATGCAGTAACCATAAAACCATATTTATTATCGCTAGAAAAAACCGCCGCAAGAGTATTTAAAATCTGGGCTTCATTTATACTAAAAAAAGGCGGGGCCGAAGATCCTGCCCGAAAATTTAGAGTTAGTTTGTTTAGAGGTTATTTCCCAATAGCCATAGGTCTTGTTGCACCATTAAAATATATTTTTTATGTATTGTTAACACCTTTCTTTTTCTACAAACGAAACAAAGAAAAACGATACTATGAATAAGTAAAACAGAGATAGAAAAATAAAAACACAGAAGTATAAATGTTACATAAAGTATATATAAATAATATCACGAAATTTTTGCCCAACAGTCCTGTAGATAATGATGAAATGGAAAATATTTTAGGAATAGTTAATGGCAAACCTTCACGGTCAAGAGCCATCGTGTTAAGGCAAAATGGAATAAAAAAAAGATATTATGTTATAAATAATAAAGGAGATATTAAATATTCCAATGCTGATATCACTACTTATGCAATAAAAAAATTAGCAAATAGTAATTTTTCGATTAAAGATATCGAAGTTTTATGTTGTGGCACTTCTTTAGCCGACCAATTACTACCTTCTCATGCTTCGATGGTACATGGCAAGCTAAGTAATAAACCTGTTGAAATTTTTTCACCATCAGGGGTTTGTTGTGCTGGAATGCATGCATTAAAGTATGGTTTTCTATCTATTATGTCAGGGCAAACCCCAAATGCTATTTGTACAGGTTCTGAAGTTATTTCGCCTTTATTACGATCCGATAAATTTAGTAAAGAAGCAAAGTGCACGAATCATCTGGAAAAGAATCCTATTTTATCTTTTGATAAAGATTTCCTTCGATGGATGCTATCCGATGGTGCAGGAGCAATCTTGCTTGAAAACAAACCAAATAAAGCAAAAATTTCCCTTAAACTGGAATGGATAGAATCTATTTCGTTTGCTAATGAAGTGGAGGCTTGTATGTATGCAGGTGCTGAAAAAAATGATTCGGGACAACTTATTGGCTGGAAAGAAGTTGATCCGGAAATTTGGCTTAAAAAATCGATATTCTCTGTTAAACAGGACGTTAAGTTGCTTGATAAAAATATAGTGACCCTTGGAGTAAAATATTTAGCAGATATTTGTAAAAAAAAGAATATTACCGAAACTTCTATTGATTATTTCCTTCCTCACCTGTCATCCATGTATTTTAAACAGAAAGTTTATGATGAACTAGAAAAACAGGGATTAGAGGTCCCTTATACAAAATGGTTTACAAACTTGGAGCAGGTAGGAAATGTAGGTTCTGCATCGATCTATCTTATGTTAGAAGAATTATTTCATTCAGGACAGCTTAAAAAGAAAGAAAAAATATTAATCCTTGTACCTGAAAGTAGTCGGTTTTCTTATGCATTTGCTTATTTAACAGTTATTTAATCGATTTAAAAAAAATAATAACGCTTTAGTATTATGCTAAAGCGTTTTTTTATTGAATTCGCCTCAAAGAATATATGGAGATTAAAATGCTTTTTATTATTTTTGATGGGTATTGAATAATTAACCACTAAACTAACTTTAAATGTTTAATATCGCATTATTTGGCCCTCCCGGAGCAGGAAAAGGAACTCAGTCACTGAAGCTTATTGAGCAATACAATCTGGCCTATATTTCAACGGGTGATATTTTAAGAGAAGAAATTGCTGAAAGTTCTGAATTAGGACGTAAAGCAAAAAGTGTAATAGAAAAAGGTGAGCTTGTTTCCGATGAAATTATTGTACAGATAATTGAGAAAAAAATTAAAACCAATACTGAGGTAAATGGTTTCCTTTTTGATGGATTTCCACGAACAGTTGTTCAGGCATATATTTTAGAAGGGTTACTTATTAAAATGAATACAACCCTGAATTGCATGATAAGTCTTGAGGTTTCGCAGGATATTTTAATGCAAAGAATGCTTGAAAGATCTAAAAAAGAAAACAGGGCTGATGATACGGTAGATGTTATTAAGAACAGGTTGGAAGAATACAAAAACAAAACTGTTCCGGTTGCTGAATTCTACAAAGATAAGGGTATTTATTATGCTGTGGACGGTGTTGGGACTGTGGATGAAATTTTTGAACGCATAACCAATGTGATAGAACATACCTTAACCAAAACCTGGTTAAATGTAGTTTTATACGGGCCTCCAGGCTCAGGAAAAGGAACACAAGGTAAATTGCTTGCCGATAAATATAATTTGGTCTATATTTCAACGGGATCCTTACTTCGACGCGAAATTGAAAAGGGAACACAAATGGGTCTTGCAGCTAAAGAATACATGGAGAAAGGAGATATTGTTCCGGATGAATTTGCGATAAAACTTATTGAGAAACAAATTAAATCACATCCTGAAGCAAATGGATTCTTTTTTAAAGGGTTCCCTCGAACGATTGTCCAGGCTTATATTTTAGACGGTTTATTACGAAGGCTTAATTCTTCGGTTTCATGCATTTTTAACATGAATGTATCTACGCTGGAATCCATTAAACGATTAACTGCCCGTAGTAAAACCGACAAAAAGAGATATTATGATATGAATATCGATGTGATTGTAAGAAGACTGGAGAATTTTGAAAATCAGACCAAACCGGTATTGAATTATTACGCCAAACAAAAAAGTATTTATCAGATTGATGGTGTAGGTTCAGAACAAGAAGTTTTTAAACGCTTATCCGAAAAAATGGAATTGGTATTTAAACATGCACGATAAACTAAAAAAGCTCCTTTTCGGGAGCTTTTTTTTAATACAGATTTAACTCTTCATCTATTTGCCCACCTTGTTCGTCATAATATAAAGAATAAGTACCTAACTCCTGCTCTGTTCGTTCAATAATTAGATCAATACACACTTCGGCACAAGGTGTTTGATGTTCATTATTCTCTAAATGAATACATACGGTTTTTAATTTCACACCAATATCTTCAGGCTGTAATTTTGGAGGTAAAAGTGGTTTAATCTTATTCACATCATCTCCGGCAAGAGCATTACCAATCAAAGCACTTAAACTGGTTAAAGCTTCTTCGATAAGCTGATCTTTCGTTTTATTTTTAAAAAATAGATTTTCAAGGTTTTCTTTTAACATAAGGATTAATTTTCAAGATTATAAATGTATGATAAAGTAAATAAACTTTTTTAAAAAATAAAAATTAAGGTGTTGAACTACTAACCGGGATAACTTTTCCGTTAAAATATTTTTTCCCTTTTATAGCAAAATCGTAAATAAACGAGGCCATCTCATCTGGCTCCAAAGGAGCATTCATGCCGGGAAAAGCAGATTTAAGCATTTCGGTATTTACAGCTCCCAAAGCCAGGCTATTAAAAAATATTTGCTCTTCTTTATACTCTTCGGCTAAACATTCAGATAAATTAGCTATAGCAGCTTTGCTTGCACTGTATATCGATAATCCGGGAAATTTAACACTACCTTGAAAACCTCCCATACTCGAGATATTAATAACATGTTTAACCTGCCCTTTTTTCAATAATGGCAATAGTTCCTGTATTATTATTGCAGGACTAATGCTATTAATATGAAAAGATTTCACCACTTCTTCAGCAGAGATTTCATTAAAGGGGCTATTCACCAGGATTCCTGCATTATTAATCAATATATCCACTGAATCAATATATTTTAACACCTCATTTTTTATCGAACCCTTTACTTTTTCAGGATTTTCAATATCAAAAACAAGCGGACGTATTTTTGTTTTTAGGTTTTCCCGAATGCAGGCATTTTTTAATTCTTTAAGCAAATCTTCGCTTCGGGCAATGGCTACCACAGTATTTTCTTCGTGAGCAGCAAACAGCTTTGCCACTTCAAAACCAATTCCTTTGCTTGCTCCGGTAATTACAATATTCATTTGATTTCTTTTTTATATTTTTACCCACGAAAATTAACTATTTTTAATCATTTTATAAATTTGTAAGCAAAATAAAATGAATGTATGAGAAAAATATCTGTAATCATCTTTTTTACCATCCTCTTTTTTTCATTCTCGGCTTTTGGGCAGCAAAAAAACAGTAATGATAAAAATACCAAAAATACTGATAAAGATGAAATAAAAGAACCATACTTTTTTTGGGGTGGCAATTTATTATTAGCTTTTGGAAATCTTGATTTAGTTGATATTAATGTAATACTTGGTAATCAGCTAACAAAGCGAATATCCCTTGGTATTGGTGGTAAATATCAATATTATAATGAAAAAAGGAATTTTGATCCAGATAATATTAGCTCAAGTAATTTTGAAGCGCATACCTATGGGGGCAGTGTATTTTTACAATTTGCCGTAGTAAAAGATTTTCGTGAGATATTACCACTAAAAACACAGTCAGGACTTATTTTGCATGCAGAGTACGAGTTATTAAATACAAAATATAATACTGTCTCTGATTCCGATAAAGATCGTTACTGGCTTCATAACTACCTTCTTGGAGGAGGTTATGTTCAACACATGGGAAAAAGAGCAAAATCATGGATTATTTTGTTATGGAACTTGCAAAAAACAGAGGATAATCCCTATGAGTATCCACAATTTAAAATTGGTTTTTCTGTAGCTTTTTAATCGTCAAAAAACTTCGACATTATGGTAAGCAGGTTATCCGGCCGAATAGGTTTGGAAATATAGTCGTCACAACCGGCTTCCTGGCTTGCTATTTCATCTTCTTCCATAGCATAAGCTGTTTGTGCAATAATCGGCAAATCGGGATATTTTTTTTTAATTTCTATCGTAGCATCAAACCCGTTAATATCAGGCATTTTAATATCCATAAGCACCATATCAACAAGGTCTGAAAGGCAAACATCAATTGTCTCACGGCCTGTTTTAGTCCATATTACTTTAGCTTTGGTTGGTTTTAAAACAGCTTTTAAGAATAAAAAATTAATTTGTTCATCCTCTGCTATTACAACTACTTTATCTTCCCAGTTTCTAATCATTATCTATTAATTTCTTAACAAGCATAATAAAAAAAACAAACACTATACAATATCAGGTAGCATTATTTTAAAAAAAGCGGATTAATAAAAAAGATAATCCGTTACAAATTTAACAAAAAAGATTTATTTATTTTTTTAATGCATCATACATTTTTTTACCTATTTCAGCAGGCGATTCCACTACATGTATCCCACATTTTTGCATAATTTCCATTTTAGCAGCAGCGGTATCTCCTTTACCACCAATTATAGCTCCGGCATGTCCCATTCTGCGTCCTTTAGGTGCTGTTTTTCCGGCAATAAAGCCCACCACTGGTTTAGTCCCGTTATCTTTAATCCATTCGGCAGCTTCTGCTTCCATGTTTCCGCCAATTTCGCCAATAAGAATTATTCCTTCAGTTTCAGGGTCATTCATTAAAAGTTTTACGGCATCTAAAGTCGTTGTGCCTATAATTGGGTCTCCGCCAATTCCTATACAGGTTGATTGTCCCAACCCGATTTTTGTAACCTGGTCAACAGCCTCATACGTTAAAGTTCCTGAACGTGAAATAATTCCAATGGTACCTTTTTTATGAATAAAACCCGGCATAATACCCACTTTTGCTTCTTCGGGTGTAATTATTCCCGGACAGTTTGGGCCAATCATCCGGCAATCTTTATCTTTTAAAAATTCTTTCACTTTAACCATATCCGAGGTAGGAATCCCTTCGGTAATGGTTACAATTACTTTTATCCCTGCATCGGCAGCTTCCATTATTGCATCGGCAGCAAAGGCCGGTGGAACGAATATCACAGAAACATCAGCTCCTGTTTTCTTAACCGCATCTTCTACTGTATTAAAAACGGGTTTATCCAGGTGTTTTTGTCCTCCCTTACCCGGAGTTACACCTCCTACTACATTGGTTCCGTAATCTATCATTTGTTGGGCATGAAAAGTACCTTCACTACCTGTAAATCCCTGTATAATTACTTTTGAATTTTTATTAACTAAAACGCTCATATCTTTTTTTTATTTATGATGAATCAAAAATACATTAAATTCTATTTTTCACAAAGAAGTTTAAATCTTAAAAGATTTTTTTAAGGTTTTGAATAATTTAAACATAAACCTATCGCTTTCAGCTTTCATTTAATGTTCGTATTTTTGTGCAAAATTTGAATTGAATCCCATGCATAAACAATTAAAATCCTTTGCCAGACAATTAAATGGCGATTTATATACCGATTTAAAAACCCGATTATTATATGCAACCGATGCATCGGCATACCGTGAAATACCGCTGGCTGTAGCTCGCCCAAAGGATAAATCAGATTTGATTAAGCTGGTAAAATTTGCCAACCAACATAAAACATCCATCATCCCACGAACTGCAGGTACTTCTCTGGCCGGACAGGTTGTTGGCAACGGAATTGTCGTAGATATCTCTAAATATTTCACCCAAATTATTGAACTTAACGCCGATGAGCGTTGGGTTCGGCTTCAGCCGGGAGTTATATTAGATGAACTAAATATGTTTCTGAGGCCTTATGGTTTATTTTTTGGCCCCGAAACGTCTACATCAAACCGATGTATGATAGGTGGAATGGTTGGTAACAACGCCTGTGGTTCGCATTCAATTATTTATGGCACAACACGGCACCATACCTTGTCAACAAAAGTAATCCTAAGCGATGGGATTGAAGTAGAATTTAAACTATTGAATAAGCCTGAATTTGAAGAAAAACTAAAAGGCGAATCCTTAGAAAATAAAATCTATCAACATATATACAAGCAGTTATCTAAACCGGAAATTCAGGAAGAGATACGTAATGAATATCCGGATGCATCGATTTACCGGCGCAATACGGGCTATGCTGTTGATGTATTGCTTGAATCGGAGATTTTTTCCGACTCAGAAACACCTTTTAATTTTTCCAATTTAATTTGCGGCTCAGAAGGAACGCTGGGTTTTATAACGGAGATAAAACTTAATTTGGTAGATATTCCACCCAAAGAAATTGGCCTAGTTGCTGCGCATTTTAAAACCAAAGAAGAAGCTTTTAAAGCCAATTTGATAGCTTTAAAACATCATCCTGGGGCGGTAGAGATGATGGATAAAACCATTCTTAACCTTACCAAAAATAATCATGAACAGCAAAAAAACCGTTTTTTTGTGCAAGGAGACCCTGCTGCCATTTTAATTATTGAATTTGCCCGGCATACACCCAAAAAAGTCGAAGAAAGTTGTTACAAGCTAATAAAAAGCTTAAAAGAGGCGGGTTTAGGTTATCATTATCCCATCATCACCAATGAAGATACCCAAAAAGTATGGGCTTTGCGAAAAGCAGGGTTAGGTGTTTTATCCAATATGGAGGGTGATGCACGGCCGGTATCGGTTATAGAAGATACAGCTGTAAACGTAGAAGTTTTACCCGATTACATGGCTAATTTTCAGAAAATTCTGGATAAATATAACCTCGAATGTGTGTATTATGCCCATATTGGTTCGGGAGAGTTACATCTACGCCCGGTATTAAATTTAAAAGACCCTAAAGATGTGGAAATGTTCCGTACTATTGGAATGGAAATAGCTCATCTTGTAAAAAAATATAAAGGTTCATTAAGCGGCGAACATGGTGATGGAAGGGTACGTGGCGAGTTTATCCCAATCATTATTGGCGAAAAAAATTATGCACTTTTGCAGGAGTTAAAATCTGTTTGGGACCCCAATCATATTTTCAATCCCGGAAAGATTGTAAATGTTCCTTCCATGATTTCGGATTTGCGTTACCTGCCCGACAGGAAAGAACCTGAAATTAAAACTATTTTTGATTTTTCTGATGTTGGCGGTATTGTGCGAGCAACAGAAAAATGTAACGGAAGCGGTGATTGCCGTAAAACAGAGCTTTCGGGAGGCACGATGTGCCCAAGTTATATGGCTACACGCAATGAAACAGATGTTACCCGCGCCCGGGCAAATATTTTACGTGAATTTTTAACTCATTCGCCCAAAAAAAATCCATTCGACCATCCCGAAATTAAAGAAGTGATGGATTTGTGCCTGTCGTGTAAAGCCTGTAAATCGGAATGCCCGTCGAATGTAGATGTAGCAAAACTTAAAGCCGAATTTTTGCAGCATTATTACGATGCGCACGGAGTTCCTTTGCGATCGAGGCTTATTGCATATATTACCGAAATTAATAAATTGGCATCCATCTGGCCCGGCCTTTATAATTTTTTTATGGGCAATCGTACCCTGTCATCCATTCTATTAAGAACAATTGGCTTTGCTCCCCAACGAAGCATGCCTTTGTTGGCCAATCAAACCCTAAAAAAATGGATGAAATCGTATTTAGAATCCCTTAAGCCAGAGGCTAGTTACAAGAGTAAAGTGTTTTTATTTAATGATGAATTTACCAATTACAACGATACCGATATTGGCATAAAAACCGTTCAATTGTTTAACCGGTTAGGATACGAAGTAGTCATTCCCAAACATATTGACAGCGGACGGACCTATTTATCTAAAGGTTTACTTAGAAAAGCTAGAAAGATTGCTATACAGAACGTTAACTATTTAAAAAATATCATTACTGAGGATGCTCCATTAGTAGGCATTGAGCCTTCGGCTATTCTTACTTTTCGGGATGAATACCCTGATTTAGTGGGTAATAAATTAAAGGAAACAGCAATAAAACTGGGTAAAAATGCATTAATGGTGGATGAATTTCTTAAGCAAGAAATAGACAAAGGAAATATTACAAAGGACCAGTTTACCCGAGAAAAGAAACACATTAAACTGCACGGCCATTGCCAGCAAAAGGCAGTTGCTTCCACTGCGGCTACCCTGTTTTTATTATCTTTTCCTGAAAATTATGCGGCCGAAGAAATCCCTTCGGGATGTTGCGGGATGGCCGGCTCATTCGGTTTTGAAAAAGAACATTATGAGGTGTCGATGAAAATTGGCGAAATGGTACTATTTCCATCCGTTCGAAGTGCCGATAAGGAAACATTAATAGCAGCTCCCGGTACCAGTTGCAGACATCAGATTAAAGACGGTACCGGCCGAAAAGCTTTACATCCATTGGAAATTTTTTATGATGCGTTAATTTAACTTAGGCATACTTTTATCATCTAATTAAAATACACTCAAATAATTGAAGAATTGGATAAAAAATCAAATTTTTATTTTATATTTAATTTATGTGTTATTAAAACTAATCATTCATAACCATGAGAATTTTAGGTAACCTTCTTTGGCTGATACTTGGCGGAATCATTACAGCTATTGAATATTTTATCAGCAGTTTTATTTTAATGATAACCATTATTGGTATCCCTTTCGGATTACAAACGTTAAAAATGGGATTATTGGCGTTGTGGCCATTTGGCAAAACAACCGTTCAACACGAACGTTCGAGTGGTTGTTTGTATATCATTTTTAATATTCTTTGGATTTTGGTGGTATCTGGATTGCACTTACACACCTAATTTTTGGAGTCATCCTTTATATAACAATTATTGGAATCCCCTTCGGTAACCAACATTTTAAATTAGCATCACTGGCATTAACTCCTTTTGGAAGGGATATTGTAGAGAAAAAATAAAATATAAGAAGATTTATACAAAAATATAAATTGCTATTTATCATTATTTTATATGTAGTTATTTTATATTCTAGTTAAACAATAAAACTACAATTAAAACATAAAAAGTTAAAGGCACAAAAATCATTTAAAAGTAATTTTACTTAATCATCTTGGTCTTAATACTATAATAAAAGAACAATTGAATAAATTACTGGATACCAGCTAAAAAACAATTATTACCTAAACAAAATGAAGAAAATACTTGTCATTTCACTCTTATTTATTGGGAAAATTTGTGCCGGGCAAAGTAGTATTACAGAAAAATTGGAAACGGATTCCTTAATCCATAGTTATTTTAACCACTACGAAATTCTCTCCATATCAGCCCTCATTGAAACCTATGATGACTGGATACTTTCAGAAACTCAAGAGATGAATATTGATAAAGCATATCATGCTTTTTTTGAAAGAGCAAATAATTGTAATTCGGCAAAGGATTTTTTGATTACCTTCTCTCTTCCTAAAAAACAGATAGATTCAGTTTTTTCTATTTTCGATAGAAATCACTCTGTTACAGCTTTCTGGAATTTAACTGTTTTAAGAAAAAATTATCAAACGGACACCATTTCTATTGTTATAACCAATTATAGGCCAGAAAGTTACTGCAAGTACTTAAATTTTCTTAAGGAATTGTCCAATGATTATCCAATAATGGAAAGTTATATTGAATCAATTTACAAATCAGGCTCTATACCTCCTACGCTGGTTGCTGGAACAGCAAAAAATCACCATCGGTTTGATTTTAATGATATTCGATGGAGAATGTTTTATGCTATCCACCATTTCACCATCACATATAAAACAAATTTTGTAAAAATCAACTGAATCCATACTCCTGTAATGAAAAAAGGATTTACAATAACGGACTGCTGATTAGATGAAAACATTCAATTTTTTATTTTTACCTTTATATAATTTTATTAAATCAAACTGCAGCCATGAAAAAAGAAACAATCACCCAGGGACAGCATACGGAATCGAGTATACAACAAGAAAAATGGTACGCACTTGAACTTGATGAAGTTTACAAGAAGCTTGATTCCTCAAACGAAGGTTTAGAAACAGAAGAGGTAAATGAACGCCTGAATTTTTATGGCGAAAACACATTACCTCCGGCAAAACCAGTAACATTGCTACAAATTATTCTGCACCAGCTTATTAACCCGCTTATTTTTATTCTTTTAGCAGCAGCTGTTGCTTCTATTGCTATCGGCGAGGCCAAGGATGCTGCTTTTATTTTTTTGGTAATATTGATTAACAGCGGTTTAGGTGCTTACCAGGAATACAATGCAGAAAAGAGTGCACAAAGTCTGCAAAAACTATTAAAAATAAGTGCACGTGTCAGGCGAAACAATAAAGAACAGGATGTAGATTCGAAAAACCTTGTTCCGGGCGATATTGTATTATTGGAATCGGGACTTAAAGTTCCGGCCGATTTGCGTTTGATAGAATCTTCGAATCTTGCTGTAGATGAAAGTTTCCTTACCGGCGAATCAACGGCTGCCAAAAAAAGTACAGGCACCCAAAAAAAGGACACCCGTGTGAGTGAACGAACCAATATGGCTTATGCCGGCGCAACCGTAATGTCTGGGCGAGCGGTAGGTATCGTTGTATCTACGGGAGTTTATACTCAGGTCGGACAAATTGCCCGGGATGTTACAGAATCGGAATCTGCAAAACCACCACTGGTATTACGAATGGAAAAATTTACACGACAAATCAGCTTTGCGGTAGTTGCATTGAGTGTTTTTCTGGCCATCATTTTGCGGATAAACGGGATGGACTTAGCGGCTATCTTTTTCTTTGTGGTAGCATTAGCCGTATCTGCAATTCCTGAGGGATTGCCGGTGGCCCTCACCGTTGCCCTTTCCATTGCCACCAAACGCATGGCCAAACGCAATGTGATTGTACGCAAACTTACTGCTGTTGAAAGCCTGGGAAGTTGTACCATTATCGCCAGCGACAAAACAGGAACCTTAACCGTAAATCAACAAACAGCTAAAAAAATTACACTCTCCAATGGTTCCACTTTTAATATTTCAGGCGAAGGATACAATGGTAACGGAGAAGTATCTAAGGGAAATGAACAAAATCAAGTTATTAAATATGGGCAAAACACCCCTGTTGACCTCTTAAACCAAATAGCTGTTTTGGCTAATGAAGCGACACTAAGCAAAGAAAATGATAAATGGGAACATTATGGCGATGCCATGGATATTGCCCTGTTGGGAATGAGCTATAAGTTAGATGCAAACCCTGATGATATTCGGGCAAAGTATAAACTTAAAGATAAAATACCGTACGAATCAGAGCGGAAATTCTCGGCTGCATTTTATGAAAAAGAGGGTTCAACCTTAATCAGTGTTAAGGGAGCAACAGAAACGATTCTGGATTTTTGCCATAACATGACCGATGGAGATAAAACCGTTGAACTAAATAAAGAACAAATTTTGCAACAGGCCGAAGCACTTGCCAAAAAAGGTTACCGTGTTTTAGCCTTTGCCAGTGGCGAATATTCTGATTTTACTAAACAGGATGAATACAAAAATGAAGAAATTCCTGAACTCACCTTTTACGGACTGGTAAGCTTTATCGACCCGTTAAGATCCGAAGCAAAAGACTCGGTTGACAAATGTAAAAAAGCAGGCATAAAAGTAATGATGATTACGGGCGACCATCCATCCACCGCCGGAACTATTGCTCAAGAGCTGGGAATCATGGATGAGTATGAGCAGGTAATAACCGGCCAAATGCTCGAGGATGCCTGCCCTGCAGATTGTCCAGCATTTAAAAAATTAGTCCTTTCGGGTAAAGTTTTTGCACGTATCTCACCATCGCAAAAAATGGATATTGTAGATGTACTTATTCGTAACGGAGAGTTTGTTGCCGTTACCGGTGATGGAGTGAATGATGCACCGGCACTGAAACGTGCCAATATTGGCGTGGCAATGGGTTCAGGAACCGATGTAGCCAAAGAAGTAGGGCAAATGATTGTGATTGATGATAACTTCTCATCGATTGTTGCCGGTGTTGAAGAAGGCCGGTTCGCTTACGATAATGTACGTAAAGTAATTTACCTGCTAATCTCTACCGGAGCAGCCGAAGTTATCCTGTTTATTGCCTCCATTTTTGCAGGTCTTCCCCTGCCCTTGCTTGCCGTTCAGCTGTTATGGCTTAATTTGGTTACCAACGGAATTCAGGATGTGGCCCTCGCTTTCGAAGGTGGCGAACCACAAGCCATGAAACGAAAACCACGAAATCCTGATGAGAAGATTTTTAATCCTTTAATGATTAAACAAACCATAATTGCCGGACTTACTATGGGAGGAATAGTTTTTGGCGTTTGGTACTGGCTAATAAACTCCCTGCAAATGAATGAGATTCATGCCCGCAATATGGTGCTATTGCTGATGGTGTTTATGCAAAACTTCCATGCTTTCAATGCTCGTTCTGAAATCACTTCTGTCTTTAAAGTCCCACTAAAACGGAATCTGATTCTGGTTTTTGGAATTTTAGCCGCACAGCTGATTCACATTGCCAGTATGCAAATCCCATTCATGCAGAATATTTTACGCACAGAACCCATAACCATTGGAGAATGGTCACAAATACTTGTTTTTGCTATTCCTATGATTTTGGTTATGGAAATTTTTAAATGGATTAACCGGAGGGTAAGTAAAGCGTGAGGAAGTCATCGGATTATTTGTCTACAAATCATTATTGTCCGATAAAAAATAAATAAAATCAAGGCTTCATATCCAGTGGTGTATTATGATTTCACTATTCCGCAGCATGTTTGTTATCTGCAAGGAATGGTCTGTGGTGCTTGCCGCAGGCTAACCTTATGGGTTATAATTTGCGGTTCATTTTCGGATTGGCCTTGCCCGGCGAGCGGAAAAACAAGTACAGTGAGCGTAAAAAAAATCTGTTGTTCGAACCGAGCGTTTTGTGCGAGCTCGCCGAAGGCAACCACTGACCGAAGGGAAGTGTAAGTTTAGTCTGACGTATTCATAAATATTATATTTTCCAATATTTATGAATAGTGCAGGTTAACCCTGACTGTGGAAAATCAAAGTTCACAATCATATTTCAATTCCATTCTGGTGCGATTATTAGCGTACAAAGCATCTTCATACAACTCTAAATGTGTATTTCAATTCCACTTTGGTACGACTTGCCTGCCGGAATGAAATGTAGGCAGGTTAATAATCATACTAAATTATAAATTTAATTCAATTACTCACACTCACACAAGCCATAGCACAGCCTGGTTCGTGATCTTTTGCAAGAATTGTTTTTACAGAAGAAAAGAATTCAACTTTGAATCCTTGCTCTAACAATCAAGAATTCCAAGGCAAAAGATTCCACTTTGGTACGATTAAAAGAATTTCTTTTGCGTTTGTAACAATGACAGTGCCGTCATTTCAATTCCACTTTGGTACGATTAAAAGCCGTTAAATAGATCATAAAAATAAGCCATTTTACTGGCTTTTCCATTATTTTTTGTTACTTAAAAATTGTCGACTGCCAATACCCTAAAAAGGCCTGGCCTTCGACAACCATCCTGTATTTTTTATAAACAGTACGTCAAAGAACATTTCTCTTTTTTTGTGTTAGCTTTTTTTATGTATTTGAACTATTTTTTTATGGAGTCGACGATCATAAAAAGCGATCCAATGTGCTCCGCTCGGTGCCCACAATCTGTTTTTCCAGCCATTTTTCATTTCGCGATTTAAACAGGATGATACTGTCCTTTTCTTGCTCAATAATTTTTTTCGCTAGCATAAGCAGCTCCTTTAATTTTACCTCTGTTATTTCTCCTTCAAATACTGAGTTCTGTATCCAGTTTAAATATTTCCGGCACAGCTTTAACATTTTTCCCACTCTTTTTTCGCCTACATCATAAACCAATATTACATACATACTGTTCTTTTTTATTTATGCTTTACCACCAAGCTTTAAATGGCTGGTATTCTTCTATTTTTAATAAATGTTTTTGCAACTTATAACATTCCAGTTTTATCAAATGCTTGTAACTGACATTGCGTTTTAAGCTACGGTGCATTATCGTTTCGTTAAGCCGATCTTCAAAAGCGGCGATAAATTTTTTCTTTCCTGCCTCTTTTAGTAAAACCCGGTTTACCTTACTTTCAAAATCTTTTTTCCCAATTTCGCTTTTGTTGATAACCCTAAAAATTACCCGGTCCACTAAAATTGGTTTAAATATTTCTGCCAAATCAAGTGCTAATGAATACCTTCGCTCGCCGGGACTATGTAAATAGCTGACAGTTGGATTTAGTTGGGTTTGATGAATAGCCCTCAAGCATTGGGCATAGCACATCATATTTCCAAATGAAACCAAGGCATTTACCTCGTTCTTTGGAGGCTGCTTGCTCCTGCCATTCATTTTCAGATGGGACAGGATCGTATCAAATGCTTCATAATAAATATTTCTGATATTCCCTTCAATGCCCATTAATTCATCAATTGCCTGGCTGACTTCAATATTTTTTCGAAAAGCATCAATTACTTCTATATAAGCTTGTAAATCCTTTCCACGCGAAGGAAATTTCCGGTAAGTAGAATTAATATTCTTAATTGACGTTCAAATTTATTTTGTTCACCCATTATTTATTTTTATTAACGTCGAATGTGAAGATAATAAAACTAAACAAAAAATCAAAGGATACAAAAGCCAATAAAAATCAAATATTTCAGAATATAGATAAGAGTACTAATAATAGATAAACATTATTAACATTTATCAACAAATAAAGATTAAATGTCTTAATATTTTGTTTAGGTAATGATTGTAAAATTTAATTTTTATACACCATCTCCCCGTCAATAAAAGTATATTGAACCTTCGCCTTGGGTATCTCGTTTTCAGGAATTTGCATAATATTTTTTTCTAACACTACAAAATCGGCCATTTTACCGGGTTCAATGCTTCCTTTCTCATTTTCTTCAAAAGCAGCTTTTGCTGCCCAGATAGTCATTGATTTAAGGGTTTCCTCGCGGGTTAATGCATTGTCGGTTTGAAATCCATTTTCAGGGTATCCTTCCACATCTTTTCGGGCTACACTGGCATAAAAAGTTAACAGCGGGTCGATTTTTTCCACAGGAAAGTCTGTTCCATTGGGCAGCCATTCGTTTTGTTCCAGTAACTGTTTATAGATATAGGCATTTTGTATTCGCTCCTCTCCGAGCCGTTCGTCAGCCCAGTACATATCGGATGTGCAATGCGTTGATTGAATGGATGGAACAATACTATATTTACTAAATTTATGCAAATCATCGGGATGGACAATTTGAGCATGTTCAATTCTCCAACGACGGTCGTTTTTTCCTTTTAGATATTGAGCGTAAATATCTAACATCATCCGGTTGGCTGAATCGCCAATAGCGTGGGTACAAACCTGATAATTGTTATCATAGACCAGTTTACACATTTGGTGATAAAATTCAAACGATTCAACCATTAATCCATAATTTTCCGGATCATCGGTATAAGGTTCTAATAAAGCAGCTCCCCTTGAGCCTAATGCTCCATCGGCATATAATTTAATGGAACGCACATTCAGGTAATCAGTTTTATACCTGCCGTTTTTTACAAAGTGATTGATATTTTCGTCAGTAGGTTCTAACATGGCATATAACCGCAACTTCATATCGCCTGCTTTTTGCAGTGAGTCAATAAGTAAAACCTGATTTTTATGTAATCCGGCATCGCAAACTGAGGTTAACCCAACAGCAAAACAGTTTTGTTCGCCCTGTTTTATTGCTTTTACAGTCTGACTTTTATCAACATCAGGAATTAACCGGCTTACCAGGGACATGGCATTATCGATTAACACCCCGGTGGGTTTTCCATTTTTCACTAATACCTTACCGCCATCAACTTGCGTTTCGGCAGTAATACCTGCCATTTCAAGTGCTTTTGCATTGGCAATGGCAGCATGTCCGTCAACACGTCGGAGATAAACAGGTTTATCAGGAAACAACTCATTTAATTTATCATTCACGGGAAAATCCTTCACTTCCCAGTTATTTTGGTCCCAACCTCGTCCCAACACCCACTCAGTATCGTATTTTTTATCGTGCCGGGTAATGATATCCAATATTTCGTCAAACGATTGTGTTCCGCGTAACTCGGCCTGTAAAAGCGTTAAACAATACCCTAGAAAATGGCTATGCGCATCAATAAAGCCGGGATATATAAATTTACCATCCAATTTCAGCGTTTTTGTTGCGGTATAGTTGGATAAAATTTCATCGTTAGTACCTACAGCAACAAACTTACCATCTTTTACCGCAAAACTTTCAGCTTCGGAAAATTCATTATCCACCGTATAAATCTTTGCATGGGTAACAATTAAATCTACATTTTTAGTATTGGAACATGCGCTAAGAAGCATTGTAGAGGCAATTAATAAATAAATAATTTTATTCATCGTATGAGTATTTTATGGATTAACAGATAAATATACACAATTGAATGTAAAAAAAATGCTTATGATTTAAAATTTACAGAATTGTATCCTGTTTTGTACAGGGCTCAATAATTGCATCATAAATGGCTTTCTGAATATCTGTTCTAATGTTGGTCTGGATCAGTTTGCTATTATCCTGATCGGGATGAATACGGTTAGAAAGAAAGATATAAACGATTTCTTCTTCCGGATCGGTCCATGCCAGTGTACCTGTAAATCCGCTATGTCCAAAACTTTTGCCTGATATCCCTTTAAATGTAGGCCCTTCTTTGCTGTAATCCATTTGCGGTTTATCAAAACCTAAGGCCCTCCGGTTATCGTTATCTAAAAACGGGCTGGTAGTAAATCGTTCAATGGTTTCCGGTTTAAAATATTGTTTCCCTCCATACTCGCCACCATTAAGATACATTTGCATGATTTTAGCCAAATCGTTGGCTGTGGAAAACACACCGGCATGTCCACAAACACCACCTAACATCGCTGATCCCGGGTCATGGACGTATCCATGTAACAGTTGTTTTCTAAAAATCAGATCATTTTCTGTAGGCACTATCTCAATCTTTTTGAATCGTTGCAATGGCAAAAAACCGGTTCGTGTAGCACCCAGCGGTTGATAAAAACGATAATCCACATAATCTTGGAAGTTAGTACCGGTATACTCTTCAATAATTTTATAAAAATAATAAAAGCCTAAATCGCTATATCGATATTCTTTTTTTTCCACCAGTTTCGAAGATCGAATCATGGCAAAAATTGAATCTTTGTATGAATCGATAATATATAAATCTTCAGCTACTTTCGTTGTAAATCCTTCTTTTTGCTGATGTGAATAAATTCCTTCTTTAAACATAAAATTTTTAGCTACATACGAATGATTGCCCAGTTTATACGGATATTCCTCAGAGAATCTTTTATTCAGCAGACCTTTATCCGGAAATAAGGTTTGAAGCGTATAATAGTAATAGGGAATCCAACCGTTTAGTTGTGCCTGATGGGTTAAAATATCTTTGACCAATAAATCGCCTTTGTTTGTTGTATCTAACTCCGGAATAAAATCGGACAATTTAGCTTCAAGGGAAAACAGCCCCTGCTCATAAAGCTTCATTAACGAAGGTACAGTGGCAATAATTTTAGTGATAGAGGCAATATCATAAATATCATCTTCTTTTACTTTATTATTTTTTAAATACGTATGATACCCAAATGATTTATCGTAAAAAACCATTCCATTGCGGGCAGCAAGAATCCTACAACCGGGAGTTGCAAAGCTGTCGATTGCTGTTTGAGCAATAGAATCAACTTTTTTTAACTTTTGTGAGGATATTCCTTCCTGCTCAGGGATTCCGTATTGAAGCCGTATCTTTTTTTTTATTGAAATTCCTGTTGCGGCAGGAAATTGATTATTAATAGTTACAGGCAACTTTCCTGAAACAGCAATACCTCCAAATATAGCCTGTGCTGCATATTGCTGAATCGTGGGTTCATCGTCGAAGCACACTAAAACAGCATCTAAATCCTGCAACATTTGAAAATCGCTTAGACTGTAAGGGTTTGCAAAGGCACTAAACACAACTTTTGTTTCTTTGGCCAGCTTACCCATAAAGTTTAAATGCTCTTGTTTTACTTTATAATTGTTTGCAGGCCAAAAAGAGGTGTTATGTATACTGGTAAAAATAATATCATAGTCTTTCAACATCTCATAAATAACGTCTGCTTGTGAGTCATCAAAAACATAGTGATCCACCTTTGCATATTTTGAAAAAGATTTCTGGAATGCTGTTGTTTCATTGGTATTAAATGCCAATGAAGCAAATTTTATATTTTTCAGGCTTTTGACCGGAAGAATATCATGTTTATTCTGAATTAACGTTATACCAAATTTAATCAATTCACGACGGGTAACATCATACATCACTTGATTTAAATCATCCTCCAGATTTTCAAGCTGCACATAATCTTCTTGTTGATGATAATGATGAAGACCTGCCCGAAATTTTGCCTGAAGGATCTTCCGGCAACTTTCTTCGATTCTTTCCACCGGAATATTCCCTGATTTTACCTGTCTTTTAACTTTATGAATGGCTTTTGGAACATCTTCGGGGAATAGAAGCACATCGTTTCCTGCTTTAAGGGCTAAACACTCAATATCCCCCGATTTAAAATTTTGGGTAACTCCTTTCATGTTCAGTGCATCCGTAAAAATCAATCCCTCAAAACCCATTTCATTTTTTAGCAAATTTGTGACTACCGGCTTAGACAAAGTGGTAGGTAATTTTATATCGGGTTCAAGCGCCGGAACGCTAAGATGCGCCACCATAATGCCTTTTACTCCGGCATCAATCATTCTTTGGAAAGAAAAAAGCTCCAGGGAGTCTAATCTTTCTCTGAAGTGCCCGATTAACGGTAAATCATAATGAGAATCTAAATTTGTATCTCCGTGGCCGGGAAAATGTTTGGCTACTGCAATAATTCCGGCATCTTGCATTCCGTTCATATAAGCCATCGATTTTTTACTTACATTAATTCGGCCTTCGCCAAAAGAACGCACATTTATTACCGGGTTTTGTGGATTATTATTAATATCCACTACGGGCGCAAAGTTGATATGAATACCTAACCGGGTTAATTGTTCACCAATATCATATCCCATTTGGTAAATCAATGAGTCATTTTGTATGGCTCCAAGCATCATTTGCCGTGGATAACTCAGGGTAGAATCCAACCGCATACCCAATCCCCATTCACCATCAATAGCAATAAGTAAAGGAAAATCTGAAATAGATTGGTAGTAATTAGTTAGTTTTGCTTGTCGAACCGGGCCTCCCTGAAAAAAAATTAATCCGCCAATTTTATACTTTTCAATTAACCTAGTAATCTCTTCATGATGACTTTCTTCTTTATTTGAATAAGCAGCAACCATAAAAAGCTGTGCAATTTGGTCTTCGAGCGAAAACTCATTCATCACTGAATCAACCCACAGCTGTTCCTGAACTTTTATAAAATCGGGCCTCCTATCTTGGGCAAAAAGCTGATTTATTAACAAAAAAATAAAAATAAAGATCGTGGTTTGAAGGATATACCGCTTATTCATAACAATTTAGCATTAACAGATTAATCATCTTTATTGATGATTCAACACAAAGATAATCTTTTGCAACAATAGCACATAAAGAGATTACAGGAAGTTTTGTGTGTTAAACGACATTTTATTAACAATTTAAATTTTATCTTTTGTTTGAAAATTTTTGGTAAATTAAATTATTATTTAAATATATTAATCACTGTTGTCCGATAAAAATATTGAATCCATTCTGAAACCTTGATTTTATTTACCATTTATCAATTTCCTATTTCAGAGGCTTTACCCCTGACCCCACATACTTTCTTGTCTTGAAACAAGAAAGTACACAAAGAAATTCAAGGCTACGCCCGCCTCACTCGAAAAACTACGCGATGTGAGCTAAAAAATCTAAACTTGCACTTCCCTTCGGTCAGTGGTTGCCTTCGGCGAGCTCGCACAAAACGCTCGGTTCGAACAGCAGATTTTTTTTAACGCTCACTGTGCTTGTTTTTCGGCTCACCGGACAATGCCAATCCGAAAACGAATCGTCAAACAAAAAAATAATCAGCTAGCTGGAAAAAATCTTAAACCCGGTG
>Ga0209931_1000213_pt1 | contig 33882 bp, 33 predicted proteins | sample SalPonR1_B_D1_MG_FD_185697 | JGI IMG/M metagenome (GOLD analysis project Ga0209931, IMG submission 185697) | Salt pond soil microbial communities from South San Francisco under conditions of wetland restoration - Salt Pond MetaG R1_B_D1_MG... ...
TAACTGTTATTTTAATAGTAATACTTGCATTTAATACAGGGTACACTATTTTAAATGACAGTCATTATAATTATAACAATTATCTTGAAAATATAGCTAAAGTTGTTAATTCAGATGATAAAATACTGGCCAATCTTAATACAGGCTATTATTTTGATACTGGTAAGTTAAGAGATTATAGAAACCTAGAATATTTGAAAGAAAATAATTTAAGTTTTGCAGATTATATTAAAAAAAATGATATTAAATATATTATCTACCCAGAAGAAATGGATTTTATTTATAATACTCGTCCTGTCTGGAATATTCTTTATGGTAATTTATATCCATATTATTCTGAAATGAAAAATTATCTTAAAAATAATACAAAATTAGTTCATACGTTTACAAATAAAACTTATGGAATGAGAATAGTAAGATATATTGGAGATAAAAATTGGGAAATAAAAATATATAAGGTTATAAAACCTCACCAATCTCCCTAATAACAAGATTATTTTCTTTAGAATCAATTATTTTTAAGTTATCATAAGCATTTTTTATTTTTTGCTTTAAATCTAATTTATTTTTTCCTCTTAATATAAAATAACCAGCTCTTTCAGTAGCATTTTCTATTTCTTGAATCTTATCACCTATCTCAAAATTAAATCCAGCTTTAACAACTCCTTTAAGAGAAACAAGTTCAGCTGTACTTGTTATTTCAGTGATTTTTCCCGGTTTGGCATAAAATAATTGTACAGAAAGCCATTTTGAGTTATTTGTAATATTATAATTGTTTAAATTTTCACCATTAATATTTTCACCTAAAGAAATATTCACCATCATTTCCAAAATATCGACACCGGTTAACCAGGGCATAAAATCCCCTTCATAAGCTCCTCCTATTCTACAGGCAATCTCATTTACTTTGAGTCCATCTCCTCCAACTAATATTTGAAAATAAATAGGCCCATTTTTTATTTCAAAAGAATCAACGATTTTTTCTGATATAGCTTTTATCTGATTATAATATTTTTTCAAATGTTTTGAAGGGAAAATATGGGCACTACAAATTCCTATATGTGAATTATTTTCATGAGTAACTCGATCAGTAATAGTAAGTAAATTTAAATTACCCTGATTTACCCAGCCACTTACTGTTATTTCATCACTCTTATAATATTCTTCTACTAAAATCTCATTTTCACGAGAATAATTTAAAACTTCAGAAAAATGTTTTCTAATTTCTTTAATAGAGTTAAGTTTAAAAACACCTCTTTGTCCCTGACTATCGAGGGGTTTAATAACAACAGGAAAATTAATATTTGCTAATTTCTTATCTGAAAAATTTTTATTAATAATTTTATAATTTACAGTAGGTATATCATATTTTGAAAAAGTCTTTTTCATCTCTCTTTTATTAGTTACCGCCCTGGCTGTTTCTTCTGTTAAATAACGGGGAAGATTAAGCTTTTTAGCGACCTTCATGGCTGTAAAAACCGGTTGATCAGTACCAACTGTCATAACTCCATCAATATTATATTTTTTAGCCACTTTTATATTTCCATCTATATCAAAAGTACTTATATTCTCCGAAAAATCAGAAAACTTTTTACCAGGGGCATTTTTATAATAATCACTAACTACTACTTCATGTCCCATTTCCTTAGCTTTTTTTATGGAGCTAAGCTGTCCATTACCTCCACCTAATATTAATAATCTCATATTTTACTCCTTTATTTAAAAAGTGCTTTTTTCAACTGAAAATTGTTCTGAATCTTTTCTAAGATATTTCAAAATTGATAAATTTCCATAATAAATATATAAATTCATAAATAATTTTATTAAATTAATAATATTATAATTCGATTTTCCATGTTTACGATCATAGTGTGAAACATATATATTTCCAATATTATTAGTATATTTTAATAAAATAGCAGATATATAAACAAAAGAAGATTTAGATTCAGTTATTTTTTCTACTAAATCAGATTTAATTATCCGATAACTACTCACTCTAATATCCTTATTTTTTGATGTAATTAAATTAAATAAAAAGTTTGTTAATTTAGAGCCTAATTTTCTAAAAAAACCATATTCTCTATTTTGTGGTATTGCATAAACTACATCATAACCTTCTTTGATTTTATTATATAATTTAATCAAATCTTCAGGTTGATGCTGAAGATCATCATCAAGGGTTATAACATAGTCATATTTAACATAATTAAAGCCACAGATTATTGCATTCTGTTGGCCAAAATTTTGAGCTAATTTAATACCTTTAACTCTTTTATCTTTATTATTTAACTCAACTATTTTTTTATAACTGTCATCAATGCTATTATCATCAATTAATATAATTTCAAATTTTACTTCTAAACTTTCAAGAGTTTTTTTTAATTTTTGGTATAATTCAAATAACGCATTTTCACTGTTATAAACCGGTATAACAACTGAAATATTATCCGCCATTTTATTACTACCCCTTATCTATTTACAATTGTTTAAATATTTCTTCTAATTTTTCTATAATATATATTAATTCTTTATCTTTTAAACCAGGATATATTGGTAATCTAAGTAAAGTATTAGAAACTTCATTAGTAATTTTTAATTCATTTTTACTATAACCTATTTTTTTCCCCATAGGAGATGAATGTAGTGGTATATAATGAAAAGTGGCAGCTATTCCTCTTTTGTTTAATTCTTTCAATACAAAATCTCTAATATTATTAGAAGAAAATTTTAAGTAAAAAATATGATAATTAGAAACTCTATCTTCAGGAATAGATAAAATATGATCTAAAAAATTTTCATTTAAATATTTCTCCAAATTTTTATAATAAAATTCAAACACATATTCTCTAAGATTTCTTATCTCTTCTAACTTTTCTAATTGTGCATAAAGCAAAGCCATCAACAAATCAGAAGGTAAATAACTTGAACCTTTTTCAACCCAGGTATATTTATCAACTTCACCTTTCAAAAATTTTTTTCTATTTGTTCCCTTTTCTCTTATAATTTCTGCTCTTTCCACTAAATCTTTATTTTTATTATTAATTATGAGGGCTCCACCTTCTCCACTAACATAATTTTTAGTGCTATGAAAACTATAACAACCAAAGTCTCCTAAACCACCCAAATATTCATTTTTATATTTGGCATTCACAGCATGAGCTGCATCTTCAATTACATATAAATTGTTTTTTTGTGCAAAATTTAAAATTTCATTCATTTCACAACTTACCCCTGCATAATGAACAGGAATTATAGCTTTGGTATTTTTAGTAACATATTTTTCGAGATAAGCAGGATCTATATTAAAAGTGTTTTCTTTTATTTCTGCAAATACCGGTTTGGCACCTTTCATTAATACAGAATTAGCTGTAGAAGTAAAAGTAAAAGAAGGTATGATAACCTCATCGCCTTCTCCTAAATTAATTAGCTCAGTAGCCATTTCAAGAGCATGAGTTCCAGAAGTAGTCATGAACACCTTGTTTAAATTGAAATTATTTTCTAAAAAATTTGATACTTTCTGAGTATAAAATCCATCTCCACTTAATTCTTTTTTATCTAAGGCTTTTTCAATATATTTTTTTTCATTACCAGTTAAAAATGGTATATTAAATGGAATTTTCATAATAAATCTCTTTCTCCTATCTATTAACAACAGATATTAGGACCTAAATTTTTAAATCCCTTTATAAATTCCTTTAAATCTTTTGTTAAATTTTCAGAACTTTTTCTCACCATATATATATTATAATCTAAATTATAATCTTCAATTCTAGATATATTAAGTTCATTAGCTACAAATTCATCTTTAACTGAATTATATGGAACCAAAGCAGTTCCATAACCCTTTTGGACTAATGTTTTTATAGCTTCAGTAGTTTCCAATCTTGACATAATATTCAAATCTGCAAATGTATATCCTATACTTGATAAACCTTCTCTTAAATTATCTTTGATAATACAACTTTCTTTTAAGATAATTAATTTATAATCTAAAATCTTTTTAATACTAATTTTTTCAGGTATATCATAATTAGCAGGAGATATTAACACAACTTTTTCTGTTATAACTTTTTCTGATACAAGTTCTTCCTCAGAAGAAGGTTTTGTAATAAAACCTAATTCACAAATATCATTTAAGACATCACCTTCAATTTCCTCAGAAGTACTTGAAATTAAATTATAGTTATGAGTTGGATATTCTTCTTGCATACTAATTAATGCACAGGGCAAACAATAAGTAGCAATTGAAAATTCTCCTTCAATTTTTATTTCTTTTTGTTCCTGTTCTTTTAGGCCATTTAACATTTTTTCATATGTTCTTATTATATTATCAGCATATTTTAAAACTATTTCCCCCGAAGAAGTAAGCTTTACTCCTTTATTACTTCTTATAAATAATTTTTTTCCAAGAGAATTTTCTAATTTTTGAATTTGTTGACTTAAAGCTGGTTGTGAAATATGTGATTTATTTGCAACTTTCGATATACTTTTTATTTTAGCTATTTTCTGAAAGTATTTCAAACACTCAATGTGCATAAACCCACCCTTTCTAATAGCGTTTATAATAATTTCACCATATAAATTTCTTTTATTTATTTTTAACTAATGTCCTTAACCTATTATAATATATTTAAATCATTATAACAAGAATTAATTTAAATCATTTATTTTAGTTTTTTCCACCATTTTTTATTATTTTGATACCATTTAATTGTTTTTATTAAACCTTTATTAAAGGATATCCTGGGCTGCCATTCTAACTCACTTTTTATTTTTTCATTATTAAGTGCATACCGATAATCATGACCAGGACGATCTTTAACATATCTTATCATCGATTCATCTTTATTCATTATTTTTAAAATAGCTTTTGTAATTTCTAAATTAGTTTTTTCATTATTAGCTCCAATATTATAAATTTCACCATTTTTACCTTTTCTCATTATTAAATCAATGGCCCTACAATTATCTTTTACATAAATCCAATCTCTGATATTTTTGCCATCTCCATAAAGAGGAAGTTTTTTATCCTGCATAATATTAGTTATAAATAAAGGTATTAGTTTTTCCGGATATTGATATGGACCATAGTTATTTGAAGAACGAGTAATATTTACAGGTAAATTATATGTATTATTATAAGATTTTACTAAAAAATCTGCACCAGCTTTACTTGCCGCATAGGGATTATTGGGATTAAGCATATTATTTTCATTAAATTTTCCTTTTTTAATACTACCATAAACTTCATCAGTAGAAATTTGAACAAAATTTTTAATATCACATTCTAAAGCCCTGTCTAATAAAACTTGTGTACCTTCTACATTTGTTTTTATAAATTTATTTGAATTATCAATACTTCTATCTACATGTGTTTCTGCAGCAAAATTTACTACATAATCAACACTTTTATCAAATACCTCTTCGATAAAATCTTTGTTTATAATATCACCCTGATAAAACTTATGATTTTTTGCAGAAGAAATATTTCTTAAATTATCAAGATTACCAGCATAAGTTAATTTATCTATATTAATAATTTGATCATCATAATTCTCAAGTAAATAATGAATAAAATTACTACCAATAAAACCTGCACCACCTGTAATAAGTATTTTCATAATTTGATACCATCCTATTATTATTTATTATTCTTTAAGCCCGATCCCGTTAAAGGTATTACTACTTTTTCTTTTTCATTAATTTTATTATTATAATTTAACTTTAAAAATCCAGCTGGAGCAACAGCTGAAGTCTTTTCAATATATAAACCTTTTTTCCACAATTTGTTTAGAGTCAATTTTATTTCACTTTCACTAACTGTAATAACATCACCATTAGTTTCTTTAATAACATTAACTATTTGTTTCAAACGTTTAGGCTTACCAATAGCTATTCCTTCAGCTATAGTTTTATCACATTTTTGGCTATCAAATAATTGATTAGTCTCAGAATAAAAATTTTCATATACTGGAGAACAGTTTTTGCTTTGGACTGCTATTAATTCCGGAAATTCTCCTAATTCTTTAAAACCATAATAGAGTCCTAGTAACATAGTACCATTTCCAACAGGTACAATAATTTTATCTGGAATACCTATATCTTTTTTTATTTCAAGAGCTAGAGAAGCTACACCAGCAAAAAATAAAGGGTTATATACATGTGAAGCATAATAAATATTTTTAGCATCTTTTAATATAGCCTGTGAGGTTTTATCTCTATCACCTTTTATCTTAATAATCTCTGCCCCATAAGCTTTAATTTGTTTGATTTTAGCTTTAGATGTTTTAGCTGGTAAATAAATACTGCAATCTATATTTGCTGCTGCTGAATAAGCAGCTATTGCTGCCCCAGCATTACCAGAAGAATCTTCAATTATTTTTTTAATTCCGAATTTTTTAATTTGATCTATTAAAAATACTGCTCCCCTATCTTTAAAAGAACCTGTTGGTTGTAAATAATCCATTTTTAGCCAAATGTTTTTACCATCTAATTCTTTTTTTAGTAGGGGTGTATCCCCTTCTCCTAAATCCAGGTTTATCTTTGTATCACTTATTTTCCCTTCTAAATTAAATAAACCACCACATTCACATTTATATCTTTTAGTAGATATATCAAATAATTTACCACAATTATTACATTTAAATTTCAAACACATAAAGCCATCCTTCCTATTTTCTATTTTTTAAATAACTTTTATAATTAACATGCATAGTATTCCAGTTTTCTTCTTCATATGACCAAACAGATTCTACTTCTGAAATAGTATCTGCACCATAAGCTCCTATTATTCTTTGTATACCCCTTAGTTCATATTTCCCATCGTGATTATAATCAATTAATTCTAGATGACCAAAAGGATATGAATAGGGTCTTACTAAATCAATTTTTATCATTTTTCCATCTTTATTATATATATCCTGTTCAATATATTCATTTTGATTTGCACTGATATCAAGTTTTACTCTTTTATTTAAATTTTTAAACATTAAATTTGCCTTAAAACCATCATCAAAATAACCTACAACCTCTATACCTTTATTATTATCTTCATCAAATATAACTTTTAATTCATTTTGTTTTAAAGTAATTACACGGTGAAAATAAATACCACCACTACCTCCACTGGCTGCTTTTAGAAAAATATCTTTAGTATTATTTCCAGTAATATCTTTTAAAATCATCTTTGGTTCATAGCCAGTAAAATTTTGTAATTTTTCTTTAATTAATATATCATCATTTTCATTTTTTAAAATTATAATTATTTCATCCCAATAAATATCACTTTCCTGGGGATTTTTACCTGCTAATATTATTTTATCTTTAGAAGCAGTTTTTGAAATATTAGAAATTTGAACATCTATAACATTAAAATTTTTATCTAGATTAAACTCACTCAAATCAATATCTTCAATTTGTTTCTTTTTATTAACTATTTCACTTTCATTATTGTTGAAGTCAGAATTAACAAATAGATATCCTCCTATAATAACTAAAATTAATACTACTAGAAATATGCTTAAAGAAAATCTTTTCATTTTAATCACTCTCCGTTATTTTTTGTGATTTTTAAGACAATTCATTTTCCTTAATAATTTCAATAAATAACTCTACAAGATCGGGATCAAATTGAGTTCCAGCACATTCTTTGAATTCTTTAATAACATTTTCTTTCTTCATAGCTTTTTTATAAATTCTACCATTTGTCATTACGTCATAAGCATCAACTATAGTAATAATTCTTGATAAAAGAGGTATTTTCTTCTTTTCCAAACCGGCTGGATAACCTGTTCCATCCCATCTTTCATGATGATGTAATATATATTTTGCTACAGGAGCAAATTCTTCAGTAGCAGAAGCAATTCTATACCCCATTTTAGGATGTTCCTTGATAATTTTCCATTCTTCCTTATTTAAATCTGTTTTTTTGTTTAATATTTTTTCCGAAATTGTAACTTTTCCTATATCATGAAGAGTCGCTAAAAGTGATAAATTATTTAATTGTTCATCACTAAGACCCACTTTTTCACCAAGCCTTTGGGCCATTTTAGTCAACCTTAAAGCATGTTCTTCCGTTTCATCGCTTTTTGCCCCCAAAGTTGATAATAAATTTTTAACAAGTTTATTTTTGGCACTTTTACTTTCAGTTAATTTATTTTTATACATTTTTTTATCTGCTCTATTCAAAACATCATAGATATCCTCAGTTTCATTTTCTTTAACTGCTATTCCTACTCCTACTGATATTGGAATTTTATCTAAATCAGTTTTATTACATTTCTTTTTTATTCTTTCTTTAATTTTTCGAGCAAATTTTTCATTAGTTTCAGGTAAAAGTATAACAAATTCATCTCCTGCCCAGCGAGCAACAATATCTTCTTTTCTTATTGATGATCTTAAAATTTTTGCAGTCTTTTTTAGCATTTCGTCACCCTTTTGATGACCATAGCTATCATTAATTATTTTTAATCCATTTACATCAATCATAATTATACTAATAGGTAATTTCCTTTTTGAATCAAGTCTCTTCATTTCTTCTTCCATATATGAACGATTGTAAAGATCAGTTAATTCATCATGAAAACTTATATACTTTATTTTTTTCTGCTGTTTATTGTAATCTGTATAATCAATCTGCATTGAAAGTATACAATCTCTTCCATCTGGAAGTTGTACTTTAGTTTCTTTAAAAAAAATATAAACTTTGTCACCAGTCTTACTAATACTTTCTCCTATATATTCTATACTTTTACCTTTCATTATTTTTTTGATATTATTTTTAGCATTTTCTATATATTTTTTGGGTACTACTGTTTCAAAAATGCTTTTACCTTCAATTTCTTGTTTTTTATAACCTGTAAAATCACAATGGGCTTGATTAACTCTAATTACAATTCCGTTTTCATCAATTAACATCATACCTGCCGGTGAACTTTCAAAAATTTTCTTATAATGTTTTTCTCTTAATTCAAGTCTTTTTTGCAATTCTTCATGATAAATACCTAATAATCCCAATCCAAATAACATTCCTATACTTCCTAATAAATAATTACCTATTACATAAAATTTACTAAGATTATTTAAGGCAGGGTATAAAAACATTATAATTCCAAAAATCAATGATAAAAATGAAGTAATTTTACATATTTTTCTTTTTCCATTTTTAAAAAATATGTAGGCGTTAAAAATATAGATAAATGATGAAAAATAAAATAAAAACAAATATATATTATTATTCATAATTATAAAAAATGTTAATATAGTATAAAATATTCCATAAATATAATTCCATTTTTCATTAAAATTAAGATTAAAAAATTGGTAACTACCCTTTAACAAAAATAATGTACCTAAAATATTAATATAAATATAAATAACGTAAAGATTAAAAATTCTTATAAATAAAAAACTGATTAAATTGATAACCCAAAAAATAGTCCAGTATTTTAGATAATTAGTTTTTTCTCTAATATATACATATAAAAATACTAGCAAAAAAACACTACTACCTGTTATTGTTGCAAATAAAATACTTAAACCTCCATCACCTACTCCCATATTACTTCCCCCTACTGGTTTATGGTAAATTATTCAAATATATCTTATATAATATATTTGAATAAAAATCACAAATACCCTTCTATTTAATATTAAACTATTTTTAAAACTAGACTTTTATAATATTTCCGCCTAACTTATTAGCAGTATTAGGATCACAGGTACTAAAAATAACCTGGTGTTTATTTTTAAGATCTTTAATTAAATCAATAGCTCTTTCAGTTCTTTCTGGATCAAGATTAACTAAACAGTCATCTAATACAATAAATGAAGAGACTTTATTAAATAAAGTTTCAAACATAGCCACTCTTAAAGAAAGGGCAACTCCATCATAAGTTCCATAAGATAAATAATTCATATCTGCAGGTAAATACTTATTACTATCATTTTTAATTTTTAATTTAAATTCTTTATTTATTTTTCCAATTTTATAATTTTGGGCAGTCAATTTTTTAAGTTTATCACTAAATGATTCAGTTAATGGTTTTAAGGTATTTTGATCCATTTTAGACAATTTTTCTTTTATTTTATTTTTTATCTTGACTATTTTTCTGGCTTTAAGAACAAGTTCTTCAAATTCTTTTTTTCTCTCTTTATACATTATTTCAAGTTCTTCATATGAATTATCCCCTAAATCATTTTCAATTTTTATCATTTCCTGTTTTTTCTTACTATGTTTGTCCTCAAGTGATTTTTTTTCTTCTCTTAATTTCGAAAGATATTTTTTAAAATCAGCCGGAGAAGAAAATTTATCAGGTAAAAAAGCAAGCTCTCCTAATTTTTCTTCTTTTTTATTTATTTTAGATCTTATTTCCAGTATTTTATCCATTAATTTATCCTGATTATTATATTCATTTTCCCATTCATTAATTTTATCTTCTTTATTTTTTATATTTATTTTTAATTCATTAATTTTTTCATCTTTTAATTCATTTATTTTTTCTTCAATTATTTCTAAGTCATCTGAATTACTTGAAAATTCATATTCCCTCAGTTTTTTCAATAACTGATTATAATCCTGATCTCCAAGAATTTCTTCAATACTTTCCTCAGTATTTTTTATTTTATTTTTTAATTCATATAGTTTTTCCAGCTTATTTCTAGCATCTTCTATATTTTTTACATCCATCTTGTTTATAAGTTTATCATATTCCATTTTATAATTTTTATATTTTTCCTGAATTTTAGTAAAATCTATTTCTGCTGATTCAATTTCTAAATCTAGATTATCTGTTTTTATTCTAAAATAACCATTAGATTCAAATTCTCTCTTATTTTTAATATTTTCACTTTCATTAATTCCTCTTGTTATTTTTGTTCCTGAAGAATTAATAAAATTTATTCTAACTTTCAATTTAGCCGCTTCCAAACTAGCTCTGCTTTTTGAAATTCCATCTTTTAACTCTGCTAATTCACTTACTTTCTTTTTTGTTATATCTCCCAAATTTTCTTTTTCTAATTTCAAATCATTTATTATTTCTCTTTTTTTGTCAACTTTTTTTAACTTTTTTTCCAATACTCTATAATCCTGATCTTTTTTTGCTTTTTCTTTTTTTGCTTTTAAAGTTTCTAATCTATTTTTTTCTTTTTTTAATTTTTCTTTTTTATCAGCAAGTCTGGCTTTAACAACCGGCCATTTTTGATTAATTTTTTTTATTCCTTTTACTCTTTCTTTAAGTGATTTTAGCTCTGGTTCTAATTGTCCTCTTTCAAATATATCATCTTCTATTTCTTCATATTTATTTATTTCCTTAGTTAATGTTTCATTTTTGCTTTTTGTTTTTCTCAATTTATTGCTTATACCTTCGAAATCTTCCTCGATTTTCTTAGTTCTTTTTAATTTTTTTCTTAATTTTTCTTTTTCAATATATGCTTCATATATCTGTCCATAACCCTTTAGATAAGGATTATTAATATCTCGGTCAGGATTACTTGGGCGATTATTATCAATATCCCATTTTTTCAAAAGATTATCAAGTTCATTATCAACTTTCTTATTCAACTCCTCTATGGAAATACCATCTAATTCCATGACAGCTCTACGCAAAAAATTATTAACTGTATTTATTACTTCTTCATTCTCAATTATCTTTTTAATCGCTGATTTTATATTTCTTTGTTTGGTAAAAACTATATTATTATAACTTCCTTTATCATATAATAATAAATCTTTTTTTAATTTATTAATTTTTTCCTCATTTTTAATTCTTGAACCATCAGGTAGTTTTAAATACTGTCTTGGATCATTACGACTCCATTCTTTTTCAATTACATAATTTTTGGAATTAACTATAAATTCTAAATATCCATGAATATAATCACCATCTGGGTAAGGAAAATATCTGTTGAAGAATTCTTTGTCTTCAGAATAATTTAATCTGATTTTGGCATTTTTAAATAAAGTAGCATAAATGGCATTAATAATAGTACTTTTACCAGCCTCATTTTTTCCTAATATAATATTTAAACCATCTGAAAACTCAATATTTTTATCAGCTATTCCTGCAAAGATATCAGTTTGAAATCTTTTCAGTCTCATGCCTTAACCTCCTTTATAAATTCATAGGCTATTTGTAAGGCTTTTTCATCGTCTTTGAGATCATTTAAAAGCTTATAAGGAAAAGAATTTTCAGTAAATTCACTATTGATAACTTCATTGGTGATTTTTATTTTTAAGTCATTATCATTAATTTTTAGGTAAGCAATTTTATCAGATAATTCATGATAAATTTTTTCCTTTTGGTGATATAAATTTTCTTCAATTCTTCCTTTTAATTTTAATCTAATAATTTTATTTTCTACTTTACCTTTTAGTAATTTATTTTTCATATTTTCAAAATCTTTTTTACTATTTATTTTATATTCAAGATCATAAAAATGATATTGACCGGTCGTAATTCTTTTTGCATTAATATTTTTTTCCTTATCAATTTCAATAAACCAGGCATTTCCTGAATGATCACAGTCCAAGCCATCTGGTTCAGGAGTACCACAATTAAAAATTTTACGATTAGTTATTTCTTTTTCAAAAGGATAAGGTAAATGAGTGTGTCCCAAAAGCCAAATATCCATATTTAAATTTTTCAATTCATCTTTACTCATTGTAAAATAACTATCTGTCATATCAGGTGATAGACCACTGATAGCTCCATGGCTAATACCAATTTCATATTTTCTTTTTGGGCTTTCTTCTTGAGTATTTTTGTTTTTGATCCAGTCCAAATTATTCTCAGCAGAATGTTTGCTATCACATGGTGCAGGATATATACTTACATCTAAATCAAATTTTTTTAAATCATATTCTCTAAAATCATTGAGCAATACTATTTTACCACTCATATTATTTTTGAATTTTTCCCATAATTCTATACCACCATTATCAAAATCATGATTACCAGGCAAAATCAAAATAGCATCCCCGGAAAATTTTTTTAACTTATTAATTACTTCAATAATTTCATCTTCTTTTATATTATGTTTATCAAAAAGATCACCTGAGATTACAAATAAATTAGCATTTTTTTTATTTGCCTTTTTTATTAAAGTATCCAAGATTTTGTATCTTGCTTTAATTAATTTTTGCTGAATATATGGAGGATAGTTGTTGAATTTCATTCCAATATGTATATCTCCACTATGAAATATTTTCAATGTCATATTTATCCTCCTTCACCTATTTAATATTTGGAAGCCAATTTATAATATCTTTGATTTTTCTATCCCAATAATCCCATTCATGTCCGGCTTTCTCATCATTATAAGTAAGAACAATACCTTCTTCTTCACATAAATTTTTAAACATAATATTATCTTTATATAAAAAATCATCAGTTCCACAACATTGATATAACAAAGGAATCTCTCCACTATAATTTTTTAATTTTTTTAATAAATAGAAAAGATCATTTTTACTATTTTTCACTTTATTTAAATCACCATAAATTAAACGAAATTCTTTCATTCTATCTTTATTATCTTTAAAATCAAAAATCCTGCGAGCCATATTTAATGCCCCTGAGAGACTGGCTGCAGCCTTAAATTTTTCCGGTTTTCTAAGAGCCCATTTAAAAGCTCCATAACCTCCCATTGAAAGGCCTGCCACAAAGTTATTTTCTCTTTTTGGAGAAATTGGAAAAAAATCATGAACAATCTCAGGTAATTCCTCTGTCATATAAGTCCAATAATCATAACCTTTAGCCATATCTGTATAAAAACTTCTATGAACTGTAGGCATAATAACAGCTAAATTTTTTTGGTTAGCATATCTTTCTATTGAAGTTTTACGCTGCCAGGCTGTATGATCATCAGTTAAACCATGAAGTAAATACAATACAGAATATTTCTCTTTATTATCTTTTTTAGGTAAAATAACATTTATTGATGTCCCAAATCCTAATACTTCTGAATGAAAATCACATTGAATAAAAGCCATTAAATCACCTTTCTTCCATGATAATTGACATATGTTATTAATGCTGTTATAATAATTTTACTTTTTATAAAAAATAAAGGAGGATTTTATGAAAATACAAAAAATTGGAGAAATACGTACCCCTTATAAAGAAAAAGCCCCTTATCAACCAAAAGATAATGTGGAAAAAGATGAATTTTATATAAATCTTAATGATGATTATATAAAAGCTCTTGACCAAATAGAAAAATTTAAATATATTTATGTTCTGTATTATCTAAATTTAAGTAAAGATAATCCAGATTTAAAAATTCAACCTCCCTGGTCAAATGGAAAAGAGATCGGTTTATTTGCCAGCAGGTCTCCTCATCGTATTAATCCAATTGGATTGAGTGTAGTTGAACTAAAAAAAATAAAGGAAAACAAAATTTTTATTTCAAGTCTTGATGCTTTTGATAAAACTCCACTCCTTGATATAAAACCATATATAAAAAATTTAGATGACAAAATCGATGCTAATTATGGCTGGATTGATAAAAACGACTTTAAACATCTTAATCTGCATATTAAAGGAATTCCTCATTAAAAAACAAGCCCCTATTATCTTAGGGGCTATTTTTTATTCCCATTCCTCTTTTAACAAGCCATAAATAACATGATTTACATAACGACCATTTAACCATTGATTATCTCTAATTACACCTTCTTTTGTAAAACCCAATCTCTCGGGAACAGCCTGACTTTTTGAATTTTTTTCAGCACAGGTGATTTCAACTCTATTCAATTCCAATACATCAAAAACATAGTCAATAATAGCTTCACATGACTTAGTTATAATACCATTACCCTGATAATCTTCCCCAAGCCAATAACCAATTTCAGTCTGTCTATCTTCCCAGTCAATTTCATGTAATGCTATTACTCCAACAAGTTCATTTTTATACCAGATTCCTACCTGAAATCCATCATTTGAAGCAAATTGTTTTCTCGAATTATGAATAAAATCTTTTGAATCACTAATATCTTTTGTTTTATCAACCCAATCCAACCATTCTCTAAGATAAAATCTATTTGAATTAATTAAATTTAATAATTCCACTGCATCATTAGGATTAAATAATTTTAAATATATATCCTTATCTACTTTATAATAAAACATTTATTCCCCTCCATTTACTTTTTCTATAGTATCTTTCCATTTTTCCTTCTATATTATAACCTATTCATCTCCTGGAATTGGATATAGTCTCCCACTATCATTTTCTGCATAATCTTTTAATTTATTTAATTCAGACTCAGTTAATTCTAAGAAATTTTCATTATTCTCTATTATATTTAATGCCTTTTTAAACATCCTTAGTGAACCGGGGCTTACGGCAGTATCTACATCCTGTGATAAAGTAAATTTTAATGCCAATTCTGCAAGTTCTTTATTATCATATAAGGGTTTATACCAGGTATCAAAATCATTTCTATTTTCACCATCATTCCACTGCCTATGAGCAAGTGCTTTAATGGCCATAATTCCTTTATCAGTTTCCTTTGCTTTTTCAATTACAGTTTTACCCTGTTTTTCATTATACCAATAATTCCAATTTATTGGAAACATTACTGTATCAAAATCAAAGGCCTTCATTAAGTGAATAGCTGCCCATTCACTATGAGCAGAAAAACCTATATTTTTTATTAACCCTTCATCTTTTGCTTCTTTAATAGCTTCCAGGGCACCACCGGGCGCAAGGGCTTTTCCAACTGCTGAATAATCTGTCACTTCATGTAATTGATAAACATCAAAATAATCTGTTTTCAATAATTCTAAGGATTTTTTAATATCTTCTTTAACCTCTTCTTTGCTCTTATCAGGTTCAGTTTTACAGGTTAAAACGACATTATCACGATATGGTTCTAAGGCTGGTCCTAAAATATTTTGTGCATTTCCATAAGTTGGACCAACGTCAAATAAATTAACTCCTTTTTCTATAGCTTCAGCAACTATCTTATCAGCTTTACATTGTTTGGTATTATTTAACATTATTCCTCCAAAAGCAATCACTGAAACTTCAAGACCTGTTCTTCCTAAATTTCTGTATTTCATTTAGTAACACCTCTCAATTTTTATAATTTCAATTTATAATGAAGCAAATTATCTTTAAAAATAGTTTCTACTTTATTTTTTTCAATAAAATAGCTTAAAAATGACATAATACAGGCTCTGGTAATAAAATGATTGGGAATACCTTCAGTTATATTAAATTTAATATTTATTTTTTCAATTATTTTTTCCAGATTTAAAGGTTTTTCTTTTAAAATATCCAGTACTAAATTTAATAAATGTTCAACTTTATTTAGATTTAATTTAACTGCATCTGAAAAATCTTTTTTTATAATATTACCATGAGAAGGAACATAAATATCCATATTATTATTTTTAGATAATTCCTCTATTTTTAAAATTGATTCTCTAAATTTTTCTATATCATAAAAATATGGAATTTTAATCGGTTCTATAATACTGGGGGCCAGCATTGCATCTCCACCATAAAGTACCTTATCTTCAGTTAAAACCCCAATATGACTCCTGCTATGACCTGGTAAATTAATAATTTTAAATTTATTATTTTCTAAATTTAAATAATCACCTTTGATTTCATTAACTTCCATCCCATCTAGACCAGTTGCCAGAGCTGAAATAGGCTTAGCAGCAGTCAAAAAACTATGAGTAGAATCTGGAAATTTAATAAAAGTTTTTTCATAAGCCGAAGCAAAAACTTCAAGAGAAAAATTTTCAGCCAGTAATTCATTAGCTCCAAAATGGTCAATGTGACCATGAGTATTAATAATATATTTTACATTTAATCCCTCTGCTTTTAAAAATTTTAGTAACTTTTCAGCTGTTTTCCCTGGATAGGAAGTATCAATTAATAAACAATCTTCATCATTAAACATATATACTCCTATATTTGTAGAATTTTTTATAATATAACTTCTATTTTTTAGTTGAACTAAATCCATTATTATATCTCCTTTTTTGGTTCTACATTCTTTTTTTTCTTTTTATTTCTATACATTATATTATCAGCTATTTTATAATATTTATTAAATTTTTCATCTTTACTCTTAACAGTAGAACAACCTAATGAAATATTAATTTTTTGAGGTAATTCTTCAAGATCATTAGTTTTTTCAAATCTTTCTTCTATTCTTTCACATAACTCTTTTACTATATTTTCATCAGTTTCAGGTAAGATTATAGCAAATTCATCTCCACCAACTCTTGCTACAATATCCTGGTCTCTAAAAATTTTCTTTAAGATTTCTGCAGTTTTTTTTAGATATTTATCACCAATTTGATGTCCATACGTATCATTAATTTTTTTTAAATCGTCAAGATCACCTATAATAATACTAATAGGATATCTTCTTGAATTTTTAAATCTATTTATTGCTAAATCCAAATATCTTCTATTACATAAATTAGTTAATTTATCTTTATAAGAAAGTTTCTTTATTTTTTCTTCAGATTTTTTTCTTTTATCTATATCAATATAAATACCCAAAATTCTTAGAGGATAATCCTTATCGTCGCGTGCATAAACTCTCCCTACATTTTTCACCCAAATCCAATCACCATTTTGAGTTTTTAAACGATATTCTAATTCAAAATGATCTTTTTTTCCATTTACTATTTTTTCTATTTTTTCTTTTAATCCATTTTTATCATCAGAATATACATTATCTATAATAGATTCAATTCCTTTGTTTAGTTGATCTTCTTTCCAATCAATCAATTCTAAATCTCTAGAATCAAAAGGAATAAAACCATCATTTTGATTCCATTCCCAGACATCAATTTTAGCCCCACTAATTGCTAATTTAAATTGTTCATTCATAGCAGTTAATTTTTGATTGCTTTCCTTTAATTTTTCTTGCTGTTTTCTTAAATTTCCAATATATTTTTTTAAGAGAAAATAAAAAATCAATGCTGTAACTAAAACATAAAACGTGCCTTTGTATGTTTGAATCTTATTAAATTGTTCTATATCATTTGTTAAAGCTAAAAGGAGGTCATCGGAAAAATATATCCAGCTTAAGCCAATAATTATATAAATAAAAATAATTCTTTTTTCTTCTTTAAAATTAAACAAAAAATGACCCCCCTTCCTAAAAATTTTATTTTACTTATTTAAAAGTATCTCCTTCAGGAGGAACTATACATATCCATTCAAAATCTTTTTCCCCTTCATTTTTAAAGAAATGTTTTATTTCGGGAGGAACAAATAAATAGCTATCTTCTTTCAATAAATGTTTTTTACCTTTAATAGTAACACTTCCTGTACCATTTAGTACATAAATCCAGTGAGGCCAATCATGACTATGTTCATATGTCTGACCCTCTTTTTCCATTGTAAATACTCTCATTACATGACTATCCCAATTTTTTTCAGGGCTAAATACTATTCTCTTTTCAGTATTTTGTGCATGTTTATCATCAACTTTTTTTGCTTTTATTTCTTTTCTATTTCCAATCATGGCTTCCATATTATAACCCCCTATAATTTTTAATAAAAAAAGATCTCTTCTTCTTCAATACTTAAAATAAATATGAATAAAGAACAGATCTTTTAAAGACAAATTTGTAATTTTTACTATATATTAATTATAATATATTAAAAAAATCTTTGCAATAGACTATTCCAACTGAAGTTAATTTTTTATCTTACAAAACTTATATTATAACTTTCTAGTTTATACCAGGTAAATGGTTTTTGGTCAATCATCCAGGTAATATCTATTAGATTAGGGATTTTTAATCCATCTACCTCAGTAAATCCTTTAATCTCTCCAATACACGGAATTCTTTTAGCATCTTCATCTGTTTCTTTATAGCGAAGACTTTCTATTTTTTTAAGAGATCCATCTTCGTTAAAATAAAAATCAGATTCCACTGAGATATCCTGATAAGTTAAAGTTGCTTTGGCAATATTACTATTTATTTCTTCCCAATGTATATAATCCTCAATGGCTGCTGTAGGGTACCAGGGTATTTCCATTAAAAATCTATGCATTGAAGATTCATTAATTTTTTTATTATTTTTTTCATTAACAACAGGAATTAGAGAGGCAATTCGTATTTCCATGGCCCCTTCACCATTATTAAAAAGATCTCTTCCTTTAATATTAAGTATTTTAAACATTGGAATATCAACCTGCCATAAATAGCCAGGTCTATCCACTCTTATATCTTGTTCTGCTTCAGGTTCATACCATTCTTTTTGATCTGGATTTAATTTCATTTTTCCTTTTTGAGATAAAGTGACTGCTTTAATTTTTTTTTGACCTAATACTCCAACCTCTTTTAACCATTTTTGTACAACAAGTGGAAGTTCTTTTATATCATCTTCTACTATCAGTTCAGTATCTTCTTGATTTTTATTTAGCCCATCCATTAGAATATTTTTTTCTCTTGAAATTCTTTTATTCATTTGTAAATTTCCAATAAAAAAAACAACAATAATAATTAAAATTAATCCAATTAAAATAGCCCACCAATAATTAATTAACATACTTTTCATGTATATATTACCTCCTAATTTTTTTACTTAATTACTAATTCACTGTCAATACAAAAAATCCTTTTAAATAAAAAAAACTCTGCCTTCTAATAGAGAAAGCAGAGATTATTAGTAATAATTTTTATTATTTTAATCTAATTTTTTAACAGCTTTTTCAGCAGCTTTAACTAAAAGATTATGGGCTGGATAAAAAGATTGATATGGTTGAGAAGAATAGTTAAAATCTAATAAACGATCAACCTTAATCCCATATTGAACAGCCATTGTTATTTTGTCAACTTTGTCTGTTACCGGTTCTCCACTTATAACCTGTCCTCCGAGCACCTTGCGATTATTTTTATTTATTATTAGTTTCATTTTTACATCTTTTGCAAAAGGCATAATTGGAAAAGCAGTAGTAAATTCTGATTCTGCAGTAATAATATCAAATTTATCAGATGCTAACCTTTCAGATAAACCAGTTCCCCCTACATAATATTTTCCAACTTTTGTGGCAGCACCATTATAAAAGCCTTCATAACTTCTATTTCCTCCAAGCAAATTAGTAGCAAGTACTCTTCCCATAGCTACAGCATTAGTAGCCAATTTACCAGAAGTAACATTTCCAGTTATAGCACATTCATATTGAACACAATCTCCTACCGCATAGACATCTTCAATATTTGTTTCCATTTTATCATTAACAATTATTCCATCTTTTCCTATGTTCAAATTACTATCACTTATAAAATCTACATTTGGACTCATTCCAATTGCGAAAACTACAAAATCACTTTCAACTTTTTCATTTCCTTCCAAAATTATAGATTTCACTTTAGAATTACCTTCCAATTTTTCTACCTTACTATCAAGGTAAAGGTCAAGTCCAAGTTCATTTAATTCTTCACCTGCTTTTTTTGACATATCTTCATCAAGTAAATTAGGAAGTACACTGGGCATCATATCAATTAAATTTGTATTTATTCCTTTTTCATTCAAAGCTTGAGCAAGCTCAATACCAATTGCTCCTGCTCCCACCACAGATGCATTTTTAATATCATTATCGACAATATCTAAAATTTTCTCCAAATCATTTTCTGTTTTGAAAGTCATTACATTTTCAAGCTCTGCTCCAGGAATAGACGGTAAAATTGGATCTGCACCTGTTGCAATTATAAGTTCATTATACCCATATTCATTATTTTTTTCTGTTTTTACAATTTTATTCTCAAAATCAATATCTACCGCTCTATCTCTAATCAATTCTGCTCCGGTTTCTGTAACAATAGAATCACTCTTTAAAGTTTTTTCATAAGGAAGTAAATCTTCAATTACATAAGGCATTGCACAATAAATCATAGAATGATCTTCAGGTCTAATAATTCCAACATCTCTTTTGTTTTTTATATTTTTTGCCAGCGTAATTCCTGCAGGTCCTCCACCAATTACTAAAATATCATGTTTTTGCAAAATAATCCCTCCAATATTGTTATATTAATATATTTATATATTTTCAAATAGCGATATAAATTATAATATATTTTTTTACATATGTCAATAATATTGAGGAATTAATTGATAATCATTTTCATTTTTTTAAATCCTGTAAATATATCTGGTCAAATTTATTACTCCCTTTTAATTTTTCATATTTTTCTATTGCTTCCCTATAACAATTATCACATACTAATTTTGGAATAGATATCACTTTTATTTTATTACTATTATAACGACTTTTCCCGGCTTCAGAATCAATTATTAAATAACCCTGACAATCAGAACATACTCTAACCTTTTCTTTTTGGCTTTCATTAATTCCCGAAGTATCATAAAATATATTTTTATTACGCGTGTAAAATTCAGAAAAATCTCCATAAATTTCTTTAAGATTCGCTTTATTGCGTTCTTTCCAAATTTTTTTCAACTTATTTATTGTTTCTTTTATCTCTTGAGAGATTTTAGTTCCCTGTTTTAAAATTTCTTTATTATAATCCGGTTCTTCCACAAAACTATAATCCAAACCTGCCATGGCTAAAATCAAACCTACATTTATATATGGTAAAGCACTTTCTATTGAGTAACCCCCCTGTAAAATTGCTAAATCAGGGTCTAAAAGATCATTCATTCTAGCATAACCTCTAGAAGATATTTTCATGTTAGTTAAAGGATCTGAATAATGATTATCCTGTCCGGCAGAATTTATAACTAAATCAGGATTGAAATCATCTAGTACTGGTAATACAAATTTGTTAATTACAGATAATAAACCTTGATCAGTTGTTCCTGGAGGTAAGGGAATATTTAAAGTTTTTGCATAAGCAGTTGGACCTCCCAATTCATTAATAAAACCTGAACCTGGAAAAAGTGTTCTTCCATCCTGATGAAGTGAAATGTGTAAAACATTAGGGTCATGATAAAATATTTCCTGAGTTCCATCCGCATGGTGGGCATCAGTGTCAATAAATGCAATCTTTTTTTCTGGATATTTATTTCTTATTGATTCAACCATAATTGCTTCATTATTAATATTACAAAAACCTCTGGCCCCATGTACAACACGGTGTGCATGATGGCCCGGGGGACGAACAATTGCAAATGCTTTATCAACTTCACCTTCCAGAACTAAATTAGCAGCCTTAATTGCAGCCCCTGCTGAAATTTTATGAGATTTAGAAGCAACCTTATCAACAGAAGGCACACATATATTGGCCCTTTTTATTTCTTTATCAGTAGCTACTCTTGGGTTGTATTCATAAATACCTTCTATATCTAATAAACCCTCTTCAAAAACCTGATCTCTTGTATATAGTAATCTTTCTTTTCTTTCTGGATGAGTTGGAGAGATTTCCCAATCAAATGCAGGAAAAAAGATAAGGCCAACTTTATTTTCTGCTTTTAATTTTTTTGTATTTCTCATAGTATTATATTTCCTCCTTTTAAATCAGCAATTAGTCCAGGTTTTATTTGGGCTTTAATTTCCATTATTTTTCCAAGGGTTCTAAAGTTTCTAATTATATTAAAACTTTCTCTAGAAATAATTTCTATTGGATATTCTTCACTTTTAAATCTTTTAATAGTCCATTTTTTAGCTAATTTTTCTGCTTTATTAATATCAAAATAATCATCTTTTATATTACGATGAATTCCAGCTTCTACAATATTTAATTTTCCTCTGGCTGTATCTGCTCTAACAGTAGTTTCAAGGGTAGGATGAGAAAAAGCAACTCCCAGAGCATTAGCTACTTTAGAATGGGCAGGAATAATAGGATTATAATTAAGCTTTTCAGCTATAATTTCCACAATTGAACTTGCTGGCCCCCCAATTCCTATTAAAAATTTTGGTTTAATCTCTGGATTATCTAATAACTCAGAAATAGTATAGACAGGCTTATTTCTCAAATTTTCTAAAATATTGTTAATTGTATTTTTAATCTTATTAGATACTCTTTCAATTATAATTTCTGCAAATCTTTGTAAAGTAAGTTTTTCATATTCTGTATTTGCTTTTAATGATATGAGAGCAGACTTGGATTTTTTAAGATCAAAATCAATACTTTGACTTTCCCTTTTATTAATCTTTTCTAAAACTAATAAGGCATCTGTAGGAGTTGGTGCCGGTCCTCCTAAGGCAGCTGCAGCACCTCTTCTTTGTGGACCAATATTAATTTTTTCATTTTTTATATATACTTCACTATCTCCTCCTACTGGAATTGAAACACTATATAAGCCTCTTATTAAAGTTGGAAAACCATTTATATTAATACCTTTAGGCATAAATACAGGCTCACCATTTATAAAGAGTCCAATATCAGTTGTAGTTCCTCCTATATCTATAGCTACACCTGTATCATTACTATTATTTAAAGTCATTGTCCCCATTATACTGGCAGCTGGACCGGAATTCACTGTTTTAATTGGTATTTTTCTTGATTTATCTACAGCAATAGTACCTCCATCAGATTTTAACAAATACATATTTGCTTTTATATTTCTCTTTTCTAATGATTTTTCTATAGAATTAATAAAATTTTGATGAACACTACTAACAGCAGTATTATAATATGCAGTAATAATTCTACGATTAAAATTCAAATTTCCTGATAACTTATGTCCAAGTGTTACAGTTTTAAAATTATAATTTCCAGCATTAATTATATCCTTTATCTTATTTTCCTGAACAGGATTACGAACTGAAAATTTACCAACTATAGCTATTTTATCTATATCTTTTTCTTTGAATTCTTTTAAAGTATTTATTACTTCTTTTTTTGATATTGACTTAACTTCATTACCACGATGATCTATATAACCATCTAATATATAATTTTCTTCCCCATATTTAAAATATTCTGGATTAACCCCTGGGCCAGGTATCAAAATTAATCCTACTGGATCATATTTGTCTTCATAAATAACATTAGTTATCAGAGTAGTACTTAAAACCACTCTTTCAATTTGTTTATTATTAATACTTTCAGTAAGCTTATCAATAATTTTTAAAATTGACTTTTCTAAATTATCATGGTCAGTTATCACTTTTTCAGTAGATTTAATATTATATTGCAGTTCAGAGCCTGTAATTTCTTTTTTTACAAGAACTCCATCTGTATGGGTTCCTCCAACATCTATTCCTAAAATCATTAAATCACTCCTTTTTTACTCTCTTCAAAATATATTATATAAAATTTTATAAAAAAATAAAACTGCTAAAGATTAATTAATCTTTAGCAGTTAAAGGTGAGTTATATAAATTTTTAAAAATTATTTATATACTTTTTCTAGTTTTTCTTCTTTGATTATTAATGCTGTTTTGCAAATGCCTTCTGCTATACTATCAAAGTCAGGCACTTTACCATATTGAGCAAATATAGTTTCAGGTCTACCATCATTAATTAATATTCCATCCACCTGTTTTAAATCATCTTCAGCAATTATATTTATTCTCCAACCTTCTTCCATCAAATTTTCTACTATATTCCAAATTTCAGATAAAAAATCAGTGTCTTCTAAATTTTTAATATTAGTTTCAAATTTTTCATTAATTGAATTAATTAACTTATCTTCATCTAAATTTAAAATCTCTTTTCTATTCATATTTTCACCTCTTTTTAAATTTAAAGGCAAGATTATTAAAATTAATTGAAACTGATTTTCATTTACTAAAATTATATCCAATAGTATATTTTTTGTCAAATGTTTATAACTATATTGAGATTAAATTATCTAAAATTTAGAACTTCTTCTTTCTAATAAAGCTACATCTCTCCAATTTCCTTCTGAACTTTTACCTAATTTTTCTCTAATACCAATTAATCTAAACCCAAATTTTTTATGGAGATATATACTTATTTCATTTTCTGGAAATATTTTTGCTTCTAAAGTCCAAAATCCAGCATCTTCTGATTTTTTTATCAATGATTTTAATAATTTTTTCCCAAATCCATTCCCCTGGTATTCAGGATCTATATAAATACTTACTTCTGCAACTCCTTCATAAGCTTTCTTTTTGTAAACTGGACTTAAAGCAGCCCAGCCATAAATTTTTTCTTTATTTTTGATAACCAATCTACATTTTTTAAAATGACCTTTATCCCATTCTTTCCAATTAGGGGGATTATTATCAAAAGTTGCATCACCGCTTTTTATTCCCTTTTCATATATTTTTTTGACCTGATTCCAATCTGTTTTTTTCATTTTCTTAATTTCATAATTCATCTAAAAAACACCTCATAAAATATATATTAGTATACTTACTGTCTCTTTTTAATCCAGTTAAGAATAAAAAGTATTCCTATTAAAAAAGCAGGCCCTGCAATTGTTAAACTCCAGATGAAAAGTGTAGTTATTTCTACTCTTCCAATTATCATGAATATATAATATAATCCACCTGCAATAAAGACTATTCCTCCAACTATCTCTATTTTCCAGCTAATTATTAATACCACTATTAATATCAAAACAGGAATATTATGAATAAAAAATCCTAGCATTTGCTCTGAAAAACTTAGTTCAGGAGAAAAAACATCTAATGAGAATAAAAATAAAAAACAAATAAAAAGAATACTCAGGATTCTTGGCGCCCAGTATAAATACTTATTTATTTTTCTCATTTAAAAAACTCCTCTCATAACTACTTAATAGTTAACATAAAAGTGACCTTTCATATTAGTAAATAATTCTTTTACAATATCTTTATATTTATCTTTAACATAACAGTCAGGTAAAAAATCTGTAATTTCTTCAATTTGTTTTTCATCAAAAAATAACTTCACCGCTCCCTGTGGAGTAAAAGCTAAATCACTATCCAACTCATCTCTATTCAACTTCTGCAAATTAATTTTACCATTATTAATTTTAATTTGTATCATTTCTTTATAATTATCATAATTTAAGGTTAATTCTTCATTACTATAAATAGTATTTTTAATTCTTTTTTCTAAAATAGGTTTTATTTTATTTAACAACTTAAATTCATCAATTATTTTTAATTGATATGAATACCATCTTCCACCTGTAGAGCCAATACTTTTAAGATATTTAACAAACTTATTATTTTCTTTTAAATCTGTAGTTATTTTTTTATGTCCTTCATCTTTAAAATATTTTATAAGTGACTCATATTGATCAAAAGTAAGATTATTTGATATATCGGAAATATGAATTTCATCTCCTATATCCATAGTTAAGTAACCTATTTTATTCTCTAAATTCTCGATAATATAATAATCTTTTTTAACCGGATCAGAAAGATAATTATTTAATTGAGCTTTAATAATTTTTCTATCTTTTATTTTACATAAATCATAACTATCAACAGTATTTTTATATGATTTAATTAAAAAATCAATATCTTTACTTTCAGCTTTTCTTAATTTTAAATTATTATTATTATTGAGATCAAGATCAAAAAGATCTATTTTTTCATTAGTCATTTCCACTGCATAATTAAATCCATAACGCCTATAAAAATAAGGAATTCCTTCAATTACTGCTAAATTATAATTTAACTCTTTACATTTTTCAAAAAACATCTCAGTTAATTTATTATTTATTTTCTGACCACGATATTCAGCAAGAGTACCTGCAATACCATATTCTGCTGTTTTTAAAATAACATCACCGTATTTTACTGGTGTATCAAGTAGGCATAAAATACCAACATACTTCTCTTTTAGCTGATCATAAGCATAAAAGTAAATATTATCTTCTTTTTTTGGTGATCTATAAAATAGATCGTCAGCTAATTCATATACCTCTTGATCAAATATTTTCTTAATCATATTTTTTAAACCTTCAAAATCCTTTTTGGTTCTGGCAATTTTATATATAATATTACTCATAAATTATTCCTCCATTCGATTATGCTTCTCACTAAACTAAATGTCCTTAATAATATTGATTAGTATATCTACAATTTCAATTATTTTATCAATGTCCACTATACCGATATTGTCTTTTTTTGTATGAGTAATATCCTGACTTTTATCACTTTCTGTAAACCATTCCGAGGAAACTGCAATTGCTGGTATATCATGTTGTAAAAAGATACTATGATCGCCCTGTTCCCATTGTACTCCTTCTTTTACATTCTGATAATCCTTAATACTACTCAATGCCAGATTTTTTAATTTTTCTGGTAAATCAAAAAAAGAAAAGGTGGTTTTCCCTTGTTCATAAGCTGCACCATCAATATTAATGTTAAGTAAAATACTTTCAAAATTTCCTTTGTTTTCTTCAATGTATTTCATCTGGCCAGGAACTGCATAATAATCTTCACCATTGAATGCAACCAATTCTATTTGTTTATTTCCGTCGTAATTTTGTAACAATTCTGCAAGTATTAGTAAAACAGTTATACCTGTAGCATTATCAGTTGCACCGGGCGTCCCTTTTTTAGAATCTATATGAGCTGTAACAACAATTCTTTTATTACCTACTGCTCCAATACTTCCAACAACATTGTATCCATAGCTGGATATTCTTTTAGATGAAATTTTCAGGGAAACATTTTTTCCAACAAAACTAATAATTTTTTTACTCTCTTCTTCTGTCATATATACCGAAGGAATATCAAAATCCCCATCTTCGATAAGTGGGAAAGGATAAACTCCTCCTGCAAGCGAAGTATTTCTATTTGTTGCACAAATAATTGCTGAAGCCCCTGATTTTTCTATTGCTGCTACTATCCTTTGATGTTCTTCAGGATTATAAAAAACAAAATTTTTGGGCATAAGCTGTTCTTTTGCTAGTTCTCCATGAATTAAAAGAATTTTATCCTTAAAATTTCCATTTTCTAATTCTGATATCATTGATACACTTTTTAATTGGCTTGTCCCTTGAAAACCAAGTGAATACGGACTCACTTTAACCCTATAATCTTGGTTATTAACTTGCAAAACTGCTCCACCGTTTTTCCAGTCAATTGCACTAAACTCCTGGGATATTGTTTGCCAGCCGAAAAAATTTAATTTTTTCTCAAAATAATCGCTTGCCTGCCTGTTGCCTTCACTACCAACAACTCTTTCTGCTATTTTGATACATAGTTTATTCATATATTCTATACATCTTTCTTTACACTTTGCTTTATCCATTTATTACCTCCATTTTTGACTAAAGCAATTTCAGCTGTTTTCTTTTCAATATCATACAAATTCTTTAATTTCATATATTCATTTAAATCTTTAGCAAGAATCGAATGACCTTCCTTTGCTTCTACATATAGTTCTTTTTTATATTTTTTTATTTCTTTCTTTATAAAATCAACTTCATTATCATCCAATTGTTTTCCATCTTTTTCAAATTGAAATTTAATAACTGATTCTGCAGGAAGATCCCAGTACTTAAATAAATTCACTATCTGGTCTCATATTATCATCATATTCATTTGTACTCAATTTTTATCCCCAAATTATAATTTAACATTTATCATCTAACCAATCTATAACTGTATCCAGCATAAGCTGTATATTACCTATTTGACAATGATTATCAGCTTGTTCATCTTTTGTAAATACTCTTTCAGTAAGTGACTTCACATTAGTTAACGCCCTTTTTTGCATTTTGTGCATTTTAAATGGAATAAAATGATCATTTTTAGCTGTCATCAAAAAAACATTTTGCTTGACTAATTCTGAATAAAGATTTGATTCATTCAAGTTCATTGCATATTCAAATGCTTCAACTGGATTATCATTTTGAGTAATATGCATCAAATTTCTTATCTCCCAACTTTTCTTCCCACCTTTTTTAACTTGTTTTTTAAAGGATTTTATTGTATAATCTCTAAAAAATTTAATGAAAAAGATCATTAACCAACGAGCAATAGCCGGTGGGATTTTCATATAATCTATTGCATGACCAGTAGCTATTACATTTTTGATCCGGGGCTCAAATGCCGAAGCTCTTAAACAAAACCACCCTCCCATAGAAATTCCAAAAATGGATACATTATCTATATCAAAATAATCTAAAATCGTTTTAACAGGTTTTTCCCACCTATAGTCTAAAGCTAATCCTTGCTTTATTAAAACTTTCCCCTGGCCAGGCCCTTCAAAACCTAAAACTTCAAAACCATAATCTCTAAGGTATTTCATCATATAATAAAACTCTTCAATAAAAGAATCAAAACCACCATGTAATAGTATTGTCCCTTTTTTCTCTTTTTCAGGTATTAATCTAATTACAGGTATATATCCAGACTCATATGGTACTTCAAGTATCTCTTTTTTATCCTCCACAATAGCTTTATAAAATAACTCGGAAAATTTATCATATAAATATTCCTTTTCAAATTTCTCGAATGTATAAAATTCAGCTGCACGATAATAAATAGCCGCATTCATAACTTTGTCTTCTGAAATAGCTTTTTCTGCAAATTTTCTCATTTCTGCTTTCCATTTTTTAAATGAATCAATTTTTTTCCCAATCATTTTAAAATCTTCAAAATTTGCAAACCCCAATGAATACCAGCGATTAAGTTGATAATTAAACACTTGTTTTTCATTAAAATTAAAATAACCAACAGGAAAAGATATATCTTGCCCCTTATTTCTATTCATAATTTTAAATCACTCCATTATATATTTTAAAATTATAATGCCTGCAATTATTTCTACTTTCATTAACTGTCCTGAATTAATTATCCCAAAGATTTGAGGTATACTTTCTGTAATAAACTCAATTAGCAAATAAAGTAATTTGCTTATTATAATCTATATCAACAAAGGGTATATCATTTTTTATACGATACTCAGCTGCTTCTATATAATCTTTCTGCCAATTTCCTAATTCTGGATAATAACTTCTATATATAGAACTTAATAAAATAAATTCTCGCAATCTAAAAAACAAAGGTAATTTTTCAATCCAAAAAATATCAATTTCATTCTCTTGCTTATAACCAGTAATAAATTTTTTAAAAAGTTTTTTATTATATTCAATATCCATATTTTTTGGATCTCCACCTAAAAGATAATAAAATAAATATACTGCAATATCATATATAAACCAATTATACTCACATTCATCAAAATCTATTACTGTGATTTTATCATTATCATATATTAAATTACCAAAAAAATAATCACCATGAGTTAATCCATAAGAATCTTTATTAGTAGGCAATTCACCTAATCCTTCTTTAAATTCTTCCAAATTCTTAATGATTTTTTTATCTGGAATAACATTTTCAGCTATTTCTAAATATTGATTATCATCCCAGCTATCTCTTTTAAATTTAATATTTGTATTTTTTGAAGCTTTGTGTATTTTACCTAATGCTTTCCCTGCATTATAAAAATTCTGATCAGTATGCTCTTTTTTATTCCAATCCACACCTTTAGCTTTCTCAAAAACTGTAAGAAAATATAATTCTTCATTACTTTCAATTTCTTCTATAAACTTATTGGATAATATTTTTAAAGGTTTAGCAATTGGTACATTATAATCATCCAAAATCTTTATAAATTTTATTTCTTCCTTTAGTTCAATTTTATTTCTATGAGAGGGATGACTTAAACGCAATATATAACTTTTATTATCTATAATTCCTTCATAAACAAAATTTTGGTATCCATTTAATTCTTTTAAATTACTAACATTATATTTATCTTTCAGTTCATAATATATTTTATTTCTAATATCCTCTCTAATATGCTCTTTCATATTATCTCCACCTTATATCTATCTTTTATATAATTTTTTCTTCAAATAAATCTCTTAAAGCAAAGGCAATGTCTGCAACATACCAATAATAAGAACAATCATCAAAATCTAATATATTAATCTCATTTTCTGGTAAACTTTCATCAATAAGATTTGCCCGAATACATAACATTATGTTTGTTTTTTCGGGGATTTTTAATGAATTAAAATCATAATCAATTTGTTCAACAATTTCAATGGCTTTCTTATCATTCAAAATAGGGTTTTCTTTTTTACTTTCCAGAGCTTTTCCTGCCAATGGTATAAGCAATGTTTCCTTTTCTTCCTTCAAAACAATCTTTTCCATTAGTATCTCTCCTAATAAATAATTTTCTCATCTTTCTCACTCCAATCATATAAAGAGGACAAATTTTATGTTATTGATACTTCTGGAAACTTAAAATCACCTAAATCACAATCAATGTTTTTGACAAAGAAAGGATCTGTTTTATAATTTTCCATAGTATAATTCATATCAGACCAGTAGGGCATAAACCCAAACTCTATTTTATTTATATTTTTAAATGGCAAATAATCTATTAACTCAAAAAAACTTATATTTTCAAGAGAAAAAATACCTACAAGTTTTAAAGTAGATTCCTTTTTTATAGCAATAATCATCGTATTTAATTCAGGAATTTCATAAATATAATCTTTAAGATAGCCTAAATAAATATGAAAAATATTTATACTTGAAGTATTTAAACAATCAAGTTTTTGTGAATAATTTATTCGATTATAAATATAATTCCATACCTTTTTACTATCATAATTAATTTTTTGAGGTTTTATATTATTATTAACTTCACATTTATATACTGGTAATTTTTCATAAACACGTTTGAATCCGAATTTTGGATAAAAATCTACCACACTATCATTGGCTGATAAATACATAGGAATACCTTCATATTCATCTAAAATATGGTTCATCAATATTCCTGAATAACCCTTCCCTCTGAATTCTTTTTTGGTAGCTACAGATCCTATTGAGAGAGCTAAATATTTTTTTTGATTAAAAACTAAATCTGTCTTAAAAACACTAATATTTGATACAATTTCATCATTATTAATATATGCATAACTTTCATAATTATCATCCCATAAATTTAAATCAAACCAAAACTGAAAATCAAAAAAAATATTCTTTAATAGATTATTTAAAAGGATTTGATAGTTTTTATCATTACTATTATTGAAAACAATATTCTCTTCTATTTTATTCATTTTAATAGTCTCCTATCTTGTTAATTATTAACTAGTTTCACCTGAAAAAATAACTTTTGTTATAATATAATTCAACAAATGAGAAAACATTCCTGTATTAAATAAGATATATATTGTCATAATTTTTTTAAATTTAATATAAGCTTTAAAATTTATACTTCAGCTATATTCTTGTTCTCAATCAATTTAAATGTTATATTAATTGTGAAAGATTTAACAAAATAAGAAAGGGGTAATTAATATGAATACTTTTACAATTCCACCTGAAATAAAATTTAATGAAAACTCATTAGATCATCTTTCTTCCTTAGATGGAAAAAGGGCTGTCTTGGTAACAGGAGGCAGTTCAATGAAAAAATATGGATTTTTGGATAAAGCTGAAAGACTTCTCTCGAAAGCTAATATAGAAAGTAAAATCATTGATGGAGTAGAACCTAATCCTTCAGTAAAAACTGTCCAAAAAGGTAAAGAAATAATGTTAGAATTTAATCCGGACTGGATTATTGCCATTGGAGGTGGTTCTGCTATAGATGCTGCTAAAGTGATGTGGACATTTTATGAATATCCAAATCTAAACTTTGAAGAAATTATTGAAGTAGGATCAATACCAAAATTAAGAAATAAAGCGAAATTTATAGCTATTCCTTCTACAAGTGGTACTGCTTCTGAAATTACAGCTTTTTCTGTGATTACCGATACAGAGAAAAAAATTAAATATCCAATTGTTTCTCCAGAAATTATACCGGATATTGCAATTGTAGATCCTAAAATACCTTCTACTATGCCTTCACATATAACAGCTAATACAGGAATGGATGTTCTTGCTCATGCAATTGAATCTTATGTATCCACTAATTCCAGTGATTATAGTAATCCTCTTGCTCTAAAAGCTATAAAATTAGTTTTCAATTATCTGCCTAAAGCTGTAGAAGATGGTGATAATATGAAAGCTAGAAGAAAAATGCATAATGCTTCAACAATGGCAGGAATGGCTTTTTCCAACTCTTCTCTTGGAATAGTTCACAGTCTGGCCCATAAAATCGGTGGTGAATTACACATAACTCATGGTCTGGCAAATGCAATTCTTTTACCGCATGTTATTGATTATAATTATGATTCAGCTCAGGATAAATTTAGAGAAATTGAAAATCAACTTGAAACTGATAGTTTAACTAATAAAATAAATGATTTAAATAAAAAAGTTAATATTCCTAACTCTTTTCAAGAAATTGATTGGCTGGATTATACAGATCAAGATTTTGAAGATATACTAACTAGAATGTCAGAAAATGCTCTGGAAGATCCCTGTACTCTTACAAATCCAAAAGAACCTACAGTTAATGACATGAAAAGATTATATGAAAAATCATATTATGGTAAATAAAGATAAAAGTGGGGATATAATATTATATCTCCACTTTTTTAATTAAAGATAACTGGCTAAAACCATTAAACCATGTATAGTTGCTAATACAGCAGTAATATAAGCCAAAATTATATGATATTTAATTGGTATATGTGTCCATCCTCTCCGATTCATTCTAGGTATTGCTGCTGTGAAGATCAATAATAAATAAGTTAAAATACCTAGATAAACTACTATAGGATAATTGCCCCAATAAGTATATGCAATATTATTTAACCAAAGCATATAATTCCTCCTTCCTCACTTTATGCTTGAGTTTTTTTAGCATAAGCAACAATCTCTTTAATATGCTTTTTATTGACATAATTAGTCGGGTTATAATAGCTTTCAAGTATTGCTTTTTCGTCCTTTGTTTTATTTTTTTTATTTTCAAGAAATTTTTTATAGACATTTAACATTACTTTAAAAACACCTGTAACTTTCGTAAAATCAACGCCTCCAGGCAAATAAAAGAATTTATGAAATTCCAATTGCTCTTCAGTAAAATTATTTTTTTTAATATC